>SKES01001447.1_pt1 | contig 14265 bp, 27 predicted proteins | sample 4826851 | NCBI WGS metagenome assembly SKES01 (sample SAMN11008803, study PRJNA524170) | human gut metagenome | biome: Human fecal sample; material: Feces; isolation source: fecal sample from pouch patient p52 | host: Homo sapiens | place: Israel: Tel-Aviv | collected 2016-09-04 | reverse complement strand
AATTTACATAACACAGGATAACTCAAAGTGTAAAATGTGATATGTTAAAATATAAGTATATAATACTTGACAAGTGAAAATGTCTATGTTATTATTATCTATGTAATTGAATAGTTAGTTGCTGAATGACTTGTAACTAATGTAAATAGAGAATTCAATATTGAATAAATTTGAACATATCGAAAGTCATTCATAATCTTACGCTTGAGGGTCAGGATAGTTGCTTAAAACCTAGACTCAATTGAAAATGTGATTACTTTACAAACAGCCTAGAGCGTAGCATGAAATAAAAGATTATGAGTTCCATGAGTGTCGGTGAACAGAAACACTCCGTGACGCGTAGAAGTCTGACAGAGTTATTTATAGAAAAGTTTTGAAATTAAGTAGTCTTTTCTTTTAACTTGCTGGGATTATACGACACGTTAAGGGCTAAGGGCTATCTAAAAAAGTAGCACGGAATAGAATTTAATATTTGAAAAGGAGAATTAAATGGTTAAAATTATTAGTAATGAAGAATATGCAAGATTAAAAGAAGATGTCGATTATTGGAAAACACTAGCAACAACATCAGTAAAAGAACATGTAAAAAGAGTTGATGAATATAAGATCCTGAAAGAAAAATATGACAAACTTAATAAAGAAAAAGTTTTGTGGAAGTTAAAAGTTTAAGAAAAGCTATAAAAATAGCTGAAGAATTTAGAAAAACATTTAATAATGAACATAATGGTTTATAACTAAAATTATATGATATTTAAGGCTTGACTTTTCAAGTCTTTTTTGCTATTATATAATAAAGGAGAAATAAATGACTAGCCTATTTAATAAAGTAAGCACAGCTAAAGAACTTAAAGAATCAGATGACTTCGCAGGCGGTTTGCTTTGGAATGTACAAGATATATTGCCTAAAGGTTCACTTGGTCTTATAACAGGTAGTGAGAAGAGTATGAAGTCATCACTAGCGCAAGACTTAGCGCAGGCAATTGCACTTGGAGAACCGTTCGCTGGAAGAGAAACAACTCAAACTAATGTGTTAATTATTCAGAATGAAAATAGCAGACTGACAGAGCATCAACGCTTGAAAGGTTCAAGAAGAGATAGTCCTGATAACTTGTATTTTTTACATGGTGGAGCTTTCAAACTTGATACATGGAAATATGATAGCCAAGGGAAAAAGCACAATGTAGGACTTAGAGAGCTATATAACTTCATACTAGAAAAAGATATTGGGCTTGTTATCTTAGACCCTCTAAAAGACTTGTTAGATAACAACGATATAATCAACGCAAACCAACCAATGGCGGAAGTCCTAAGAGGAATTACAAACCTTAGAAACACTTTAGATATGAAACACGATAAGTATGTTACGTTTATGATTGTTGCACATGCTAGAAAGCAAGCTGGCGAGCAGTCTTTAACAGAACGTGATTTTCGTATCATTCCAAGCCATATATTAGGAGCTACAACTATTCCCTCTTGGTACGAGATAGCATTTACTATGTCACCGAAGATTAATAGCAAAACTAAAAATGGTTATTCTGTTATGAAAGTATTTGCTCGAAACTTTGCTTTCAATAATGAAATTCTTTGGGGATATGTTGGTTCAGCTTTTACATCAATCGAACAAGATAAAAAAGAACCTGATAGCGAACTAGTGGAAAAAGTAAAGGTTGAAACTCCAATCGAAACAACGAAAGAATCAGCACAGGCTTTCTTAGACTTAGCTAAAGAGCGAGGAAAAGTAATAGAAAATGATTAATTACGAAAACGAAGCTATTAAATTACACGCTGAAGTGTATGGTTGGTTATATCGTGCATTAGAAGAGATGATAAAAGCAGAATGGTACAATGATGAACTTTTCAAAGTATGGCTTGGTCGTGCTGAATTTCTAGTCAGACAGTCAAAGAAATTGTATACAGCTTGCGAAAATGATTATTCTAAACGTGCATTGGTTAAGGCTTTGCAATTAAAAGTAGAAATAAATAAAAAAATATCATCTAATGTTGACAACGATAATTAATTTTGGTATAATAGTATATATAGAAATAAAGGAGAACTAAAAAATGGTAGTTAAATTAACGCAAGAACAAGCTGATTATCTTGGAACTTTTGGAGACTTTGAAGATGAAGTAAACAAAAGAAAAGCACTTTATTACATCACTCGTTTTGGTTGGGGATATAATTTAACAGACGGAGATGATTGTGAAAGTGAAGCTTTTGTAAAATCTGATAAATTGAAAATGGTTGAAGCTGTTATTAACGGTTATGAAGTGATTTTTGAACCTAAATTTAAGTTTTATAACTTTTCTGATAGTAGCGGAGGCGCTCCATTATATTACGCAGGTTTAACAAATGAACTAAAGAGAAATAAAAAATTTGCACTTGAAGTTAAAAAAGATAGTGAAGAATATAAAGCCTTGCTAACTTTAGGTTTCATTAGGGAGTAATAATATGATAACATCTTTTGAATCACTAGCTGAAAGGCGATTGATAACTCTTAATTATCACAAAAAAGATAGTCAACAGTACATCAACAGCTTAAATTACTTTGAATATGCCAGAATATACTTCGAGAAAAATGGCTTTCCAGAAGATAACAGACGAGTTTACCAAAGTGGCAAACGAAAAGGTCAAAAGGTTGGCTGGTCTGATAAGGAGGAAAAACAGCAGAAAGAAGACATCAGGAATTTCATTTATGAAAAGCAATTACAAAAGTTTAAAAGCAAGAGAAAAAGCTAGTAAACATTATGCTAGAGGCGTCAGAAAGCTGTCTAAAGAGCTTGAAGAGATGAACGAAACAAAGTACAGGGCTGGGCCCAACGAGCGCTTATATGGCTTGATAAATGACTTGTGGGATTACTGGGAAGACGGATATATTTTACCAATGCTTAAATATTATATTGAAATTACAAGACAAGGGGACGTATTTATCGTAGAAAGAGGAGAAAATGAGTGTATTTGAAAAATTAAGTGTCATCAACGTTAATGACAAGAAAAGTAAAAAGAACAATCTCGATTATTTGAGTTGGGCGTTTGCGTGGTCTGAGGTAAAAAAAGTATATCCTGAAGCTAACAGTAAAGTTTATGAAAATGAACAAGGGTTGAATTATCACACAGACGGTAGGACAGCTTGGGTTAAAGTTGGTATGACTATTGAGGGCCTAGAACACATTGAGTATTTGCCTGTAATGGATTATCGAAACCAGTCAATTCCTCTTGAAAAACTGACTTCAATGGACGTAAATAAAGCCATTCAGCGTGGACTAGTTAAGGCAATCGCTCGTCATGGATTAGGATTATATATCTACGCAAATGAAGATTTGCCTGACTGGACAGAAGAACAGAAAGAACTGGAAGCTGAAAAGCAAAGACTTAGAGAAATTCAACCAGCGCTAAATAGAGCTGAAGAACTAGGATATCCTAATATGGAACTACTTAAAACAAAGACAAAAAAAGAAATCTTTGATATCATGACAATTTGGAAAGCAACAGAGGGAAAATAAAAAATGGCAATTATTACAGTTACAGCACAAGCGAACGAAAAAAATACACGTACAGTAAACACAGCAAAAGGCGACAAGAAAATTATTTCAGTTCCTTTATTTGAAAAAGAAAAGGGATCTAACGTAAAAGTCGCGTACGGTTCAGCATTCTTACCTGATTTCATTCAATTAGGTGACATCGTAACGGTCAGCGGTCGTGTACAAGCTAAAGAATCAGGCGAGTACGTAAATTATAACTTTGTTTTTCCTACTGTTGAAAAAGTATTTATTCCTAATGATAATAGCAGTCAATCACAAGCTAAGCAAGACTTGTTTGGAAAATCTGAACCGATTGAAGTTGATGAATCAGATCTACCTTTCTAGAAAGTAGGTTATATGTACACAGCGGAAGAAATAGAGCAAATTATCGACATCGTGGATAAGATGAGCTTACTAAGACAAGACTTTGACGGAGCTTTCACTTGGATCAATGAAAATGTATCAATGCCATTTGACTTTGACGGAGAACAGCAATTTATATCAGACTTGAAACAGTTAGTTAAAATTAACGCTTTGAAGTTTGGTAAAATATATGAGGGAGTATTAAATTGACAACACTAAGAGAACTACACAAAAAACTTAAAATCAAGCAAACACTTGATAACTATGTACGCAATACAAATAAGAAATACAAATATAACTTTGTTCCTGATGAAATTCTTGGCGAGGGAATGGCCAAACTGATCGAGCTTAATACGCAAGGCAAACTTGGACGACATGCACAGCAAATTGCTTACATCAATCATAACTTGAGCTTACAGCGACAAAAGGAGCAACTGGAACAAGCTAACGAACGACTTGCTAAACGTGCTGAGAAAGCCCAAAAATTGCTTGACACGGAACTTTTGAAAGATAGCTACATCGAAACACTTGAGATGTTTAGCAAATACCATTCAGCAAAACAATATACTATGTGGGACGACCTAGAAACTCCAACTAAAGTGATTGAGTTCATGGAAAAAAACGGTGTGAAGCAAGGTAAATGGCTACGTCCTGAAGGAGTTGACGCTTGGTTCAAAGAACGAATCATTTGGTTCAAGAATAAATTGAAAGAATAATAATTAATGATAAAAACTTTTTGCTTGACAGCTTAGAGTTTTTTTATTATACTTAATACATCGAGTTAAGAAAAGAGGAAAAATGATGAGTAAATACTTTAACGACAAAAGATATTGCCATTGCTTCGATGTACCAACGAGTGACGGTTTAGGAGTTTGCAAAGATTGCAGAGGATACACGAACGTCTGTTATAGTTGCGATCGCTGTCTACACTGCTGGTTTACATCACAGATTGAACTATTTACTGAATATAATGAACCTAAGTTGCTGGAACTTATAGAAAACTGGAATAAATTATATCAAACTAGAAAGACAAGGAATTTTAATGCTTAATTTAGACGAGAAGAAAATCAGAAAAGGCAGACCTATTGGGCTACCGTATCAAGGAAGTAAGAAAAAGATAAGCAAGAAAATAGTTGAGATTATCAAACAGAACTTTGGAACAGACAAGCCGATATACGACATTTTCGGAGGAGGCGGAGCAATTACAGCCGAATGTATTTTAAATGGCTTGGAGGTCCATTATAATGACTTAGACAAGGATATAACTAACGCTTTTGAACGAGTTATTTCGCAAGACCGCGAATGGATAAAAACCCTTATTGTTTCACATACGGAGTTCTTCGAGATTAAGGATAAAGAAAACAAGATAACAGACGACTTTTTGAAGTTGCTAGTCAACTCTTTTGGGAATGATAAGAAATCATACTTATGTTCTGAAGAAATTTCAGACTTAAAATATAATCTAGCTAAAGAAATTATAGAAAATCATGACGTTTTTAATGGTTATAAACAGACAGAAACATACAAGAAGGCTACTTATAATGCGAAACAAGAAAATGATAAACGACTTCAACAACTTGAACGACTTGGACAACTTGAACAACTCCAGCAATTAAATAAAATAAAAGCAACGAATAAAAGTTATCATGATTTTAGCGAAGTTTCTGGAGCTATATTATATCTTGACCCTCCTTATGAAGGGAGTAACCAAAAAGGTTATATCAATTCATTCGATAGTCAAGAGTTTTATGACTGGGCATTTGAAATAGCTAAAACTAATATCGTGATAATTTCAAGTTATTCAATTTCGGACGAACGCTTTGAAGTTGTATATTCTTTTGATAAAGCACATAGCACTTTACAAGGTGGAGAAAACAGCAAAGGGGAAAATGAAAAGTTATTTATGGTTAAAAACAGTTAATATTTGACAAAGTAAAAGCAATTTGATAGAATAAAGTTATAAATAGAGGAGAACACGAAAAATGAATTTATATGATGAAACAGTAGAAATTTTATCATCCCATGATAAAACGATTGCCGATATTGAATATATTGGTAGTACAAGAACAAAAATTAATACAAATAAAGCACTCGAATTGATGAAAAAAACGAATTATGATAGTGGTTTTGGCGGCCAAGAAATAGCATGCAACCTGATGTTTAAAGGGAAAGATTTCATCATGAAACGAGGGGAATATGACGGCTCTGAATGGTGGAATTATATACAAACAGACCCGTCTTTGCCGCAAGTAGAGAGAGAAGTTAAAAGTTTTAAAACAGACATGGGTTGGGAAACTTTAGAAGAAATTAATGATTTGGAGGGCGGAGAGTGACAGCCGAAGAAATAGTGCAAAACTATCAAGTGAAATTGTTAAAGATTATATTTAAAGAGATTGATAGCCTGATGAAGAAAAAAGAAAAGGCTGATATTATCGCGCAAAAACTTGCTGAAAATGGGTACTCTGTGAGAACGTCAGCACATTGGAAGTCAGTAGGAAATGCAGAGTTTTACATTAAAGAGATGTATGAAAAATTGAGTGCTTTAGCTGAAATTGATAGACTATTCAACTGGTCAAGTCGTTTACATCAAGAACAATTGCAATTTGTCAGTAAATACCCTGAAGTAATGGAAAAATACAGACAATCAAACTAAGGAGAATAAAATGAAAGATACAGTAAAAACTTTAATGATGGTTGCAGGTGTCAGTTTTACACTTATCGCTATCACTTGGATAGGTATGCTTGCGACGTTACTTATTGCATGGCTTGGAGGTAACATCTAATGAATTACAGTACAAATAAGCACTATGCCAACGAATACGGTGTTGAACTTAATGAATACTTGAAACATAATTTTAACTATGAAGAGCTTGTAGGGTGGTATACAATGCAGGTATTGAAGTATCTAGTAAGAGCTGGCAAGAAAGAGGGTGAAAGCTACGACAAAGACCATAACAAGGCTTTAGACTATGCAGGAGAACTTGCTAACTTAAGTAACGAGAATGAGCTTACAGAGTACACTACTGACGATATTATGGGCTTTATACAAGAACTAGCTGATGATTTTGAACGCTGGGAAGGAATAAAATAATTAAAAAGGGTTAATGTTTGACAGCATTGACTTTTTTTGTTATTATAGTCTTATAGAAAAGGAGGTTAAATAACGGAAATGCAAAAAGCTATAAATGTAGTAGCTTATAACCCTATGACGGAAGAAGAATTACACTTTAGTTGTAAGGCTCAATGTGCTAAGTATTTCGGTCTTAAAGCTAATACAGTCATCAGGTGGCTTGATATTGGTAGACCTGTAATTGAACTGCTGACAGACCTAGATAGAAATCAAGTGGAAATTAAAAAACAAAGCAAACTGAACGGCTTTGAATTATTTACGATAAATGAATGGAGTGTTTTTGATAATTAATTACGAAGACATGAAAATAGAAAGTTTTGGTGAAAAAACAAATGAAATTATTTAACAGAAAACCTAAGGACAAAATTAAAGTAGCAACAGCATTTACATTAAAAGGATTAACAAAACAAGTAATTAAATTAGAACAAAAAGGGTTTATTAAACAAGGAGAAATCCAAAGTAATATGCTTGAAGGAACTAATATAACTTTTCAGCAAGCAATGGTTAAGAAAGCTAGTGAATAATATGTGTAAAAAACGCAAATACACAAAAATGGGCGCTTTATATTCAATAGTAAATGCACAGCATAACAAAAAGAAAGCTGATAAGATACCAGTTAGAGCTTATTACTGCAAGTGGTGCAATTTATATCACTTATCAAGTCAGCAAAGATTAAACATAAAGACAGGAGTAATTGGATAATGAAAGACGAATTCACATACTACACAGTATCTTGGATATTGGAAAAAGAAATTAAATCACGTAAGTTTTATGACAAAAAAGAGGCTTTAAAATGGAATGAATTGCTTCCAGAAGAACAAAGATATGAAGTTAAAAAGCATACAGAAATAATTGAGGTTATAGCATAATGACAAACGAAGATTTATATGAAAGAATTACTAGCGTACTAAAAGAGCAAGGTATCGGAATGAATCAACTTGAGTTAAAAATTAAAGATGAGACAGGTACAAGTCCTAAGTTACATACAACTAAATCACGCTTGAGTTTACCACATACCGTAGTATTCCCTTATCTTACTATGTTTTTCAATGATGATGAATTGCACGAGCTTACACTTAAAAAAATGGATAGTGCAGGTTCTGGAGGAAAGGTTTTGGACTTATTAGATGATTTATTGGATAGTTTAAATCCAAGTAAAGAATATCTATATAAACAACGTTTGAAGCGTAGAATGCAAAGGGAGGCAATGAGATGATATTACACAATTATACGAGTGAGATTAATAGTTCAAAAAATCCACAGCAAACAGCTAGAAAGATTGCGAATGACTTGAACAAGAATGACCCTTTCAATAATTATCTAATCAGCTTTGAGCTTGGTTCTAAAAGGTATATTATTGAAAAATTTTAAATTAGAGGAGTGAATAGATGAGACGTTTTTACGTAGAAGAAGATGACAATGGCAAAGAGATTAAGCGAAAACTTACAACTTTTGCTAATGATGATTTAACACAGCTTTCAGATGATGAACTAGAAACATTATACTATGAATCATCAGCTCAGTTTTTAGCTAAATCAATGCACTTCATGAAGATTGAGAAAGAACTATTTTCAAGAAATAGTGTAACTGTAAGTGATGAAATTCTAATAAATACCGGCAATAATATTATTGAAGCAATTAATCAGGTGAGCAATTAAGCAACAAAGTGGTAATGAGAAAATTTATAAAATAGAAAGTAGGATATATTCAATTACAAAAGAAAACCACCAATTAAGGTGGCTTTTTTTTATTAGTCTACTTTTCCATATTCTGCTTCAAATTCCTTTTGATACATAACTGTTTCTGGTAACTTGATTGCTCCAAATTTACCTTGGAAACCGGCAAGCATACGAGTTGTTTTAACATGTCGTGCTGATACTCCATTGCATACATACCAATTTTTAGTGTCTTTACAATTAATTAGAAACATTTTAATTTCTCCGCTTTCTGTTGTGTTATTGTTATCTGTGCTTACAGTTTGCCCTGTAAGGCGCTTATTTAGTTCTGCGATAAAGTATGAGCGACAACTTTCCACCGTACCACCATGTACCTCTACTGAACGTCTAGGACATGAAGTAGATGATAACTCCTGATGTAGCTTCACAGTATCACGATTAGGAGTTAGTCCCCATTGTTTCATATATTTAGCTACGTCATCTAGTACCGCTTGTTCATTCCTCAAGAACTGATTTAAATCGCCCTCTGATTGGCATACTTCCCAACTGGCATAATTTGCATTACCGTATGAGTTAGCACAATGGTATGCCATATTAGAGAAGTCGGAGGCCTGCAATCGCCCGTCAGAGGCAATATAAACATGAGCAAAGCCATTTTCAGGGTTATGATTAGGTAACCAGTTGTTGTAGAAGCCAGCGTTAGCACCGTTTGAACCAGCGTCATTATGAATTACAACCCCAGTAGGATTATAACCACGTACACCAGCGTTAGTTATATTCATTCTTTTTTATCCTCCGTTTGTTCTTCATCCGCCTCAGGAATATTCACGCCACTCTTTTTAATGAGTTTAACCAAACCGTCAAACATAGGGCTGATTTTTGCGATTAAATAAACAAACTGTCCTACAAAGTATAGTAAACCTACATTGATTACAGTTTTAGCGATATCAGAAGTTGAGGGTGTTTGTGTAAAGTAAAAGACTGCATATAAAACCCATAGCGCGAAGACTACCGTCAAATCAATCACAAGTCTACGTTTGAAAGGTGGGTTCATCTTTTCTCTATCTTTGACCCACGTAGCGAATAAAATCGCCAAAATCAAGATAGTTATTAAAATCATTCTAGTTACCATTTTATTTTGCTTTCTAAATTATATTTATCAATATTCCAATACGTGTTGTAGTGCGAATTGTTTTGAAGATGTGTTATTGTTTACCCCATGACCTGTGATTCGATTACCTTGCAAATATGCAAATTTAGTTGCAACACCGCCAGCAGAATTAGCAAGAGCGAAAGAATGCCCTACATCAGCTAACTGTACTGATTCTTTAGGAATAAAGAACCACTGATTAAGTGAGTTTTTTGTATTTCCGTTCATACGTGATTTAAACTCTGTGAAGTGAAGAATCCAACCATTAGCGCAGTCTGATATATTTTTAGAAACATTGACGACATCTCCGTCAAGTAACAACGAAGCACCAGAAAAAAGAATTCTTTTCGCTGGAGTTTTTAAGTTTCCAGTGAATTCTAAATCGCCTGTTCTAAGACTGTTAGAAGTTAAATCTCCCACAGTTGTTTTTTGAGTAGGTGTTACACGGTTCGTCACTCCCAGACCATTAGTTGTAATGATGTCTACGACACGTTTATAAACCCCAGAGGCATTGTTCAAGTCAATTTTATTACTGTTATCTGCTGTTTCGCAAGATACGCTAACCGGTGCTGTCGTTTTCGTCAAATCGATATTAATGTGAATATAGTTTAACGAGTCAGCCTTAAGGGCTACGGTCTCATTAATCAATTCAAAGTAACGACCAGCCACAATGAAAGAAGTATTAACATATTGAACGTTTAAGGCTGTATTAACAGGAGAACTCCAGTCGGTACGCCTGAACGTTGTGTAGTCCATTCCTGATAACATCATGTAGAGTTTAGCGTCATTATTTGAACCTACTGGAAACTCTGTACCATTTGGACTAAAGAATGTGAAGTTTCTAATTGTCATTTTTTACCTTTCTTGAAATTATCTTCGCTTTATCTAAAACTGGGTTATCAGTAATTGAAAGTTCTAATAATCTAAATTTTCTACCGCCATACGGATAACCACCAATTGATACAAATTGACCAACTTCATACAAGAGTGTAGTTTCAATTCTAAGCGTGTTTTCGCTATTATAGTATACTTTACCAGATAAAAGTTCTAAGTGGTCTTTACGTAGCTCTCTATACCCTTTAAAGCTATCTATTCTATATTTGTCGCCATAAGTGGCTACATACTCATATAACATTCGGCTTGTCTCCACTTTCTACAAAAATAAGTCTATCATTGAACTCTGTTTTAACTCTATCTGCTATGTAACCTGAATACAGTTTACCTTCGTACCATATATCTACTAAGTCATTAACATACAAAGGCAAAAGTTCGTTTTGATTAAATATTAACCTCGTGACGATAGTAGAGGGAGAAATTTCTGCTTTGATAGTAGATATGTCTGGAGGGTTTCCGTGGTCATCTCTGTCATAAAATAATGTTTTTGCTGTCCTTACATCTGGCAAATCTGTTCCGTCTCCATGATAAGTGCTATAATCAATGACATCGCCGTTATTTTTGGCTGTATACATTTTAGGAGGGTCTGTATAGTCATCTGTTGCCTTATTCTTAATGAACACAACAGCAAAATTATGAGCTGAACGTTCTACTATTGTCTCCGTGTCCATTGATACGCTTTGCTTAATATCTACCCTTGTCGTGATTCTATTTCTATTCCAGCTCCTAGAGGCGAAGTTAATGAATAATAAGTTTCTAGGGTCTATTTCAGATGAAGCATGCTGAATGGTTGTAGTTGGTTGGAATTGAACCTTGGAAAATATCCTTTTTGCTACGTCAGTAGCTGATGAAGTTTCTGCTTTACGGTTGAGTGTAGCCTTTCCAGCAAAGATACTTGAATTGAAAAAGTAGCCATAACTCATTAAATCATTCTTATTAGGGTCAATCAAATAGTCAATGATAGCGGAGTTTGTCGTTTTAGTTTTAGTTATTGCATTCGGAACATCAAGGCTTTCAATCATTGCCCAAAAATAGTTCTTTAACGTAGCTTTATTACTTTCATCTACATCTGTCACAAGGTAAATCATATCTAAATTCAGCTTTTTCTTTTTACCTAGAGCTTCCTCAATTGGAACAACTTCAGGAAAGAGAATTTGAACAATATCGCCAACTTCTACCGAAACGGTCAAAGTAGCTGATGAAGTGTAGAGGTAGCCTGTTTCCCACAATTCATAGTTAATAACTTGGCATCTTGCCTTTGGTATTGGTAGCCCTCTTTTGTCTTTTTTGCCGTTAGGGAGAGTAAAATCAGATATATTATAATAGTTAGGGTTAAAGTTATCATAAACGTTAGCTTCTAACATTAAATGAAGTCCGCCTTTCTCTTAATTTTAAACTCTGCCTTACTTAAATTGATTAGTTCCATTTGGCCTTTTTTAATTATACGAGTTCTGTATCTCTCGAAGTCCATTACAGGGAATAAGTTTAGAGCAGTTGTTCCCTTCCAACCTTGATAAGTTTCGTCATTTACGTCTGTATTGATTAAAATATAATCCTGTACCTGTTCCGTCTTAAATACAATTGCAGTATATTCGTTTCCAATATCATCTAAAAACCTAACTCCAGTAGGTGTTTTAGGAAGTTGCGGATATAATATCCCCATAAAACTAAATATTTCATCTTTTATATCCCAACGACTTAAACGGTCTATATTGCTTTCTCCATAATAAGTGTAAGAAGTCCCTTTGATGTATTTATAATTTCCCGGTGCTATTCCACCATAAATTTTAGACTTACCAGCGATAACTTTACCATTTTGAATTTTGTAAAAAGTTAAATTTTCGTAAGTATACCACTTTGTTATTATATCAAAAGTTATCTTTTCGCTGAAAGTTCCATTTTTGCCGTAACCCTCTGTTTTAGTAACTTCTGCTAAAGCTAAGTCAGCATATACCTGAAAAATCTCTGTTTGATATTCAAGTGTAACGAATTTTTGTTTAAGAATATCGTTTATGAAGTCTTTCATTAGTTGATAGTTTTCTTCCAAACTTTCGCCAAACGTTTCTAGTTTGAACTCTATTTGAGGTTGAGTGATTGAGCGTGTTCCCATTACTCCGACACCGTTACTTTGCCAAATATTATTAGTTGATTGTAACCCTAAATTAGAGGGCTGGTAAAATCTAACTTTTCCATTTGTAACGTCCCAAACTTTATCATCTGTTCCGTCTAAATTGGTATGTATTTTGTACTGTCTTACCATTAAGCCCTCCCTAGGTCAAATTCTCGTCTGATTGCGCGTGCTAAGTTAGAAACATCTTGACCAGCGCCGCCTTGTACGTTAAATGTGTTATATGTTCTATTATCGCTTGATACGCTGTTAGTGCTTAGACCGTAACCGCTAGAAGATAAGTTAACATCTGTTAAGCCTACTACCATTGAACCTTTGAACAATCCGCCTAGTTTACCAGCGATACCATTAACAGCTCCTGATATATTGTTAATCGTACTTGTTACACCACCAAGAGCATTGTCTATTGTATTCTTGATTCCTCCAAATATTCCACTAAAGAACTCTCCAATACCATTAAATGCTCCTGTTATTGCGTTGTAAGCATCAGAAGCAAATCCACCGAAAGCGTCGAATACTCCACTAACTGTACTTTTAGCACCGTTGAATGCACCACTAAAGAAGTCCCCAACGCCGCTAAATACACCTGAAATCCTTGACCAAGCGTTAGAAGCAAATCCACCGAAAGCGTCGAATACTCCACTAACTACACCACGAACCGAATTAAATATTCTACCAAAGAAACCTGTAATTGCGCTCCATACTGATGAAACTACTCCCCAAGCGCTTGAGGCAAAACTTCCGATTGCACTGAAAGCACTAGATACGACTCCTCTCACAGCGTCAAATAGTCCGCTAAAGAAGCCAGTTACTGCACTCCATACTCCGACTAGTACATTCCAAGCTGAAACAGCAAAGCTACCAATAGCACTAAATACTACACTAACTATATTACGAACAGCATTAAATATTCCTCCAAACCAAGAGCTTAAACCTTGCCATGCGTTAAGAACTAATTGATAAGCACCACGGATTATGGCTAATATAGCTTGGAAAGCCAAGTTAATGATAGATTCTATTAAATTGAATATAGATTGATAAAAGCTAATTAATGGTCTGAAAGTTGTAACGAACCAATTATAAGCACCTGTTACTGCACTAGCTATTGTAGTGAAAACGGAAGTTACAATTGTGACTATTCCATTCCATAATCCACCAAAAAACTCTGTTATTCCGTTCCATATAGTTTTTGTGACCTCGATTATAGAAGTCCATAACTCACTAAACCAAGTACCTAAACCAGAAAATAACTGTTTGATAGCTTCAATTGACTGCGTTAAGAAGCTACCAAGCCCTCTAAATACTCCTGTTATTGCATTGTAAGCATTAGAGGCGAACCCTCCAAAAGAACCGAATACTCCACTAACTGCATTTCTTGCACCATTGAACACTCCGCTAAAGAAGC
>SKES01001433.1_pt1 | contig 14369 bp, 8 predicted proteins | sample 4826851 | NCBI WGS metagenome assembly SKES01 (sample SAMN11008803, study PRJNA524170) | human gut metagenome | biome: Human fecal sample; material: Feces; isolation source: fecal sample from pouch patient p52 | host: Homo sapiens | place: Israel: Tel-Aviv | collected 2016-09-04 | reverse complement strand
CCCATGTTACAGCATTATCTTTAATAGCATTATTTGCGTCATCAGTAAATTCTGGAGTCACACTGAATGAATCTGCAGCAGTAGCTACAGCAGTATTGTCCGTAGTATCTTCTACAACCGGAGTTTCTGTCACGTCATCAGAGAATGTTTCAGCAACTGAAGCTTCTGCGTCAGATGTTACAGCAACGTCAGATCCATCGCTGAACTCAGCAGCCCATACCGGCACATTAGAAGTAGCAAGCATTGCAACAACGAGTGACATACTTAATGTCTTTTTTGCCATGCCCTTCTTTGTGTTTTTAATCTTTGTCATGATTATAGTTCCCCTTTGGGTGGTGGACAGGTTGATTTTGTATAGGGATTTGGTGTAAGGAATGATGATTATTTGTTAAAGTATATACGTTATATGATTTATAACTAATTTTTTATAGATTTTTATATGAAAATACATAATTATATTCAAAAAGATCTGTATTTAATGCGCAAAAAAGCTTTCAATCATATCCGAAAAGATGCGATTGAAAGCTTTTTTCACATTATGTAATAAACTTGCTACTTGTTGAGTATAGTTTCATACAGAATTATAAAGGTATCATTTAGAACTTTAGGCTGTAAAAGTCATTCCCATAGATTTTGCAATCTCTTCCAGCTTATCTGTGGCAAAACCGGTATATTTTTTAATTTTGTCAATTGGTTCTTTATCTTCAAGCATCATTTTTGCAAGGGACAGATTTTTCTGTTTTACACCTTGTTCCACGCCCTGTTCGATGCCCTGTTCAATACCCTGTTCAACAAGTGCTTTTCCAAGATTACACATATCCTGCACCTCGCTTTCAAATTCTTCTGTCATGGCAATGCCGAAATCATCCTGAAGACGGGCTTTCTTCGTTTCCGGGGATATGGAAAGAGAAAAGAGTGTGTTCAGCAGATCAAGGATCTCCAGATTACTTTCTTTATCAGCATCACCCAGGTTTACGATCACAACTTCCATAAGGTCATAGCTGTCCGGACTTTCATAAGGTTTCCCCAATACCGTATCTTGTACTGTGTGATAGCGGAAAATCCCGTTCCTGCGTTTTTTTGCCGGATCCGGACAGATCCAGATGCTGTAGACTTTCTGGAGTTTTTCATAGTGTTCTCCAGTAAAGACAGTCCCATACTGTTCAGATATCATTCTTGCGCAGTAATAGAAACCTCTTGTAACTAACGGATATCCCGGCGTGTCATTCAACTGGATCTCCAGATTGATGATCAGCTGCACCGGTTCTGAATTGTTCGGAATGTATACCCTGAAACGGATGTCATAATATACCGTCTGTTCCCTGATTGTATTTGCCTCGGAATTAAGGCTGTCTATCCGTTCGTTTCCATCCAGTGTTCCGGTGTAGTCAGGCTGATCCTGATGTACTGCGCGGCTGGAAACTTCGATGTTGCCATTTAAGCAGTTTTCACAGATAAACTTAACACTGTATTGGGAAAATTCTTTTGTACAGGATTTGAGGATCCAGGCAGCAACTGCCTTATAGGTTAATAGTTTCTTGGCACATTCGTCATATCTTGCACGTCCTGCGGCAAGGTCTATCGTCTGTGCCAGATCTGTCTGATGTACTATGGATGTCACCTCCCTGTCACATATTTTGTATTTATATTTTATCAGAGCTGTTGTTTGTTTACCAGAGAAACTTTTCGACAATCATAGAATAAATTTTGACAAAAAAGAACTCCTATCGTAATGATGATAGGAGTCCTATTTGGGAATTTCTGTTCTTCTTGCTTTATAAAAATTTCTGTATCATTTTATGTAAAGATTACTTTCTTCCCGGATTTTTTCGATGATCTGACCCCAGTAGCTATGGAATCCTATTACCAGTGCAGCAATCCGGACAGCAATGAAAAAAACTGGACCGGTCATATCCGTCCATTAAACATAATCTTTCTTCCACTCTTTGTTTTGCAGTTTCAGCAGAATCTACACCCACATAATGTAACTCTATAGTATAACCTAACTGCTTTGCTCTCCTGAAATTTTTTATAATAGATTTTCCACATAAAGTACTTTCCTGGGTTATTTTCGATGGTCAGACCCCTCCAGACTGTTTCATTTATACCAGAGTAAAATATAATACACTATTTTCGGGATTCAGACAGTCAGGTCCGACAGAAGGAGGTGTCCGATATGTTGAGCATGATTTCCTATGCAGAAGAGAGGGGTGAAAAAAAGGTATAAAGAAAGGTGAAAACCGCCTTGGTATGCTTATGAAAATGCTTTTAAATGACAAACATTAAGAACAACTTGTCGATTCTTTGCTGTGGCAGAAGCATCAGAATAATGTTATAATTCCTATAAACAAGAAATAACAGGAATCAGTTTGGAAGAAAGGTGGTTTTTATTTATGGGGTTATATTTGAATCCAGGAAATGAGGGATTTTTTGAGTCAGTTTCTTCCCAGATTTATGTAGATAAAACAGAACTCATTCAGTATACAAACCAGGTATTTCGAACTAAGCAGAAGTTTCTTTGTGTAAGTCGTCCAAGACGTTTTGGAAAGTCTATGGCTGCCGAAATGCTGGCAGCATATTATCAAAGAAACTGTGATTCACAAAAATTATTTGCCAATATGAGCATAGCAAAAGACCCTTCATTCCCAGTGCATTTAAACAGATATAATACAATTTTTTTGAACATGCAGGATTTTTTCAGTCGCACACATAATATTGACAGGATGTGTGAGCTTTTCAGCAAATATGTTCTTCGTGATCTTCTGAGAGAGTATCCTGATCTTGATTATCTGGATCAGACAGATCTGATTGACGTGCTGCAGGAAATTTATAGAGAGTACAAAATTCCATTTGTTTTTATTATTGATGAATGGGACTGTATTTTCAGAGAAAATAAAAATGATATGGAGGCTCAGAAAAAATATCTGGATTTTCTCAGAAACCTGTTAAAAGACAGAAACTATGTCGGGCTTACTTATATGACAGGAATTCTTCCGATCAAAAAGTACGGTTCTCATTCTGCATTAAATATGTTTGACGAATTTTCCATGACCAATCCAGGCGCGCTTGCTGAGTATGTTGGTTTTACAGAGAATGAAGTGAAAGTGTTATGCAAACAATTTGATATGAGTTTTCAGGATACAAAGTGTTGGTACGACGGATATTTTTTTGAAAAAATCGGACATGTTTATAATCCCCGTTCTGTTGTAAGTGCCATGCTGAGCCATTCCTTTGATAATTACTGGAACAAAACAGAAACATTCGAGGCTCTGCGAGACTATATTGTTATGAATTATAAGGGCCTGAAAGAAGCTATTATCGAATTACTTGCCGGAAAAAGACTGGCAATAGATATTGGCTCGTTTAATAATGACATGACTACTTTTTCAAGCGCTGATGATGTATTAACGTTGTTTATCCATCTGGGATATCTCGGATATGATTTTTCCAGAAAGGAAGTGTTTATTCCGAACAGTGAGATTGCAACGGAATTTATTACTTCCATACGAGATGCAGGATGGCAGGAAGTAATTACAGCAATAAGAAATTCTGAAGAGTTACTGCAGGCAACATGGAAACTGGAAAATAAAGTAGTTGCTGAGAAAATACAGGCGGCACATTTTGAAACTTCTATTTTAAAGTATAATGATGAGAATGCATTGGCTTGTGTACTTTCACTTGCATATTATAGTGCTCGTGCTTATTATACAGAAATCAGGGAGCTGCCGTCCGGAAAAGGCTTTGCAGATATTGTATACCTGCCCCGAAAAGAGCACCTGGACAGACCGGCTATGATCATTGAATTGAAATGGGATAAAAGTGCTGACAGTGCAATCCGGCAGATAAAAGAACGCAATTATCCCCTGGCCTTGAGTGGTTACTGTGGAAATTTATTAATGGTTGGAATTAATTATGACACGAAAACAAAAATACATGAATGTATTATCGAAAAATTGGATATGTAAATTGTAAAAAGAAAGACTCCGGTCTCAATGACCGGAGTTTTCTTTTTGTGTGCCGAGCATGGCACTAATCTTACTGGGGCAAGTCCAGTCACGGGTATTTACCGCCAAGTGTAGCGAACCACAAGTCAGTATCAGTAACGGTATGGATGGAGGAAGTGGTGTAGCAAAGTTCTTGAGCCTACGGACAGAAACTTGATCAGGCGATTAGGTGGGTAAGATTGCGAAACAAATCGAATCCCAAATGGTAAACGTAAACCGAAATTGTAAATCAAGAGGTTGTGGAACGAAAGATTAGTGTCTTACCTCGGGAGACCCTACTCATCCTGCTATTATCCAATCCTGTTACTGAATAATCATGCAGCCTAAGGGGGGATTTTCTCCCCTGCCCAGTTACATATATCAGTTCATTGTAACAAGTAACGATACATAATGAGACTCATAAAATATCCAGGAGATCTGTCTAAAAAAATTGACGGTGTCGGATCAACAAAAATAAATTTCAACAATTGTATCTGTATTTTCTCTATTAGCACAATAAATCGGAACCCGGTTCTGTTTCTGGCGAATGACAAGCTGAGAAATCAGTAACAATTGCATATTTTCAATAAAAGGGGAAGAATAAAATAACTCCTGCCATATAAAACAGGAGCTATTCTATATAAGACTGCAATTGTGGGAATTCTTTGCTGTTATCTCTTATGTAGTTTCTTTTAAAGGCGGCAAATGCAGATTCCCGACGGAGCAGTGCCTTTAGTTTTCGTTGTATATATCTGGAATCAGGATTTTTTCTATATGCTTCAAGATTGTCATATAGAAGGTTCATTTCTTTTGTAAGTTCATTGTAGCGCATTGCACTTTTATATGTCCGCATACCAGTGTTGAGAAGATTGAAGGATTCGTAAATGAGCAGAGCAGTTCTTACTGCCATGGAATTATGCTCATCTTTGGCTGAAATTTCAGTTTTTCCATGTTTTAATTTAAACGTCATCATAAGCTCTGGATCATTTTTACAACAGTCTATAATTCCGTCATCATACTTTTTCTGATTTTTTATTCCATTGCAGTGACTGCATGACCAAAACAAATTGTTCCAGTCAAATTTTCGTTCAGGGTATTTTCCGTTTTTATGGGGCAAAAGGTGTTCTACCTGAGGATCCTGAAGATTTTTCAGTTCGCAAATGTAGCACTTATCGTGAAAATCTTTTCTCAACCGGGATACAACATCTGGCTGTTCATAGCTTCCGGAAACTTTTTTTGCTTCTGATTCCAAAGAGGCAGGAGCGGGAAAAGAACGTTCTATTTTTACCATCAGATATCCTCCCGTTGTGCCAGTTCTTCTTTTAACTGCTGATATTCTGTGGTGATGTCAAGAGCCAGGTAATCAGGGATTTCATCCAAAAACATTTCCAACTCTGCAATTTTTTCAAAGTCATCATCAGTAAGCTTCGGCTTCTGAACAAGGGTTTTATATTGCTGAAATTTATTTTTTAATGTATCGGATAAGGTATCAACCTGGAAATAACCTTTTACAATTCCATCATATGGTACATCTGACAATCCATTTTCAACAATGATGTGATTCTCAAGATCGTAAATTACCACATTGTCCAGGCTGTTAAGCACGAACGGAGAATGGGTTGAAACGATAAACTGAATATTTGGAAACAGGCAGGTTAGGATATGCATGATCTGTTTCTGCAGTTCAAGATGAAGATGCGTTTCGATCTCATCTATAAGTACAATTCCGGGAAGGTCAAATTCAAAAATACGTCCTTTTTTCTTGACCATACGAATCATGAGATCCAGAACAATATCCATGATGGCTGAAAATCCACTGGACATACAGTTGAAATCATAAGGTTCTTTTCCACTCTGGCAGATCATAAAGGAAAACGTATCTTCATTAAAATCTAATTTCAACGTAGTATCCTCAAATATTTGTTGCAAAAGCTTTTCAAACTGGATAAACCAATTATTTATAGAATCTGCTTTCGTGTTATTTGATTTTGCTCTTGCCAATGCTTCTGTCACTTTTAGATCTGCAAGATATTTAACAAACAAGTTTCTGGGAGCATCGTTTAGATCATAGGCATCATTTAGAGAAACTTTTTCTATATGTTCAGGTACTTCAGCCTGAAAGTTTCTGTCACATTTATAGTAAGCTAATAAAAAACTTCCATCGGCATATAGTTCTTTTAAATTTATGTCTGTCTCATTATTAAATGACAGTTTAACAGATGGATCCAGCATATTGAAATATGTTGAAAAACGTTTTGCTGAATCCAAAGTATAAGGATCCATCTCTTTTGTTTTTTCTAAATTTAAATCTGATACTTGGAATTTCATTTTCAGATAAGCGGCAATGGCATCTAATACACTTGTTTTACCACTTCCGTTTTTGCCGGTAAAAATCAGGTGTCGGGAAATAGTATCAGATAAATTGATAGTGATATCTTTTAAATGGCGTACTTTTTTAATTTCCAGTTTTGTAACAAATAATTTTTTCATATTTCTTTTTTCTCCTGGATCATTGCAGATTAACATGAGTTCATTATAACAAATAACAGGAAGAGTTACTAGAAAAAACTATTGACAAATTAAGACAATCGCTGGATAGATTTTGATAATGTGTGGTGCAATTCATTTAATTATCTTCGCAGCAACTGTAGATATACATACAGGGGATGGCAGTATAATTACGCAAATGGATTATTTCACTTTAACTATTTCAAGATTGGACCATGGGCTGAATACTTTCCTGTTATCAATGGATGTTCTGTTGAATGCATGTATTCCAACTATCCTAACACACAGGGATTACCAGTTGCAAATAAAATTTTTAATTGAACTTATTTAAGTAATATGCTATAAATAAGTTTGAGGTGATGAATATGGAATATAATTTTTCAGAGGATCTGAAGTCTATACGAGAGATTCTGGGATTTTCTCAAAGTGAACTTGCAGAAAAAATCGGAGTAGAGCAGGTGACGATCTCAAGAACCGAGCTGAAAAAAACAGAACCATCGGCAAGGCTTTTGGAAGCAGTATATTCGTTTGCATTTGATAAAAACATAAAGATAAACAAATTAAAGGAAATGTTCTGGAGAGATGATTTAGGTGCAAATGAAAAATTGCTTTTTCATGGCGCTAAAACTGAAATTGACGGAGAGATTGATATTCATAAGGGAAGAAAAAATAATGATTTTGGGCAGGGATTTTATACAGGAGAAAGTTATGAGCAGGCAATATCATTTGTTTCAGGGTTTGGTAATTCTTCTGTATATTATATCAGATTTGATGACAGAGATCTGAAATGCAAGAGATATGAAGTAAATCAGGAGTGGATGATGACGATTGCTTACTATAGGGGAACATTGGATGAGTATAAGGATCATCCGGCAGTAAAGGCACTTATAGAACAGTCACGGAACTGTGATTACATAATTGCTCCAATTGCAGATAACCGTATGTTTCAAATCATTAATTCATTTATTGCCGGAGACCTTACAGATGAACAGTGTAAACATTGTCTTGCTGCCACAAATCTTGGGATGCAGTATATTTTTCTGACTGAAAAGGCTGTATCCCAGATAAAATTAACAGAACGATGCTATATATCAAATAATGAAAGGGAATACTATAAAAATATAAGACTTGAAGAGTCAAAACTGGGTGATGACAAAGTTAAATTAGCTAAAAGGCAATATAGAGGGCAAGGAAGATATATTGATGAGATTCTGTCATAAAGGGGTGACCAATATATGAAAAGGATGAATAAGGATGGAGTGCTTTTATGTGAACTTCAGGCAACAGCATTTGAAAAGTCAATTGATAAAATGGAGTCAAGTTCAGAGATTTTTATCAGGCGATTTATGAGGAGTCGAATAGCTAAAAGGCTTGATGATGGATCAGTACTGGAAAGTAATATCCAGGCAGAGGATATCCTGCAGCTGGTTAATGAAGAATATGGGTTTTCTAATTATGGTTCTGTGAAATATACCCGTAACGAAATGTATTGGATTGGATATATTTACAGGTATTTTGTAATAACTTACGAATTAACTTCCATGCAAGTCTATAAGATCGTAAAGCCAAAGGAACTGAAAGGGCTGTTTTTGCCATATCATACAATGGATCCATCTCAGGCTATTGAGCGAATATTGGAAGCAAAAGGCCTGTTTACCGATGAAAAAATGGAATTGGAACGTCAGTATGAAATATTCAAAAGAATACGAAATAAAAAAATATAAGGGGCTGTCCTGAAATTCACCAATGTTAAGATTTTCACCGTATGATAAAGTAAAGTTCTTAGCAATATCAATTTCATTTCCGTTTAATGTAGCATAAATTTCATCAGCTAGTACTTCCAGTGGATATCCTCTGTACTGTTTGGATGGAAGAACACCAACAAAATCTTCTGTTTTTGCAGGATCAATTGTAAATGTGACTTTAGTTAATGACAAGCTGAAAAATCATCTGCAATGCGTACAAAGTTCTCAGCCATATCAGAAGCTGATCGATCATGCTTTGGAATTGGAGCAGAGAGGAGGGCAGATCAATATGTGTAATGCATTGGAAGAGTTAAGACAGGAAGAAACTGTCAATTATATAAAAATACTGATAAACGGGTCAGCCTCTCATGACTGACCCTTAATTAGTTCGACAAACCTTCAAGAATTTTGATTATCCAAAAGACTCTGGATAAAATAACTAGAGTTTTTGGTGAGTATGTGAATAACTTATATCTAATCTTTAATTATAATAATTATTTTATGCTTTACGAACTAAAACATATACATATCCACCTCTGATTGGCAGATCTCCTACTTCTGCTATTTCATATCCCTCTGGGGCTGTAAGATTACCTGTATTTACAGATGTAGCATCTGCAGCAACTTCCATATCTACTTCAGCAATCTGTTTTCCTTCGTCTGCACAATAATAATTAATTTTTACTGTCTGTGTTGTAGCCACTTTACGTACTGCAATGTAAACATATCCATCACGAATTGGAAGAGTTTTCTTGGTTGTATCTAATGTATATCCTTCCGGAAGATACTTTTTAGCTTTTGTTAAAGTAACAGATTTTGCACCTTTTTTTACTTTAATAGTAACTTCTGCAGCCTGTTTCTTATTAGCTTCATCATAGAAATTTAATTTTACTTTCTGAGTTTTAGCAGTAGCTTTTTTTGTTACAGCAACATAAACATAACCATCTCTGATCGGCAGTTTTGTCTTTGTTGTTGTCATTGTGTAGTTCTTTGGAAGGCTCTTCTGGATTTCTTTAACAGTAACAGATTTTGCAGTTTTCTTTACTTTAATAGTAACTTCTTTTACCTGTGTTTCTTCTTTTTCATTATAGAAGTTTAATTTTACCTTTTTATATTTCACTACAGCAACTTTTTCTACAGCAGCATAAACATAACCATCTCTAATCTCAAGGTCTCCAGCTAATACCAGTTTATATCCTGATGGAACTAATTTTGCAAGGTCAGAAGCATTTACATAAGTTGCATCCTTGTCAACTTCAATTGTTGGCTCATCAATCTGCTTTTTTTCTTTTTCAGAATAGAAATTAATTTTTACTTCTTTTTTAGTTGTTACTGCTTTTCTGACAGCAGCATAAACATAACCATCTCTAATCTGGAGATTTCCTGATTCTACTAATTCATATCCACTTGGAACTAAATTGGCAAATGCAGAAGTATTTACATAGGTTGCATCTTTGTCAACTTCAACTGTTGGCTCATCAATCTGCTTTTCTTCGTCTTCAGAATAGAAATTAATTTTTACTTCCTTTGCTTCTTTTTTAATTGGAATATAAACATAACCGTCCTTAATCGGGAGGGAATTTTTGCTTCCTGCATAGACATAGCCAGATGGCATATGTGCATTAACCTCACCCAAATCTACAGATGTAACTTTAGATGACAGTAAAACAGGAACTTCTGCAATCTGTGCTTCTGCGGATTCATCGTAATAATTGAGAGATACAGTCTGTTTTTTATCAAGCTCGACTTCTAGCATATCTCCAAAAGGAAGATCTGAAATATCAAAACTGATAACATCATCATTCCATTCAAATCCTTCCGGAATTGAAAAACCTTCTGCAGTTAACTGCTCAAGTAAAACTGCTTTTGGAACAGTTACATAGGTACCACTAACGTATTTGTTAGGTACTTTAATTGGATACAGTTCTCCATCCACTGATTTTGTTTCACCATTTTCACTATATACAAAATTTAAATTAACATCTGTATAACTGTCGCAAGTATCAGTGGCATTTCCGTCGGAAAATTCGCTGTTATTTTCTACAGCTGGAACATCAGAAAAATCTGCTGCTGCTACAGGAACAGTAGTTCCGATCATGCAGACAGCAAGTGCTACGGAAACAATATTCTTCTTCATTTTACAATCTCCTTTTTTACAGAAACAGACCTGACTAAATAATCAAGCCTGTCTCTGTACATTAGAATCTTTTATTTACCCAAATGGATTATTTAACAGTAGCTTTTTTCAGGTTTGACCATGGGCTGAATACTTTTCTTCCATCTTCAGATGTTCTGTTGAATGCATGCATTCCAACTGTCCATGTTCCCTTTGGTACATTCTTGAATGTTGCTGTTACTGTACCTTCTTTAAGGTTCAGTACTTTGTGATCGCCATAGTGATATGGACGTGTCTCACCGTTTTCTTTCTTGGAAGATGTTCCAAGTACTACGTCGTAACCAGTTGCGTTTGCAGCTGCTTTGTATGTTACTTTGATAGTAGATCCGCTTACTTTTACGTTTGTGATCACCGGAGCATCTGGTGTGATTGATGTTACATAGAATGGATAAGCATTAGACCATTCTCCAAATACTTTTTTACCATTTTCATCACGTGTCCAAGCGTGGCAGTATGCGTAATATGTTCCCTGCTGTGTATATTTAAATGTAGTAGAAGTGCTTACCTGGTTCTTGCTGATAGAAGTATAATCTTTATTTGTGATGCAGTCACGGTCTGTAGAGATTACATAATCATAACCAGAAGCATTTGCAGCATCTCCGCCAAGAACAACAGTAGCCTTGTTACCTGTTACACGAACATTAGTGATAATCGGTGCACCAATAGATGCCTCATTCTCACGAATAACTTTTACTGTCTGTGATCCTGTATAATATTTGGAATCTTTATTTGCTGTTACTGTTAAGGAGTCATCAGCATATTCCACAGTATATTCAGATGCATCAACTACTTTTCCAGCGTTGTAAACAGTTACAGTTGGAGTTTCGTTCTTCTTATAAGTGGATTTATTAAGAACGACCTGAGTATTTGCCATGTCTTTCTTAACAACGCCCCATTTTTCTTTTACAGAACCTTTATAGCCATTGATTCCGACAACTTCTACAGACATTGTCTTGCCATTTGTCAGATCAGAGATTGCATTGTAAAGAAGTTTGTAATCCTGATTTTCAACAAGTGTCTTTCCACCAACAGTTACTGTAACGTTCGGTCTTACCGGCTGTCCTGCAGCATATTCGCCATCTTCAACAGTTACGTGCTGTTTCAGGATTTCGTATTTCTTGATACCAAATTTATATGCAGCACCATCAACAACCTGAATCTTTTCATTTGCGCTGTTGATAATCTGACGTCCACCTGTAAAGTTTCCTTTTCCGATTACTGCGATATATGCATATCCATCACCGTTTTCAAGAACTTTTTCAGAATTGCTTACCTGACCATTAACATTGTCAACATATACAATTTCATAATCATCAGCAGTTACATATTTAGAATATGGATTTCCGGCATCCGGGATAAATTCAGCTTTTGCAAATGTATGCTCTTTTCCGTCATATGCGAAAGAAACTGGTTTTCCATTTGCATCTACTAAATATCCGTTACTTACTTTATACTGCTGTCCTTTTTCATCATATACTTTTAATGTACCTGTCAGTTCTCTTGCAACGATATCAAATTCAGCATCCTTTGTACCTGTGAAGTTTTTATTTCCACTTACAGGTTTCAGAATTACATGACCTTTGCCAACGTTTACATTAGTATTTGGATATTCAAAATCAAACTGTTTTGTAACATCATTTCCATTTAATGTAACTTTGAATTTAGTAGGTTTGATAACACTTCCTGTGTAAGTGATACCTGTGTTTCCTTCTGCCCATTCAACTTTTACATCTGCAGCGTTAGCAGCTGTAATCTCATAGTTAGCAGATAATGTAGTATCTGTATCGTAAATACCATTTGCAGGATTTGTATTATCACCATGTCCTTTAAGAACTACTGTAGCTGTGCCTGCATCTTTTGCATTCTTGTAGGAAACAACATCATAATCAACGCCTTCAGTTAATGGCTCATTTCCATCCATAACTTTAAGAGTTGGTTTTACAACAGCACCTGTATATGTATAGGAAGCTGGTTCAACAGTTACTGTGCATTTGGAGAGATCTCTCTTTGCAATAAGTGTTTTCAGATCTGTAAATACTGTCTGTCCACCCTTAAAGTTTTTATTTGTAATCTGAATTTTAGTAAGAATGTTCTCACCAATCATGTTTGTAGTATCAAACATATATTCAACAGTATAATCTTCAGGTTTCAGTGTGAAGGAAGTTGTTCCATCTGTGCTCTTAGCTGTTACTGTTACTGCCGGAGCATACTGAGAAGCATCTGTATATCCTTTGTTGAAGACAACTTTTTTTGCAACACCTGTTGCACTAACTACTGCAGCATCAATATTGAAGTAATATACTTCTTCGCATCCAGCATAGCTGTTAAGACCCTTGATAACTACTTTACCTGCTTTTTTGCCTGCATCTAAACCGGTTACGGTTACTTCGTAGTTCTCAGGAGATAACTTGTCTTTACCTTTATAAAATTCAATCTTTGAAAGATCCTTTGTTACATCTTTTCCTGTATAAGATACGGCTTTCTCCAGATATGTTTTTGCAGCCTTTGTTAAAAAATATCCTTCATGAGCAAAGGTCTCATTTCCAAGAGTAAAGCTGAGAGCCTGATATCCTGTGGTGTTAAGACTAGCTGATTTGATCTCTACATTGTAATCTTTAGTACCATCTACAGGTGTTCCAGCTACATGAACAGTATAGTCCTTGCCAAATTTCAGATTTAATTCTTCTCCAGTTGTTTTATCATAGAAATGAACAGCATCTTCCATACGAGTATCATTATCTTTTAATACCTTGCCATCATAAGCAATGGTATCAACTTTAATCTCGCAGTTAGCAAGATCACGTGCAACAATGTTATAAGAACCTGTTGTATAAGTTAAGTTTTCTACAGAAGATTCTGTGTAGTTTGGTACATTATTTAATTTGACTGTTGCTGTATATTTCTTTCCGACTTTTGCAGAAGTGCTTGTTACTTTTTTAACTACTTTGTTTGCGTCTAAATCAGCATTTTTTAAAACATCTTTTACTTTTACATCAGATGCTGAAGGTGTAATCACATTGCCGGTATATTCATAAGATTTCTCAGGAATAGATACAGATAAATCAGACTGTACAGCATCCTTCTTTGTAATCTTATAATCATAGTTCAAGGTTCCCGTGTATTTAGAAGAATCCTTAGGAGTTGCAGTTACTGTGTATACAGAACCTGCATCTATACCATTACCTTCTTTGATGGTTGTTGTAAAATCAAAATCTTCATAAGACAGAGTAGTATTATCAAAAGTTGCATATGCACTTGCACCGCCACCCAGTTCATAATAGTACTGAGTTTTACCTGTGTAAGTTAACACATGCTGAATTTCTTTTCCGCCAATTTCAACGGTCAATTTGCTATCTCTGCTGTTTAAGTCAACATTTGTTTTAGATACAGTCACAGCGTTTGTTTTTGCAACATAAGAATCGTTTCCGATTACTGTGCTTGTGTATTCAAAGATCTGTAATTCAACAGCTTTTCCGATATCATTTGCTGTTACGGAGTATGCCGGAACAGTTCCGTCTGTTGTCCATCCATAATCAACATTTTTCTGGTTTCCTGTTTTTCCATCAACAACCCATTTGTATCCAAATTTGTTAATACGATGTCCATCTTTGTCAGTTAAATTACCAGAAACAGTAATTTTGTTTGCCCATCCACTTTCCTGAAGTGCAAGTGTTGATTTTGGGTTTGAAATAGATGTTTCTGTTGCAGCATCTGCATCTGCTGTTGTATCAACAGCCGGAGCTTCTGTTTCAGCAGCATCTGTGAATTCATCAGCAGTATCAACAGCTGGAGCTTCTGCTTCAGATGTTACAGCAACATCTGTACCATCGCTGAACTCAGCAGCCCATACCGGCACATTAGAAGTAGCAAGCATTGCAACAACAAGTGACATACTTAATGTCTTTTTTGCCATGCCCTTCTTTGTGTTTTTAATCTTTGTCATGATTATAGTTCCCC
>SKES01001400.1_pt1 | contig 14574 bp, 15 predicted proteins | sample 4826851 | NCBI WGS metagenome assembly SKES01 (sample SAMN11008803, study PRJNA524170) | human gut metagenome | biome: Human fecal sample; material: Feces; isolation source: fecal sample from pouch patient p52 | host: Homo sapiens | place: Israel: Tel-Aviv | collected 2016-09-04 | reverse complement strand
ATACAAGAAGTATAAGGAGGCCCACTATGTCCAACATCGTCATCATCGGCTCCGGCCCGGCGGGGGTATCCGCCGCGCTGTACACTGCCCGTGCGGGGGTGGACACCACCGTCCTCACCCGGGGGCCGGGTGCGCTTGACCGTGCAGAGCTTATCCAGAACTACTACGGCTTCGCCGCCCCCATCTCGGGTGCGGAATTGGAGCGTCAGGGCATCGAGGGAGCTAAGGCTGTGGGCGTCAAATTTGTGACCACCGAGGCCGTGGGTCTGACCTATACCGATAAACTCACTGTAGAAACCCTCGATGGAGATTACCCGGCGGACGCTGTTATCCTCGCCACAGGTGCTTCGCGGGCGACGCCCCGCATCCCGGGGCTGGCGGGCCTCGAGGGCCACGGCGTCAGCTACTGCGCCACCTGCGATGCCTTTTTCTATCGCGGCAAAGATGTGGCCGTGGTAGGCAGCGGCGAATACGCCCTGCATGAGGTGCAGGCGCTTTTGCCGGTGGCGGCCAGCGTCACCCTCCTGCTGAATGGAGCGCCGCTGGCGGCAGAGTTTCCGCCGGAGGTGGCTGTCCGGCCTGAAAAAATCGACGCCATCCTCGGCGAGCAGAAAGTCACCGGCGTCCAGCTGTCCGGCGGCGATGTGATGGAGCTGGCGGGTGTGTTTGTGGCTCTGGGCGTTGCGGGCAGTACGGCGCTGGCCCGGAAAATCGGTGCCGCTGTGGAGAACGACCGCATCGTGACAGATGAAAAAATGCAGACCACCGTCCCCGGCCTCTACGCCGCCGGAGACTGCACCGGCGGGCTTTTGCAGGTGGCGAAGGCCGTCTATGAGGGCGCTCTGGCAGGCACCGAAGCTGCCAAAGCGCTGCGGAAGGGGTGATTTAAGATGCCGGAGATCCTGCCTATCTCTAAATGCGGCGAGCACCGCCAATGTCTCGCCTGTGCCTTCCCCTTCTGGGACAAGCTGACCGCCGAGCAGCAGGAGATGCTCTGCCGCACCACCCGCCCGGTGCGCTATCGCAAGGGCGAGCGGGTCCACAGCCCGGTGGAGAACTGCGTGGGCATCCTGTTGCTGCGCACCGGCCAGTTCCGGGCGTATCTTCTCTCCGACGATGGCCGGGACGTGACCCTCTACCGCCTCTTCGGCGGCGAGCTCTGCATCCTCTCCGCCTCCTGCGTCATGGACTCGGTGAACTTTGACCTCTACATCGACGCCGAAGAGGACACTGAGGCCTACTGCATCAGCGCGGGCGTCTTCCGCAGTCTCATGCAGCAGAACGTGGAGGTGCGGTGCTTCGCCTACCAGATGACCGCCGAGCGCTTCTCCGACACCATGTGGACGATGCAGCAGATCCTCTTCATGAGCGCCGACCGGCGGCTGGCCATCTTCCTTGCGGACGAGCTTGCCAAGACCGGCGGCGACGATGTCCGCCTGACCCAGGACCAGATGGCAAAGTACATGGGTTCCGCCCGCGAGGTGGTGAGCCGCCTGCTGAAATACTTCGCCGGTGAGGGCATCGTGAAGCTCTATCGCGGCGGGGTGACCGTGATAGATAAGGATAGGCTGCTGAAAATCGCTTACGGGGAATAGAAATGGAAGATTTGAAAAGAGCTGAGTTAAACGGCCAAGAGTCAGGAGAAGGACTCCCGGATGACATTTTAAGCATAAAAGAAAAACTGATAGAAGGATTGAATCAGCCGCTGAAGGACTGCATATCAGAAAAAGATGTGGCTTGGTGAAAAATCAAAGACATAAGAAAAGGGACGCTGCGCATATACACAGCGTCCCTTTTCTCGTGCGGAATTACCCCTTGCACCCCTGCTCTTCCCAGTCGCCGAAGTCGGAGACGTCGGCGATTTTAGTCGGGTCGAACTTACCGTTTTCGTCCTTGGGGGCGACGGCGGGGCCGGCCTCCACGGGGTTCGGGTTCGGAGCCTCGGGGTCACAGACCGGGCGCTCTTCGCTCAGGTCGGGCAGAGTCACAGGCTCTGCGGCCTCAGCGGGCACTGCCTCCGACTCAGAGGCGGCGGGCTCCTCAGCGGGAGCGGTCTCTTCTGCCGGTGCGGCGGCTTCGGCCTCTGCCTTGGCCTCACCCTCGGCGTATGCCTCGGCGGTCTTGGCGGCCTCTGCGTCGTCCTTTTCGGCTTCCTCGGGGAACTCGATGGATTCGATGATGGGTGCGGCCTTCTCGTTCAGGAGCTTGTCCATGATGACGATGGCGGCACCGGTGGCCGCCACAGCGGCGGCAGTACCCAGAATGCGGAAGATTGCTTTCATGCCATGACCTCCTTGGTTATGTTGTAGTTAGGAGAAGGTGACAACATCGTTCAGCGGCTTCTCGGCAGGCTCCACCGACAGTGCGGTGAGCACCGGGCCTTTGCCGCGGTAGATGTTATGGAACTTATAGCCGACCTTTGCGGTCACTTTGACCCATGCCCGCTGCTCGAGGGCCTTGTAGCCGTCGTAGCTGCAGGGGAAGCCCACGAACTGGATGTCCTGCACGCAGCAGGTCATGGCGAACCGGCCCGGCACGAAACTGTTCTTGCCGGCGCGGTTGGTCTGGCAGACCTGTGCGAGGAACTTGACGGTCTTGCCCGCGTACTTCTGGGGCTCGTCCTGACAGTCCATATACCAGATGCCGTAATCGTCGTCCGGGATGTCGATGACCGGGGCGTTGATGTCGAAGGGCAGCGGGTCGGGGATGTCGTCGTAAGCCACGCTGCCGTCCTTGAACTCGTAGGCGATGTCGCACTTGCGGGATGCCTGACGCACCAGCTTGTGCAGCTCCTGACGGGCGGCGTCGTTGTTGACGGCCTCGGCGCGGTTGAAGACGATGAGCTCACTGCGGGCGATCTTGTCCAGCATCAGCGCGCGCATGGAGTTGTCGCGGGCGTAGGTCAGTGCGGTAGTGCCGTCGGCGGTGGCGATGCACTGGTAGACGATCCAGTTTTCGGGCAGATTGTTTGCCAGATCCTGCAGCATCCACATACCGTTGTACTCGATGACCACGCGGCCTGCGTCGGCCTCCTTAGCCAGCTTTGCGAGGTTCTGGGGGTTCAGCTCAGCCTTGTCCTCGAGGTTGTAGAGCGTCACGCCGGGGAAGGCGAACTTCTTCTCATTGTACTCTTCTTCGCCCTCCTCGCAGACCAGCAGAAGGGTCTTGTCGCCGGAGTCGAAGTTGGGGTCTTCAAAGGTCTCCTGAATGAACTTGGTCTTGCCGCTCTCGAGGAAGCCCACAAACAGGTAAACCGGGATCTCATTTGCCATAATCTTTTATCCTTTCAGGGTCGATCAGCAGCCGAACAGTGCGGCGATGGCCTTTTCATCCAGCTTGGAGCCGATGACCACCAGCTTGCCGCCGACGTCTGCACCGCGTGCGCGGACTTCCCACTCGCCGGGAACGTAGTCGAACTCCAGCCAGCCGTCTGCGCCGCCGTCCACGATGCCCTTGGAGCGGAGGATCATGCCGTAATTGCCGGTGTCCAGCTCGGTGAGGGCGTGCTCAATGTCAGCCTTGGAGAACTTCCTGGCCGTCTCGACGCCCCAGCTGGTGAAGACCTCATCGGCGTCGTGGTCATGATGATGGTGATGATGGCCGCAGCAGCAATGCTCGTCGTGGTCATCGTCATCATGGTCGTGGTGGTGATGATGCTCATGCTCGTCTTCATCATCGTCATCGTGGTCATGGTGATGATGGTGTTCGTGCTCATCCTCATCATCGTCGTCGTCATGGTGATGGCCGCAGCAGCAATGCTCATCATGGTCATCATCGTGGTCGTGGTGATGATGGTGTTCGTGCTCCTCTTCCTCGTCCTCGTGGGCGTGCTCCTCGTTGGCCTTGGCAGCCATAGCGATCAGCTCAGCCTTGAAGTCGTCCTTGGTGGACATGGCCTTCAGGATCTGCTCGCCGGTCAGGGCGTCCCAGGCGGTGGTGACGATGGTAGCGGTGGGGTTCTTCTCACGCAGCATGGCCACAGCGGCGGCGATCTTTTCCTCGGTGGCGTTCTGGGTGCGGCTCAGGATGATGCAGCTTGCGTGGCTGATCTGGTCGTCGTAGAACTCACCGAAGTTCTTCATATACATCTTGACCTTATTGACGTCGGCCACGGTGACGAAGCTGCTCAGCTGAACATCCAGATGCTCGGCCACGCCCTCGACAGCGCGGGTCACGTCGGACAGCTTGCCGACGCCGGAGGGCTCGATAACGATGCGGTCGGGGTGGTACTGCTCCACCACCTGCTGCAGAGCGGCGCGGAAATCGCCCACCAGAGAGCAGCAGATGCAGCCGGCGTTCAGCTCATTGATCTGGATGCCGGACTCCTTCAAAAAGCCGCCGTCGATGCCGATCTCGCCGAACTCGTTCTCGATGAGCACGACCTTCTGGCCTGCAAAGGACTCTTTGATGAGCTTCTTGATAAGGGTGGTCTTACCGGCGCCAAGGAAGCCGGAGAAAATATCAATTTTGGTCATAGTCTGAAATGCCTCTTTCTTTTATGCAGACGCCGCAAAGGCGCTGCCCAGCAGGCCCGTCGGGCCTTACAAGCAGTCCGGGCCGCTGAGTGCTGACCCGTAAAATTCCTACACTCCTATTATAACAAGGCTGTCAATGGCAAACCGGCCTTTTTGATGAGAAATTTGTAACATTTTTTGCAATTTGCTTGCATTTTCGGGCGGCAGGACCAAAATGATACCTGCAGAATTGCATTCTGCGCCCCGGAATGATACAATAAGGTACAGTAAACCATCGCCGCCGGACGTTTTTCCGGCAGAATAAAGAAAGAAGGCTTTTTGACATGAGCATGAATACCGTTCCCGAGCGTCTGGCCGCCCTGCGCGAGGCCATGAAGGCAAACGGCGTGGACGTCTACCTCATCCCGGTGGGAGACCCGCACGCCAGCGAGTATATGCCCGACCACTACACTGCCCTGACCTACTTCTCCGGCTTCCACGGCGAGAACTCCAACTTCGTCGTCACCATGACCGAGAGCGCTGTCTGGGCCGATGGCCGTTACTTCGTGCAGGCCGAGAAGGAGATCGCCGGCACGGAGATCCAGCTGATGCGGATGGGCGAGCCGGGCGTGCCGACCGCCGAGCAGTACTGCGGCAAAGTTCTGCCCGAGGGCGGCACGCTGGGCCTCTGCGGCCTGACGGCTTCCTGCGGTCTGGTGCGCAGCATGCAGAAAGAACTGGACGCCAAGAAAGGCACCATCAAGCTGCTGAACCTCGAGGACGAGCTGTGGACGGAGGGCCGTCCCGCCCTGCCCGCTACCCCGGCATGGCTCCTGCCGAAAGAGTACGCAGGCTTCTCCCCTGCCGAGAAGCTGGGCCAGCTGCGTGCGAAGCTCTCTGAGCTGGGCTGCACCGCACAGCTGGTGGGCAAGCTGGACAATCTGGCATGGCTGCTCAATCTGCGTGCGATGGACATTCAATGCACCCCTTATGCAATGGCTTACTGCTATGTGACCCCCGATAAGGCGACGCTCTTCATCAACACCGCCCGCGTCAGCGCCGAGGCTGCTGCGGAGCTGAAGGCAAACGGCGTGGAGCTGGCCGAGTACGACGATGTGCTCACTTTCCTTGCCGCCCAGACCGAAGAGCAGACCGTTCTGGCCGACCCCGTTTCCGCCAACTACGCTGTCTACCAGACCCTGCAGGCCAACCCGGCTCTGACCGTCAAGGACGAGGCCGACCCCCTGCTGCCCATGAAGGGCGTCAAGAACGAAGTCGAGCTGGCTCACACCCGCGAAGCTCACATCCGGGACGGCGTGGCTATGGTGCGCTTCCAGATCGAGCTGGAGAACCGTCTGGCCGCCGGCGAAGAGCTGACTGAGCTGACCATCGACGAGATCCTCCACAAGTACCGCAGCGCACAGGACAAGTTCCTGACCGAGAGCTTCGGCACCATTGCAGCTTACGGCCCCAACGCCGCCATGATGCACTACCACGCCACCGAGGAAGACCACGCAAAGCTCGAGAAGAAGGGCTTCTTGCTGGTGGACAGCGGCGCGACCTATATGGACGGCACCACCGACATCACCCGCACCTACCCGCTGGGTGAGCTGACCGAGGACGAGCGCCTGTTCTACACCTGGACTTTACAGTGCCACATCGACATCGCCCGGGCTGTCTGGCTGGACTACTGCGACGGCCATATGCTGGACACCATCGCCCGTGAGCCGCTGTGGCGCCACCTCATCAACTACCGCTGCGGCACCGGCCACAGCGTCAGCCATGTGGGCAACGTCCACGAAGGCCCCCACGCCCTGAACGGCCGCAACACCACCGTTTTCAAGCCGGGCATGATCGTCACCGACGAGCCGGGCGTCTATGAGGGCGGCGTCGTGGGCATCCGCATCGAGAATGAGCTGGAGTGCTACCACAAGGCATCCAACCAGTACGGCGAGTTCCTGGCATTCTGCCCCATCACGTTCGTGCCGATCGCCACCTCCCCCATCGTCCCGGGCGTTCTGAGCCGCGACGAGCTGGATTGGCTGAACGCCTACCACCGCGAGGTCTTCGAGAAGCTGGCTCCCCGCCTGACCGAGGACGAGCGCGACTGGCTGGCTAAGAAGTGTGCCGCCATCGGAGCGTAAATAAAAAAGCGGGAGGCCCCGCAAGGGCCTCCCGCTTTTCTTTAGGATGAGATCTCTGCCTTGTGCTCTTTCCAGTAGGCTTTCGCCTCATCGATGACCTTCTTGAAGGGGCCGGAGGGGTACGTGCTCTCGGCGATGTCGATGAGGAATTTGTAGAGCTGGGGCCGCACCTGCTCATACATCCCAAGCCGGGTGTAGAGGTCCTTGTAGTAGTGGAACACCTGGATCTTGTTCTGTACCAGAGCGGCAGGCTTTATCTGGGTGTGGCAGATGCTCTGAGGGTTCTGGACATAGTAGTAGCCGGGCTGCGGGATGGACGCAAAGACTTCGGCGTACTGGATATACTGCATGTTGAACACGAGGTCTTCGGCCCAGCGCATCTCGCTGGTAAAGCGGATGTCGTGCCGGGTGAGGATGTCGCGGCGGTAGAGCTTGTTCCAGAGCACGCTGTAAAAGTAAGAGGCGGGCTTATCCATCAGGCGGCGGGCGAAGGTGTCCTTGTCGTAGACGCCCTCGGGCAGGAAACCGTATTCCCGGTTCTCCGGCGGGCGTGCAACATGCATGACGCCGAGGTCGTCCTGGATCTTTTCCAGCACCTGTTCCGGCTTCGACGCCCCGGCGGGGATGACCATGGTGTAGGGCGAGATGACGAGGTCGGCACCGGTCTTCTCTGCCGCCTCCACCAGTCGGGCGGTGTAGTCCGGGGCGATGTAGTCATCGCTGTCCACGAACTGGACGTACTTGCCGCCGGCAAGCTTCAGGCCGAGGTTCCGGGTGTCGGACACGCCGGAGTTTGCCTTGTCCACCAGCAGGATGCGGCTGTCCTTTTTGCGGAACTCCTCGCAGACGGGCAGGCTCTTATCTTTGGAGCCGTCGTTGATGACGATGAGCTCGAGGTTCTTGTACTCCTGCCCGCAGATGCTTTCGAGGCAGCGGCTCAGGTGGCTCTGGGCATTGTACACAGGGACGATGATGCTGACGAGAGGCATTTCCATAGCAGTTTCTCCTTTTTTATAGCAATGATACTCCCGCCGGGCCGAAAAAGCAAGCGCCGGCGGCAGGCCCGAAAGGGGGCTTCGGAATGATATTTCATATCGCGGTGTGCAGCCCGGACAGCGTCCTCCGCAGCCGGGTGGAGCGGCAGTGCCTCGACTATTATGCCCGGCGGGACGACGCCTGCATCATCGAGCAGCTGGACAGCCCGGAGGCCCTGCTGGCCCGGGACGACGCCGGGGAGCGGTACGAGCTGTACCTCATCGAGCTGCCGTCCACGGCGGCCGCCGCGTCGCTGCGGGCAGCGGCTGCGCTCCGCAGCCGGGGGCGGCGCAGCCCGCTGGCTTTTCTGGCCCACACGCCGGCCCACGCCTACAGTGCCTACCGGGTGGACGCCATGCAGTATTTATTGCTGCCTGTCCCGCCGGAACAACTGGACGCTCTGCTGGCCCGGGCCACCGAGCCGGAGTACGGCCCGGCCATCCCGGTAGCCACGGCGTCGGGTCTGCGGGTGCTGCCCTTCGCGGACATCGAATACCTCGAGTGTACCCACCATGTGGTGCATTTCCATCTCGCCAGCGGCGAGGATGTGCCGTCCCTGTCCGTCCGGGTGCCGTTCGCGCAGGTGGCACAGCCGCTTTTGGCGGATGAGCGCTTCGTCCAGCTCCACCGCTCCTATGTGGTCAATCTGGCGGCGGTGTCCCAACTGGCGGCGGGCGAGTTCTGGATGCAGAGCGGCGCACGGGTCCCTGTCCCCCGCGGGCGGGAGCCTGCGGCCCGCACGGCGCTGAAAGATTATCTGGAAAAGCAGTTCCGATAAAGCAATGGGGAGGCCCGGAAGGGCCTCCCCATTGCTTTATAATTTTGTCCAGTCCAGCTGTGTCCAATCCGTTATGTACTGGTCGGCAAGGCGCTGCAATTCGGGCTGATCGGCGGCGCTGGTCTCATCCTCGATGTCGATGAGGTAAAAGCCGCACTGCCTGGCGGTGCGGGTGGCGTAGACGGCGTCCTCGCAGACAACGGCGTCGGCGGGTCCGCTGCCGCCCAGCCGCTCGAGGACTTCGCGGAACACCTCGGGGTGAGCTTTGCTCTTCGCGCCCTGTGCGGTGTAGAAGAACTCGAAATAGTCTGCGACGCCCAGCCGGGTGAGCACTTCTTCGCACTGCTCTGCCCAGGTGTTGGAGCAGATGCACATCCGCACGCCCTCGGCTTTCAGCCGGGCCAGCATCTCCCGGACGCCGGGCTTCAGCTCGACTTTTTTGTACAGGTCCCGGATGACCTGCCGCATGGCAGGCTCGTAGTCCCGGAGGGTCAGGGGCAGATCGTAGGTGCGGATGAGATACTCCGCGCCCTCCACCATCCCCATGCTCAGCAGAACATCGTGGATGCCGGGTCTTGCGGTGCGGCCATAGCGGCGCAGCAGCTCCAGCGGTGCGCCCTGCCACACCACGGTCATGCTGTCGGTGAGGGTGCCGTCCATGTCGAAAATCCATTGCTTGCGGTGCATCTGTCGTCCTCCTGAATCGTTCTGGCAAAGTGAATTTATTATAGCACATTTTTTGTTACAAAAACAGAGAGAAATCTCCCGGGAAATATGCTATAATCTAGGCAAAACCGGAACACATCAAAGGAGGCAGAAAACATGGCGCAGAACAACACCCCCGTAAAGGCGCTGGTGCTGGCGGGCGGGGGCGCCCGCGGCAGCTATCAGGTGGGCGTCTGGCGGGCGCTGACCGAGCTGGGCTGGCGGCCCCAGATCATTACGGGTACCAGCGTCGGCAGCCTGAACGGCGCCATGTTCGCCCTCGACCTCTACGAGACGGCCCGGGACATGTGGCTGACCATCCGCAGCCAGGATGTGATGGAGCTGCCCGCCGAGGATGCGCCGCTTTCCGAGCTGCACGCATTCCTCAAAGACGCTGTGACTCAGGGCGGCATGGACGTCACTCCGCTGGAAGAGATCGTCGAGCGGGTGCTGGACGAAGAGAAACTCCGCAAAAGCCCCATCCGGCTGGGCCTTGTGACCGTGGAGCAGAAGACCCTCAAGGCCCGGGAGCTTCCGCTGGAAGACATTCCCGAGGGGAAGGTGAAAGACTACCTGCTGGCCTCTGCAGCCTGCTTCCCCGCCCTGCGGGCCCACACCATCGACGGGGTGTCTTACCTCGACGGCGGCTACCGGGACAATATGCCCACCGCGCTGGCCCAGAAGATGGGCGCAGAAGAGCTGGTCTGTGTAGACCTGGAGGGTGTGGGCATCACCCGCCCCAACCGCACCGGCCTGCCCACCACCCTCATCCGAAGCTACTGGGAGCTGGGCGACATCCTCCGCTTCGAGCCCGCCACCGCCCGGCGGAACATCGAGCTGGGCTACCACGATACATTGCGGGCCTTCGGGCGGCTGCGGGGCTGCGCCTACGCTGTGGACAGCGGGGCTGAGAGCAGCGCGGATGCTGCCGCATTCCATGCGGCCTTCGAGGCCGTCCAGAAGGACGTGCGGGAAAAGCACCCCTCCACCCTGACGGCAGACGCTGCTCTCCTGCTGGCAAAACTCTCGGATGCAGAGCTTGCCCCGCTGGAAGCCGCGGCTGAGGACGTGGGCGTAGACCCCGCCCCCTACTACACCACCCGTACTTTGGGAGAAGCTTTCCTTGCAAAATGCGACTTCGAGCGCCTCAGAAGCTTCGAGCCGCTGTTCGAGGGTGAAGCAGGCCCGGCGCAGGCCGCACGGGCCGCTCTGCTGCCCAACACCTTTTTGCAGGCACTGGTCTGCCGGGCGCTGACCGGCAGAGTGCCGCCGGAGGAGATGGAAACATGAAGGTATATAAGGGCTTTACCGCATCGCCCGGCCTCGTGCTGGGTCAGGTCAGCCGGCTGGACCGCCCGCCGCTGGTGTTCGGCGAGGGGCCTTTCCACCCCGAACAGGAAAAGCAGGCGCTGGAAGACGCCATCAAGGTGGCTCAGCAGGAGCTGGACGAGATGGCCGGCCGCGCCGCGCCCTCGGAGCAGGCCATCTTCCTGTTCCAGAGCATGATGCTGGAAGACGAGGGCTTCATGAATGAGGTGGCTTTCCAGATAAAGGCCGGCGTCGGTGCCGCCGAGGCGATGGACCGTGTGGGCCGCCGCTACGCCGCCCAGCTGGCCGCCATGAAGGACAACGCCTACATGCAGCTGCGGAGCGTGGACATCCTCGACGTGACCCAGCGCATCACCAACATCCTCTGCCACCGGATCCGCAGCTGGCTGGCCCTCGACCACCCGGTCATCCTTGCGTCTGACCTGCTCATGCCCACCGATCTGTTCAGCGTCCCGGCGGGCCGCATCCTCGGCCTCATCACCGCCGAGGGCAGCGGCCAGAGCCATGCGGCCATCATCGCCCGCTCGCTGAACATCCCGGGCATCACCCAGGTGGGCGAAGATTTCCTGAAAGACTGCGACGGCCGCGAGGTCATCCTGAACGCCACCGAGGGTGAGTGCATCCTTGACCCGGATGCCGCCGCCCGGCAGAGCGCCATCACCTGCATCTGCGAGATGCAGCGCCAGAACAAGGAGCTGAACGCCCAGCTCGAGCTGCCCAACCGCACCCGGGACGGCGAGGAGTTCGAGCTTCTGGCCAACTGCTTCGGCCCCGAGGACGTGGGGACCGCGATGGAGTCCGGCGCGTCCGGCGTGGGCCTGCTGCGCAGCAGTTACATGATGATGCCCGGCCACGCCATGGACGAGCAGGAGCAGTATCTGTTCTACACCTCCTGCCTCGCCGCCGCCAAGGGAAAGATGGTGACGGTGCGCACCTTCGACTTCGGTGCCGACCGCACCATGGCCGACGCCTATCAGGGCGTCCAGTCCTCCAAGCTGGGCCTGCGGGGCATCCGCAGCAGCCTGCGCAATCTGCCCCAGATGGCAGTTCAGATCTGCGCCCTCATGCGTGCCGCCGCAAAAGGCCCGCTGCGGGTCATGTTCCCCATGGTGACGAACATCGAGGACTGGGATTCCGCCATGCAGGTGGTAGACTACTGCCGCCGCAAGCTCGCCGAGCGGGGCGTGGAGTTCGAGCCTGACGTCCCCTTCGGCGTCATGCTCAGCGTACCCGCCGCCTGCCTGACGGCAGAGGACTTCACGGCTCACGGCTGCCGGTTCTTCGTTATCGGCACCAACGACTTGACCCAGTACACCCACGCGGTGAGCCGGGAACTGGCCATTGCCGAGCACTACTACCGCCCCGCCAGCCCGGCCATGAAAAAGCTCATCGCCATGGTGGTGGACGCCGCCAGGAAAGCGGACATCCCCGTCACCATCTGCGGCCTCGCCGTCGGCAATGCCGTCAACGCGACCCAGTATCTCCGCCTCGGCCTGCGCAGCTTCTCCATGAGCCCGCAGAACCTGCTGACCATCAAAAAGGCTCTGCGGGATGCAGATGCAAAATAAACCGTGCCATTGACAGTTTGAAGTTGATATAGTACAATGTACTATGAGAAGGAGATGATGGTATGGCATTCTCGATTCGGTTATCGGAAGAAGAACGGCAGCTGGCCGACAGCTATGCAAAGCTCCATTCCATGTCGATGGGCGAAGCATTCAAGCGGGCGCTGTTCGACAAAATCGAAGAGGAGTATGATATTACCGCTGCAGAGGAAGCCTACGGCGAGTATCAGCGCAGCGGAAAGAAGAGCCGCCCGGTGGGTGAGTTCTGGAAGGAACTCGACTTATGAAATACCGGGTGGAAACGACGCCGCGATTTGAAAAGGAATTTCGAAAATTAGACCGCTATACCCAGCGGATGCTGAAAGCGTGGATAGACAAAAACCTCGTGGACTGCGCTGACCCACGCGCCCACGGCAAGGGCCTGACGGCCAACCGGAGCGGACAGTGGAGGTATCGCATTGGAGATTACCGTCTGCTCTGCCTCATTGAGGATGAAGAGCTGGTGATCCTGGCTTTGACAGTAGGCCATCGGCGTGAAGTATATCAGAACTGAATACAGCAAAACGGCGTCCCGCCTCGGCGGGACGCCGTTTCTGATGTCAGAACTTATTCAAGGTTCCCCGTCAGGGTCATGACGGCGGAGACGACGGCCAGCGGGGCCGTCTCACAGCGGAGGATGCGGGGACCGAGGCCGACGGTCTTTGCGCCGGCTTTTGCGGCCATCTCAGCTTCCTCGGCGGCGAAGCCGCCCTCTGCGCCGGTGATGATGGCGATCTTCAGCTTTTCGCCATCGGCGGGTCTGGCCTCAGCCAGCAGCTGGCGCAGGGGTGCGCCGCCGCACTCGTAGCAGAAGAGCACGAGGTCATACTGGTCGAGGCTGCGGCAGACGGCCCCGAAGTTGGACAGCGGAAGGGCCACATCCGGCAGTACGCCCCGGCCGCACTGCTTGGCGGCTTCAAAGGCGATGCGGTTGTAGCGCTCGTTTTTCTGCTCTTCCTTCTTGGGTGCGGCCACGCAGTAGCGGCTGAAAAACGGGATGAAGTGGTCACAGCCCAGCTCGACGCCGTGGCGGATGACCTGCTCCAGCTTGTCCTGCTTGGGGTAGCCCACCAGCAGGGTGACGTCCACGGTGGGTTCTGCGGCGCTGGGGTAGCCCGGCTCCACGCTGAACTCCACCGTCTCGTCGCCGAAGCCGGTAATGGTGGCAGTATACTCGACGGCGCTGCCGTCGCAGAGGATGACGGTGTCCCCCAGCTTGCCCCGCATCACGCGGGAGAGATGGTGGGCGTCGGCCCCCCGCAGCACGGCGGTGCCGTCGGAAATTTCAGTGGTAAAATAACGGTGCGGCATGGTTCCTCCTTGAGCGTCCTTGCCCTCTCCGTCATTGCTCACGCAATGCCACCTCTCCCAAAGGGAGAGGCTTTTGCCTGCCCGTTACGTCTTTGGCTCTCCCTTTGGGAGAGCTGGACGCGAAGCGGCCTGAGAGGGCAAGCCCGTTAAAAAATTTACGCTTTTTTGCAGACGATGCACTCCCAGCCGCGCTTCTCCTTCACTTCCAGCACGGCGAGGCCGGCGGCTTCCAGCGCAGCGATGACCTCATCCTTCCGGCTGTCGATGATGCCGCTGGCGATGAAGACGGCGTCGTCGGCCATCAGGCCGGGGACGGCGGGGGCCAGCGACATGATGGCGTTGGCCACGATGTTGGCTGTGATGATGTCGTACCTGCCGCTGGCCTTGTCGGACAGATCGCCCACGAGGACGGTCAGCTTGTCGGCCACGCCGTTGAGGGCGGCGTTCTCGCCGGCGGTGCGGACGGCCACGGGGTCGATGTCCACGCCCTCAGCCACGGCTGCGCCCAGCTTGAGGGCCGCGATGGCGAGGATGCCGCTGCCGGTGCCGATGTCCAGCACCCGCTCGCCGCCCTTGACCCGCTCGTCCAGCACTTCGAGGCAGAGGTTGGTGGTCTCATGGCCGCCGGTGCCGAAAGCAAGGCCCGGGTCGAGGATGAGCTTGACGCGGTCGGTATCATAGTCCTGCCAGGACGGCACGATGGCGAGGCGCTGGCCCACGTCCATCGGGTGGTAATACTTGCGCCAGCCGTTCTGCCAGTCCTCCTGCTCCACGCCCTCGGTCTCGGAGGTGTAGGGGATGCCTGCGGCCTCCATCCGGGCCGCGATGAGGGCCAGCGTCTCCACCGGCGAAGCGCCCGGCTCGAGGTACATGTGGATGATGACGGTGTCCCGGGGCTTGTCCAGCAGCTCCTGCTCGATGAGGTCCACGTGGGCGATCTGCTCCACCTGCTCCTCGATGTCGCTGTAGTCTTCGATATAAATGCCGCCCTCCGCGATCATGGTGGCCACGGCCTCGGCGGCCTCGGCGTCGGCTTTGGATACGGTCAGGCGAATATCAGTCCATTCCATAAGGATGCTCCTTCCGTGTATTGGGGATATACTGCCTTTATAGTACCCGATTCCGGCCCGGGATGCAAGCTCTCGGGCCGAAAGATACCCGAAAGGGCTTTCTTTTTTCCCGGCAGTATGTTAATATGGTGTTGTACCCGGACT
>SKES01001362.1_pt1 | contig 14877 bp, 17 predicted proteins | sample 4826851 | NCBI WGS metagenome assembly SKES01 (sample SAMN11008803, study PRJNA524170) | human gut metagenome | biome: Human fecal sample; material: Feces; isolation source: fecal sample from pouch patient p52 | host: Homo sapiens | place: Israel: Tel-Aviv | collected 2016-09-04 | reverse complement strand
TTAAAGAAGCAACAGGATCAATCGTTTGGGAAGAGGATGTTTTCATGATGCAAAAATAAGAATTTTAACGCAATCCCCCAAGGTTTCAGACTGAGCCAACGCAATCCCCCAAGGTTTCAGACTGAGCCCTTTTGAAGTTCTTTTTACTGTCCGTATGGGGTAAGAAAAAAGCTCCCTAAACCGTTAGTTTAGAGAGCTTTGTCATTGTTTGGCGGAGTATTGTCGTTTCTCCTAAGTGATCCGCCTGGTATCTGAATTGAGCCTTTTTTATTGGCGGAATATCAAGCGTTATCTTTTCATTATCAGAGTCTTCTGATATTCAGTTGCAGCGTTCTTTTTGAGTGAGTAACACAATGCGGTAACACATATTTATAAACTCACATGACAGACTCTCTTTGTCTGTCTTCTTTGCAAAGATAATGTTTCCTTTTGAAACTGCGCCCATTTTATGTGGCTATTTTTCTTCTACTTTCTTTTTTTTTGTTGGCAATGCTCATTCCTTTTCTCCGCAAATCATGGTTCCTCCTATTACTCTGTAACTACTTGAAATATAGCGTTCGAGTATGAAAGTGAGTATGAAATCGCCTTCATATACTAATTAGCGTTAAGTTTCAGGCTTTAATCATTTTGAAATTTGTTTTGCTCGTGACCTGCTCTGTACCTTTGTGTCACTTCCTGATTGAAGGTACCACAATCGGAATGAATTTAATTCTAAAAAAAATAAGACATGAAACAGGAAAATTATATCAAAGTAGTGAAGGATGTGGTTCAACGTATGGAAAGGCATACTGATGTGGTGATGAACGTGAAGCAGGTTGCGGAATATTTAGGCCTGTCGGTTGATGCTGTGCGTAAGCGTTGCCAACGTAAACAGTTACCGTATCATCTCAATGCCAAGCACCTTTATTTTAGTAAATTGGAAGTGGATGCAGCCCTACTTAATCGCAAACGACATGGAAGCGAATCCTTTTGATTACATGAAGCAGTTCTGGCGAGAGAATGAAGTACAAATGTTTTCAGCAAAAGAAACTCAGCTGTATTTCTTTTTCTTGTCGGAGTCCAATCGCCTGTATTGGCGCAATCCTTTTGGATGCAGCACGCAGCGAATAACCAATAATCTCGGCATCAGTCGTCAAACGCTCTGCCGATTGAGGAAAAAGCTGCAAGACCGTGGACTTATTACTTACGAAGAGGGAAAGAACAATTCTATAATACCCTGCTATGGATTACTGATAAAGTCGAAAGATTCGATAATGCAGAATGTGACAACAAATGGAATACAGAATGGACCTGTGAATGTGACACCATGTGAGACCGCAGACGGAACTATTATAAAGACACATAAGACAGAAAACAATGAATCTACAATTTCTATGGAGGAACTTCTTCCTTTGGACAGACTGCAAACTATTTTGGTGGATGATAGGGAATGGATAATGCGTATAAAAGAATATCTCGGCAAACAGGGAATTGAACTGGATGAAACAAACGTAGGGAAGAAACTTGAAAACTTTTTCCTCTACCTGCAAACTGGCGGTACGAAACTCAAATCGCTTGCCGATACGCAAAAGCATTTTGTGAATTGGCTGATGAAAAAAGAATGCAGCAAGGGGAACAAGCAGAAATCATTGTCACCTCAGCAAGTGGGAGTCAAATTGACAGAAGATAATCCGAACAAATTCAAAAACATATCAGAATGGTAAACACAAAATCAAATGACATGATAGACTTCAGTGCATCAGTGCGCAATTTCGCAGAACGGAAAATATGCCTGCAACCACAACGGCTGCAGATTCATCTGCCCAATGCAAAAGAGGTGCTGAATGCAGGGCTGCAACATTTCTTAGGTAGCGATTACAAATGGCAACCAGAATATGATAAGGTGGCAGACTGGTTGACCGACAACAAAGGGCTTGGGTTGTTCTGTATGGGCAACTGCGGCAGGGGAAAGACCACCATTTGCTTACAGATACTTCCATGCATCATGCAACATTATCTTCACAAAATTATGGCAATGTATTTGGCGCGTGAGATGAATCGGCACTACACCGAAGTGATGCAGAACCGTTTACTCATCATTGACGATGTGGGGCGTGAGGAACCGTATCAAGAATACGGCAACCGTTTCAACGTGTTCCCTGATTTCGTGGATGATTGCGAACGCAGAGGCAAATTTCTAATTGCAAATACCAACTGCACCAAAGAACAACTGGCAGAAAAATACGGAGAACGCACCCTTTCCAGATTGAAGGCAACTACCCGGTTGGTGGTGTTTGCTGGAGAGGATTTGCGGCATGGATAAATACTGGGCTTGCCCAGATATAGCCCACTATAACTACACGCTTCGCTTCCGTAGTTGTGGGCTCTCCCGAGGGGCTGGGCTTTGCCCCGTCCCACTTATGGCTCTGCCCTAAGAACCCGGTCGGAGGCTGTCAGCCCCCAACGCCCCTGACCAAAGAGTGACTCTCTCTTTGGAAACTCCGCTCAGAGGTCTCGACCCCTGAGAACCCCGAGCAGGAAGTGACCCTCTCCCTGCACCCTCCGATTAAGGCTCCGCCCTAATGACCCTCTCCCTATTGTAAATCTGTAAACATCATCATGCCTATGGCACAGAAGACATCAGTCAACATCAAGCCCTGCAACATCGGAAGCAGCGAGGAACACAACAGGCGGAAAGCCGAATACCTTGCCCGTGTCAATAAGGAAAAGCTCTATATCCGCACCGACCTCATGACCCGAAACGAGGCATGGGTAGCACCTGAATTTGAAAACTCGACACTGACCGACCGCTACAATCAGATAGCCGTGATGGTAAAGGAGAAGACAGGTCGGGCAATGCAGACCAAAGACCGTGAGCGAGTGAACAAGAAGACAGGAAAGGTAACCATTATCCGTGGCAGCACTCCGCTCAAAGAGGGTGTGGTGGTAATAAAGGAAGATACCACTATGGAACAGTTGAAGCATTTTTGCGAGGTGTGCAAGGAACGCTGGGGTATCACAGCCCTGCAAGTGTTCATCCACCGTGACGAGGGGCATTACAGCAACCCCGAAGACATTGCCACTTGGAAGCCCAATCTCCATGCGCATATCGTTTGGGACTGGATGAACCACGACACAGGCAAATCCTGCAAACTGGACGAGAAAGCCATGTGTGAAATGCAGACCGTCTTGGCTGAGTGTCTGGAGATGCAGAGGGGCATCTCAAAGAAGCTGACAGGCAAGGTGCATTTGGAGCGAAACGACTTCGTCATTGCCAAACAGAAGCAGGAGGCGGAACAAGTCAAAGCAGAAAAGGAAGCCGCCCTTGCAGCCAAGGAGAAAGCTGAAGCCGAGCGGCAATCCATTGAGGGCGAGAACAAGGCGAAAGAGCAGTATAGTCTTTCGCTTGACAATGAGATAGCCGACAAGGAAAGGCAGCTTAAAGACGAGCGCAAGGCTAAAATGGACAGCATACTGGATAGTGTCGGAAGTATTGTCGGGGTCGGCAAATCCGCTGCGGTTGAAAAGGAAAACGCCCGGCTGAAAGCCGACATCGAGCGCATCAAGAAAGCCTTTCCCAATGCCGTGAAAAGCAAGGTGGAAGAACTGACAAAGGTTTTAGTCAAAGCAAAACAGAGTGCCGAAGCCGAGCGGGACAGGGCATTGGCACAAAGCCGCTCATCAATCATGGAAAGGGACAAGGCTGTCTGGCAGCTTCAAGAACAGGAGGCTGACATACAGCAGCGTATCAGTCGGGCGGTTCTCACTGCAACGAAGAAGAAAGACAACACTATCAGTTTGTTGCAGGAGGCTTTGGAAATCAGCCGGAAAATTCTGAACATCATAGCTGACATTCTCTATCAAGCAAGCGAAGTATTCAAGCGAGCTATTGATGCGATTATTCATTTTGGGACGGAACAATACAAGTCAATCTTTGCCCCATCCGAAGCCGCTGACATTAAAAGCGTAATGCAGGAGTATGGCGAAACAATCGAAATTCAAAAAGCTGTTGGCGATTGGTTGTGCAACTATGCGGAACACGGACAACCTTTTGATGAAATAAAACATCGCCACACACTCAAAGAGGTTGGCGATGTTGCAGAGGGGGCGTATGATTGGAAAATTGAACGAGAACAAATTGGTAAAATTAGTCTGCAATAGTTTTGTATATTACATTAAAAGTTTATATATTTGCATTAAACTTAAATAAGTAAACAATGAATGGAATAAATAGGATAAAAGTTGTTCTTGTAGAAAAGAATAAGACTGGGCGATGGCTGGCAGAACAATTAAAAGTCAGTGTTACGACGGTTAGTCGTTGGTGTTCCAATTCAACACAACCGGATTTAATGACATTAGCAAAAATTGCATCCTTAATAGATGTTGATGTTAAGGAACTTATTGTCTCAACTAAAAAAACATCTAAAGAATGAAACACGAAATTTATTTTAATGCTGCCCAAAATATGAGTCAAATCAAGGATAATTCCATTAATCTTGTCGTTACATCTCCTCCATATCCAATGATTGAAATGTGGGATGATATTTTGGCTAAACAAAATCCCAATATTCATACTGCATTAAAAAATAATGAACCTAAAACAGCTTTTGAACTAATGCATCAAGAACTTGATAAGGTGTGGGCAGAATGCTATAGAGTTCTTAAAGATGGTTCATTTTTGTGTATAAATATTGGTGATGCAACAAGGACAATTAATGGTGAATTTGCCTTATACAATAATAATACTAGAATCATTCAAGCTTGTGAAAATTTAGGGTTCACTAATCTTCCGAATATTTTATGGAAGAAAACGACTAATGCCCCAAATAAGTTTATGGGAAGTGGTATGCTTCCATGTGGGGCATATGTAACTCTTGAACATGAGTGGATTCTAATTTTTAGAAAGGGGGGAAAACGGATTTATAAAAAAACAGAAGAAAAAAACGAACGAAGAGATAGTTCTTTTTTTTGGGAAGAAAGAAATATTTGGTTTTCTGATATATGGGAAATAAAAGGAGTTAAACAAGCTATTGATAAAGCACCATCAAGAGAGCGTAATGCTTCGTATCCCCTTGAATTACCTTACCGTCTGATAAACATGTATTCTCAGAAAGGAGATATTGTATTGGACCCATTTATGGGTTTAGGGACAACTACTATTGCTTCCATCATTTGCGAGCGGAATAGTGTTGGTTATGAAATAGATACTTTGCTTAAGCCTCTCGTTAAAGAAATACTGAGTTCGATAGATGTGCTAAAGGCTAATTCTCTTATCAGAAATAGATACACCAAACATTTAACATTTGTCGAAGATAGGATTAATCAGGGAAAGGATGTTAAGTATGAGAACATATACTTGAATTGTAGGGTGATGACAAAGCAGGAAACAGACTTAACATTTCATTATATACAAAATGTCATTCTGAACAACGAAACAAATGTATTAGAATTTGAATCTAATTATTATATAAATAGAGAATTGAGTGATTTCCCTCTGAGCGAACCAAATACTTTGTTCGACATATAATATATATTAAACAGTTAAGGATGTTTACTGTACAAACATCCTTAACTGTTATATTATGAGGTTGTGTTTTTCATAACCTCATAATAATCGTTTGATTTGAGCAACTATATCTTGATTGAAAATTTCACCTTTGCTATTAGATATGATTGTAAATACAGGTACTCCAAATTTTTCTTTATATAACCCGTATTTTATAGTGTTTGCTTTTCGCGCCTTAACTATGTAAGGTGCATTCTTTGTATAGGATTGAGGTTTAACCTGAACTCCACAAATCAGTTGATTTCCTTTGAAAAGTTCCAAATCAACGGCATAAGTGTGGTCTATTTCACCTGATGTTTCTTTAATAGTTAATTCTGGGAAAAGCCGAAGCAAGGTCGTTTTTGTATTATGTTCTCGCAGAATAATACCATTCCAAGTTTCACAGATGACACGAAATCTTACACACTCAACACATTCGTCAAGAGTTAGACCATACCCATTATCCTTAACTGCTTCATACAAAATTTTTCCTTTTGCATGAAAGTCCTCTTTTGTACGCCCTTTCTGTGTATTGATATTTTTTATACTCCAGTCAAGAGCGTAATACTTTTGTTTATTATGAGGCACAGTTGTATCATTGAAAAACTCTTTTGAATAACCCAAAGCAACTGCGTTTTGTTCGATATATTTGTCCCGAACACTACCACTTGCGTAGTAGGCTTCTTCCCATTCTTCTTTATTTTTCCAATTTGCAGTTTCTATAAGTGTTGATACATAACCGACAGACCAAGGGTCGTTTAACATTAATCTATTCCACGTGTCATTAGTGGAACGAAATTTATTTTCATCAATTTTTAGAACAAACTCATCCATAATCAATACCTTAAAAGATTAAAGGGTCATATTCGATACTTATTCCATCTTTCTTTTTGTCGTAATATACAATAGGAACATCTATTGTTTCCGCAAGCCTAGCTTCCAATTTGTATGTTACAGATTTTATTTGAATCGGTGTGTCTCCGATAATCCCATCTATGCCCTTTGCTTCCTCCTCCACTGTTGCTAAACGCCAATTTTTACCCACTTTGCCAGCAATAAAAGCAATTATCGCACTTTGAAATTTAAGTCCACAATATGTTTTTGTATAGACTAAATCCTTTACCCAAGCTTCTATCATTTCATAGGTAATAGCATCAACAGCAGATTTCATTTCAAGAAACTTAGAATGGATTTTATCTGTAGCTGCTTTTATTGCATTTGGTTGCTTTTCAGAATACCATTGTATCCATTCTTGTAAAGTATCTCCGTTAAATTCTTGTATCAATTCTGACATCTGACCTACAACATCAGGTCGTGTTCCCTGCGCATTACTATTTACTAAATTTATAATTTGCGTGGTGTATTTCGGAAAATCAAAGTGAAATGCGTTAGATAATTGTTCGATTTCACTATTTTTTAATTTTATCTTCTTCAGCATAGCGTTACAATTTAATTATTACTATCTGAAAGCAAAAAGCCCTCATTTCAAAAGAAAAAAGGGCGTGGGGAGATTATCGGTATCAAGGCTTAGCACTGCCCTCTTAGTCAACAACCACCTTGTCCACGCCCCATTTGGTGCGTGAGCATCCGATGATTTGACTGCGACAAGAGTTTTTGAGGTGCTAATTCTGATACCCAATCGAGTCAGGATGTTATATTGCTAATTTGTTTTTCTTCTTTATCTTCTTTCTTAAGTGAAACATTATTTTTCTTTTGGACATAATCCAGTGCAAAGGTACGCATTATTTTCCAACTATTGATTCTTGGAAATCAATAAATCACATCATTATTTGCGTTTTTACTGGTTTTTTGTTCCTAACTTGTTTCTCAAAATTAGGAAGTTGCTGATTACTAAGTATTCTATATAATTCCTTGACAATTGATTATCGTTAATTGACCATCTGCATAAATAACAAACAAAAAGGAGATGCCTTTTAGTCACCTCCTCTTTGAAATTTTACTTCCACGCCCTGAACATCTTATCCCCAATATTCTGTGATACATATTGCATCGGCAGCTTTGCATAGATTTCGGTTGTCTTTATTGAGGTATGCCCCATCATAAATTGTAACACCTCTTTGGATATACCCTGCCCGAGAGCCACCGTACAGGCGAATGTATGGCGGGCAATATGCGTGGTTAAGGGGAAGGAACAACCAAGAGCCAAACCTATGCCTTTGAGGAATTGGTTGTATTTCTGGTTGGAAGTAATCTCCATCTTGTAATTGTTGCGTTCCAGTATCTTTCGTGTAATTGGCAGGACTGGAGTAACAAACTCATTTCCTGTCTTTATACGATGTCCGTCAATGTAATCTTTGCCGTCAATAGTGACAATGTGCTGTTCATAATTGAACGATTTGGCATCGCTGTATGCCATGCCTGTAAAAGTCTGGAAAAGGAAGAAGTCAAGATATCTGTTCATTATGGCATCCATGCTTTCTTCCCGCATACGGATTAGCTTTTTCAGTTGTGCTTCGGTTAGGTGAGGACGGTCGCTTTTCTCCCCACGTTTATCTTGAAAACGCTCGTATGGATTTTCCTTGATAAGCCCGAGACGGAAAGCTTCGGCCACATACGACTTAAACCGTTTGTGATAGTTGTGGATGGCAGCCTGACTTCTGATGATTGGCTTCCCTTTCATCGTATAGGTTTGTTCCTCCCTTATGAAAAGGTCGAACTGATAGATATGTTGCAAGGTTACATCATCAAAGGTTTTGAACTTGCCGAATCGTTCAAGTGCCTTGTATGTAGTTAAATGCCCTTTTCGAGTACCCTCGCGAAGTGGACGGTTATTGATACGTTCCCTGAGCCATGCCATAAAGTTACGGCGATTGCCACCGTCCGCACTCAGGTATGTTTTGAATTGGGCGATAGTCATGTCATCCTTATTCACTTGCATGGCTATAAGGATATGCTCAAACTCTGTTACTTTCTTTTGGATTTCCTCATTGATAACAACAGCGCGCGGATGATTAACCACTATTCCATTCTCCCATTGGTCGAGGGTGACGTTATGCCCTGAATGAAAATAACAGCGTTCTCTCTGTAAGCAAACAACGATTTCAATAGCTCCTGTCACTGTTGATGTGGCTTTTTTCTTCCGGTTGAAGAATAATCTTACATACTTACTCATAATGGTAACACATTTGTGAGATTGGTAACACAGCTACGGTAACACAAAAACCGTCCAAAAGGGGCTTTTTACGTCCAAGTGTGTCGCTTTTTCTCGTTTTTTTTTGATGGTGTTACCACCTTATATACTGCCTCAAAAGAATGGGTAACTGACTGAGCATCAGAGATGGCGAGTGTCTTTGAAAAGAAAAGGTCTTCATTGCTGAAGACCTTCTTTGGTGATCCGCCTGGGGCTCGAACCCAGGACCCCAACATTAAAAGTGTTGTGCTCTACCTGCTGAGCTAGCGAATCAATCCTTATTTGCGAATCAGTTATTTCCTGATTGCGGGTGCAAAGGTAGTTACTTTTATTTAATTTGCAAGCATTCCGTAGAAAAAAGTTTCAATTATTTTTCCTCGTTATGGCTTGTTTCTTGATTATCAGTAGTTTCTACTTCATCATATTTTATCTTTTCTTTGTTGATAATAAAGCGTTGGTAGTAGGAGAGCATCAAAGTTGTTAGTGGCAAGGCGATAATCATGCCGAGCATTCCCATTAATGAACCCCAGATAGAAAGAGATAAAAGGATGATGGCAGGATTCAGTCCGGTAATCTTTCCCATGATTTTGGGGACAAGGAAGGTATCCTGTATGATTTGTACGATTGCAAAGACAGCTAATGCACATGCAATGATAATCCAGAAGTTCTGTCCGGTATCGGCAGCTTTGAGGATCGCCAATAAAATGGTGGGAAGGAAACCTATGATTTGCAAGTAGGGAACCATATTCAATGCTCCGATGAAAAGTCCCAGAGCGATAGCCATGGGGAAATCGATAATCAGGAAACCGATGCTGAAGAGAATACCTACGCAGAAAGCAACCAAAGCCTGTCCACGGAAATATCTGTTCATACCATCCTGTACGTCGTGAACCAGATTGGAGGCAAACGTACGGTATTTATTGGGTAGCAGATGCAACCATCCTTCAGCTATCGCTTCGTAATCTAATAATATAAAGATTACATATAATAATATAATGAAGGAGGCAAGGATGCTGAATAGAATGTTGAGAGATTCTGCAAGCAAAGTCCACACTCTGGGGACGGTATCCTTGATTGCCGCTAGGATATTCTCTTCACTTAATACACGGTTCAGCGCTTGAAGATCGATATTTTCGTGGATAAATTCAGAAAGACTCTTAGGTACATTGTTTCCGGCTCCATTGGTGAGGTAAGTCACCAGCAAGTCGTTCATTCTGCCTATTTCCGAAATCATCGGCGGCACTAATAGGTAGAATAAAGTGACTCCGATAACCGTAATAAGGAATAAGGAACAGAAGATGGAAATAATGCGGCTTTTCAATCGTAGCTTATACTGGAAGAATTTGACTAATGGATAGACCATATAAGCTATCAGCCACGCAATAAAGAAAGGTAATAACACTCCGCTAAGGCGTTCTACAAGCATTAATATTCCTACAACTAACACACATCCGATAGAGCCGCGTATAAAACTGTCGAATGTTATCTTTTTCCTTTCCATAATCTTTTTCTTTTATAGAGTTTATACTTTCTGCTCATCTTCCCCTCGTGCACGGAGATAACATTCCCTGCACAGAGGCTCGTATTCGGCTGTTTCGCCTAAAAGAACCTGTTTCTCATTCTTGACAGTACGATGTGAGAAAGAAGCCAGCTGGCCACATTTCACACAGATTGCATGAACTTTGGAGACTTCATCAGCAATGGCGCATAATTGCGGCATTGGTCCGAACGGATTTCCTTTGAAGTCCATATCCAACCCTGCAATGATAACACGGATTCCATTGTTGGCGAGCTGGTTGCATACATCAATCAAACCACTGTCAAAGAACTGTGCTTCGTCAATGCCTACTACATCTATCTCGGAAGTAAAGAGTAGGATACTGGCTGACGAATCGATGGGAGTGGAGGCGATAGAATGGCTGTCGTGAGAGACTACATCTTCTTCTGAATAACGGGTGTCGATAGCTGGTTTGAATATCTCTACACGTTGTTTCGCAAATTTCGCTCTTTTCATTCTACGAATTAATTCCTCTGTTTTTCCGGAGAACATGGAACCGCAGATTACTTCGATCCGGCCTCTTCTTCTAGTCTCCTGTATGTGGTCTTCTGAAAATAATACCATGAGATTTTGTGTTTTCTTGATTAAGTAAATATGTGGACAAAGGTAAGCAATTCAATGTGCAAGAACTGTTAAATTATCCATTATTTTAAGTTATTGCATAAATTATTCCTACATTCGCACCGTATAAACAATGGACTGACATGAAACAGAAGCTATTAACAGATATTGAGTTGGATGTTCATGAGTTGAAGTATCTCATGGATTCATTTACCAAGGAGCCGACTCCGACTTTGTCTGAACTGTTGAAGCGGAGCATTACACGGATGCAGGGACGTTTGGATGAACTGCAGCAGGAGGTGGATGCTGTTCAGGTAATTTCTCCGTCAGCTGTGGAAGAGACAGCGGAAGAGGAGGATGAAGTTGCCGGGTCTGAAGAGGATTCCCCCGTGATTATACAATCTCTCGAATCGGTTGTTGTGAAAGAAGATGAGGAAGGAGAAGCCATTGTTGCGGAAGAGAAACCTGTCGTAATAGCGGCAGCTGCAGAGACAGCAGCAGAAGCAGCAGCAGCAGAAGAAGAAGAAGAAGAAGAAGAAGAAGGGAAAAAAGAGGAACCGGCAATTGTTGAGGAACCTGTCGTTGAAACTGTTGTGAAAGAGGAAGAACCTAAATCGGCTGTGTTGGGAGAAAGTCTCAAACTGTCTGCTGGCTTGCGACATGCTATCAGCTTGAATGATTCTTTCCGTTTTTCTCGTGAACTGTTCGGAGGCGACACTGATTTGATGAATCGGGTTATCGAACAGATATCAGTAATGAGTTCCTACAAGACTGCAGTCGCATTTCTGTCCTCGAAAGTCGAATTGAATGAAGAAAAGGAGGCGGTGAACGACTTTCTGGAACTACTAAAGAAATTTTTTAATCAATCAGCATAAAACAAAAACAAGATGGGAAAGCTATATGTGGTGCCTACGCCGGTAGGGAATCTGGAGGACATGACTTTTCGGGCTATCAAAGTCCTGAAAGAGGTCGATCTGATTTTGGCGGAGGATACACGTACTTCCGGTATTTTGCTGAAACACTTTGAAATAAAGAATGCAATGCAATCTCACCACAAATTTAATGAACATAAAACGGTGGAAAGTGTTGTTAATAGAATAAAGGCAGGTGAAACGGTGGCACTAATTTCGGATGCCGGAACGCCTGGAATTTCCGATCCCGGATTTCTGGTTGTTCGTGAGTGTGTACGCAACGGCATTGAAGTGCAGTGCTTGCCGGGAGCAACCGCTTTTGTTCCGGCACTCGTTGCATCGGGATTGCCGAACGAGAAGTTCTGCTTCGAGGGGTTTCTCCCCCAGAAGAAAGGACGGCAGACACGACTGAAGACATTGGCGGAAGAACACCGTACGATGGTGTTTTATGAATCACCCCACCGTCTGTTGAAGACGTTAACACAGTTTGCCGAATATTTCGGTGCTGAACGTCAGGCAACCGTGTCGCGTGAAATATCCAAGCTCCACGAAGAAACAGTTCGGGGCAGTTTGGCTGAATTGATAGAACACTTTACCGCTACCGAACCCCGGGGCGAGATTGTGATAGTATTAGCAGGAATAGATGATTAAATAATTTCATTAAAAAACGTAAAACGTAAACGTATGAAAAAGTTAGCTGTTTTATTTGTATGCGTAGCCATGTTAGCTTCGTGTGATAGCTTTAAAGGTGGAAGTAAAGACCTGAAAGCTGAAAATGATTCTCTTTTGATGGAACTGAACCAGCGCAATGCTGAACTGGATGATATGATGGGTACTTTCAATGAAGTTCAGGAAGGTTTCCGTAAGATCAATGCTGCCGAAAGTCGTGTTGACTTGCAACGTGGAACCATCACTGAAAACTCTGCCAGCGCCAAGCAACAGATTGCTTCTGACATCGAATTCATCTCTAAACAGATGGAAGAAAACAAAGCGCAGATTGCAAAGTTGCAGGCACAGTTGAAGAACAGCAATTACAATTCTGCACAGATGAAAAAAGCTGTTGCTGCTTTGACTGCTGAATTGAACGCTAAACAACAACGTATCGAAGAACTTCAAACAGAACTGGCTTCCAAGAATATCCGTATCCAGGAATTGGATGCTGCTGTCAGCGACTTGTCTGCTGCTAAAGAAACGTTGGCTGCAGAAAACGAAGCGAAAGCTAAAACCGTTGCTGAACAGGAAAAGAGCTTGAATGCTGCTTGGTTCGTATTCGGTACTAAATCTGAATTGAAAGCTCAAAAGATTCTTCAGAGCGGAGATGTATTGAAGAGCGCTGATTTCAATAAGGATTATTTCACTCAAATCGATATCCGTACAACCAAAGAAATCAAGTTGTACTCTAAACGTGCTGAGTTACTGACTACTCATCCGTCCGGTTCTTATGAATTGGTAAAAGATGACAAAGGCCAGTTGACATTGAAGATTACTAATCCTACTGAATTCTGGAGTGTATCCAGATACTTGGTTATTCAAGTAAAATAAGGTAGACATCCCTTTTTGAATTGCCAATGTGCTGATTCCTGGATTCAAGAAATTAGCACATTGGCTTTTTTGTTTCTTATTATACGCATAACTACTGATGAAATATAAAAATCTTTTTTTTGATCTTGATGATACCATCTGGGCTTTCTCTCAAAATGCCCGTGATACTTTTGAAGAAGTATATCAGAAATATTCATTCGACCGTTATTTTGATTCGTTCGATCATTATTATACCCTTTATCAGCAAAGAAATACCGAACTTTGGATTGAGTACGGCGAAGGAAAAATAACGAAAGATGAATTGAACCGTCAACGTTTCTTTTATCCTTTACAGGCTGTGGGAGTGGAAGATGAAGCGCTTGCCGAACAGTTCTCGAAAGATTTTTTCGCGATTATTCCCACTAAAAGTACTTTGATGCCTCATGCAAAGGAGGTATTGGAATATCTTGCTCCTAAATATAACCTCTATATCCTTTCCAATGGATTCCGTGAATTGCAATCATGCAAGATGCGGTCGGCAGGAGTGGACGGGTATTTCAAAAAAGTGATTCTTTCGGAAGATCTCGGAGTGTTGAAGCCTTGGCCGGCAATATTTAATTTTGCCTTGTCTGCCACTCAATCCGAATTGCGCGAATCCTTGATGATTGGTGACAGTTGGGAAGCGGATATAACCGGAGCGCACGGAGTAGGGATGCATCAGGCTTTTTACAATGTGACGGAACGGACTACTTTCCCTTTTCTTCCCACTTATCACATACATTCCTTGAAAGAATTAATGGATTTATTATAGGTTTTCTGGATTAAGTCGTATTTTTGTTGCGTTTTAATTTTGCATAAAATACGATATAATCATGGATAGTACGCTTCTGCCTTTTGCCTTACTTTGTTTCACTTCATTCTTTACATTGACCAACCCATTGGGAACGATGCCTGTCTTCCTTACCATGACTCATGGTATGACGGATAAGGAACGTCAGTCTATCGTACGTCGCGCCACCATTGTGTCGTTTATTACAATAATGGTATTTGTCTTTGCCGGGCAGTTTCTTTTTAAGTTTTTCGGTATTTCTACCAATGGCTTCCGTATTGCCGGTGGGGTGATTATCTTCAAGATCGGCTTTGATATGCTTCAAGCCCGTTATACACCAATGAAACTGAAAGATGAAGAAATCAAAACGTATGCGGATGATATCTCCATTACTCCTCTCGGCATTCCTATGTTATGCGGTCCCGGAGCGATTGCCAATGCTATTGTCTTGATGCAGGATGCACATTCTTATGAAATGAAGGGAATTTTGATCGGCACTATTGCCCTGATTTATCTGCTGACTTTCTTTATTCTTCGTGCTTCTACGAAATTGGTAAACGTATTGGGCGAGACGGGAAACAATGTAATGATGCGCCTCATGGGATTGATTCTGATGGTAATTGCGGTGGAATGTTTCGTCAGCGGATTGAAACCGATTTTGGTGGATATTGTGAGAGAGGGGATGCTTCCTTGATGATAAAAGATAGAAGGGTTGAAGAGTCCTTAAAATGAAATTTATCTTTGCTGTAAAAAATGAACTACCCTTATAGAAGTTAATAAGATATATATAAATAAAGCCGTAAATGGATGACAACTATCAGG
>SKES01001350.1_pt1 | contig 14962 bp, 16 predicted proteins | sample 4826851 | NCBI WGS metagenome assembly SKES01 (sample SAMN11008803, study PRJNA524170) | human gut metagenome | biome: Human fecal sample; material: Feces; isolation source: fecal sample from pouch patient p52 | host: Homo sapiens | place: Israel: Tel-Aviv | collected 2016-09-04 | reverse complement strand
GTTTTAGGTTTATCTCTTGCTTGCACCAAGCACAGCTACATTGTGCAATCCATCGAAGAACTCCCCGAAATTATTGCCTCTGCTTTCCAAATTGCACAAAGTGGCAGACCTGGTCCAGTTCTCATCGATGTACCTCGTAACATCCAAGTGAGTGATGTACCTGAACATGTAAAACCTATTGTCAAACCAACCGTAAAACCAACCGCACTTTCAGAATTAAAATTAACTGAAGCAAAAGCATTATTGACACAAGCGAAAAAACCCGTGCTTTATGTAGGTGGTGGTGTAGGTATGGCGAAAGCCACACAAGCGATCAAAAAATTCCTACAAATTACCCAAATGCCATCTGTTTCAACATTGAAAGGTTTAGGCTCAATTGACCCAACCGATCCCGTTTATATGGGCATGATTGGTATGCATGGCACAAGAGCCGCAAATATTGCCGTACAAGAATGTGATTTATTGTTAGTGTGCGGTGCACGTTTTGATGACCGTGTGACCGGTAAATTGGACAGTTTTGCACCACATGCGAAAGTGATTCATTGTGATATTGATGCGTCGGAAATCAACAAACTCCGTGTGGCAAATGTCGCCCTTCAAGGTGATTTAATTCAGGCCTTAGACGCTTTAAGTATCCCGCTTGAGATTAATGATTGGCGAGCACACATTCAAGCATTGAAAGCCAAACTCGATTTCACTTATATTGACAATGCAGGCAACCGACCTATTGACCCTTGGTCGTTGCTCAACACGCTTTCTCAGCGTAAACCTCAAAATGCGGTGATTTGTACCGATGTGGGCCAACATCAAATGTGGTCTGCGCAACATATGCGCCATTTCGCACCAGAAAACTATATTACCTCCGCGGGCTTCGGCACCATGGGATTTGGTTTACCTGCAGCAGTGGGTGCGAAAAAAGCACGCCCTCATGATGAAGTGATTTTAGTGACAGGTGATGGTTCATTAATGATGAACATTCAAGAATTAGGTTCAATCAAACGCGGCAAATTACCCGTAAAAATTTTGCTGTTAGATAACCAACGTCTTGGTATGGTGCGTCAATGGCAAGACCTTTTCTGGAACAAACGCCGTTCAGAAACCATTTTAGAAGATAACCCTGATTTCGTGATGCTGGCGAAAGCCTTTGATATTCCAGCTGAACGCATTGAGTGTGCTGATGAGGTGGATGAAGCACTTAATCGCTTATTAAATAGCGAAACCGCTTATTTACTACAAGTATGCATTCCTCCGGAGGAATGCGTATGGCCATTAGTCCCACCAGGTGCGTGTAATGCTGATATGTTGGAGGAAATTTAAGATGAATCAATATACTTTTGAATTGACTGCTCAACATCGTCCAGAGGTTTTAGAACGCATATTACGCGTTATTCGTTTACGTGGCTTTACTGTGACTAATATGGATATGGCATTGGTAGAAACTAAAGTTCAGATAAAAATCACTGTAAAATCTGACCGCACTTTTGATTTGTTGGTGAATCAATTGGCGAAATTGCCAGATGTTTTAAATATTATTTAAAAAGAATTTGAAGGACAATACGATACAAAACAAATGGTTTACAAGTGTGTAGATATAGCTAATGGATCAATTTAATTTAAATATGGTTAAAAAATTTTAATCGATAGGCTCTTTATCTAAATAATTGCATTTATAAACTTAATTTTATCGAATAATTTCTTCGTATTATCTTCTGCCAAATCTCCCCTACCCCTCTTTGCTAAAGAGGGGATTGAAGTGAGATAAAATTAGATCTTAGCGTTTATGATTTAGCTAACTAAAATGAAAGTGAGAAAATTGTTATTCATTAACTAAAGATTTCCCCCCTCTTTAGCAAAGAGGGGTAGGGGAGATTTGGCAGTATTCATTAACGAAGAAATTAAATAAACGAACTTTAACAAAAATTTACTTGGAGAGATTATTTATGCCAAAACTACGTTCAGCGACCAGTACTCAGGGTCGTAATATGGCGGGTGCACGTGCTTTATGGCGTGCAACAGGGATGAAAGAAAATGACTTTGGTAAACCGATTATTGCGGTGGTGAACTCATTCACCCAATTTGTACCAGGGCATGTTCATTTAAAAGACATGGGTCAACTAGTCGCAGCTGAAATTGAAAAAGCTGGCGGCGTGGCAAAAGAATTCAATACTATCGCAGTAGATGATGGTATCGCGATGGGCCACGGCGGGATGCTTTATTCCTTACCAAGTCGTGATTTAATCGCAGACAGCGTGGAATATATGGTTAATGCTCACTGTGCCGATGCGATGGTGTGTATTTCCAACTGTGACAAAATCACCCCGGGAATGTTGATGGCGGCAATGCGTTTAAACATTCCAACCATATTCGTTTCAGGCGGTCCTATGGAAGCGGGTAAAACCAAACTTTCCGACCAGCTCATCAAATTAGACTTAATTGATGCCATGATCCAAAGCGCTGATGTGAATGTCAGCGATAAAGATGTTGATGCCATTGAGCGCAGTGCTTGCCCTACTTGTGGTTCTTGCTCAGGGATGTTTACTGCTAACTCCATGAACTGCTTAACCGAAGCATTAGGTTTATCTTTACCGGGCAATGGCTCGATGTTGGCGACCCATGCTGACCGTAAAGAATTATTCTTACAAGCAGGTCGTCAAATTGTTGAACTTTGCAAACGCTATTACGAGCAAGACGATGAAAGCGTATTGCCACGTTCAATCGGCACCTTTGAAGCCTTTGAAAACGCTATGAGCTTAGATATCGCGATGGGCGGTTCAAGTAACACTGTTTTACACTTATTAGCAGCTGCTCAAGAAGCTGGCGTAGATTTCAAAATGGCAGATATTGACCGTTTATCCCGTGTAGTACCTTGCTTAAGCAAAATTGCACCAAATACCAATAAATACCACATGGAAGATGTACATCGTGCAGGCGGCATTATGGGCTTATTAGGTGAATTAGATCGTGCCGGTTTAATCCATCGCAACACAAAAACTGTGTTAGGAACAACGCTAGAAGAACAATTAAATCAATACGATATTATTCGTAACAAAGACGAAGAATTACACAAATTCTTCCGTGCCGGCCCTGCTGGCATTCGCACTACGCAAGCCTTCTCACAAGATTGTCGTTGGGATAGCGTAGATGATGACCGTGTAAGTGGTTGTATCCGTAACAAAGAAAATGCCATTTCTCAAGAAGGTGGTCTAGCCGTATTGTTCGGAAACATTGCTAAAGACGGTTGTATCGTAAAAACGGCGGGTGTAGATGAGTCTATCTGGAAATTCACAGGCCGTGCTATCGTATTTGAAAGCCAAGAAGACGCAGTAGCCGGTATTTTAGGTGGCAAAGTTAAAGAAGGTCACGTTGTGATTATCCGTTACGAAGGTCCAAAAGGCGGCCCGGGTATGCAAGAAATGCTTTATCCAACCAGCTACTTAAAATCCATGGGCTTAGGTAAAAAATGTGCTTTATTAACAGATGGTCGTTTCTCTGGCGGTACATCTGGTTTATCTATTGGTCATGCCTCTCCTGAAGCAGCTTCTGGCGGAGCCATCGGTTTAGTACATGATGACGATATTATCGAAATTGATATTCCAAATCGCTCGATTAATCTTAAAATCAGCGATGAAGAATTAGCAAAACGCCGTACCGAGCAAGATGCCAAAGGCTGGCAACCCGCTCACCGTGAACGTGAAGTATCCTTTGCATTAAAAGTATTTGGTCACTTCGCGACATCTGCGGATAAAGGCGCTGTGCGTGATAAAAGTCTATTAAAATAATCTCTAATCATTCCTCCTCTCATTAAAGAGAGGAGGATAAAAATAAAGAAAAAATTAACCGCACTTCATCATAACAAATTAAGTATCATGAAAAATTTACTCACCAAACCTCAACCCTCTCAATCGGATTACATTAACGCGATTGTCAAACTTGGCTCCAGAGTATATGAAGCTGCTACTGTAACCCCTCTACAAAAAATGGGGAAATTATCCGAGCGCCTACATAATAATATTTGGATTAAACGTGAAGACCGCCAGCCAGTAAATAGCTTTAAGCTGCGTGGTGCTTATGCAATGATTTCTAGCCTTTCTGATGAACAAAAACAGGCTGGTGTTATTGCTGCTTCTGCGGGCAATCATGCGCAAGGCGTAGCATTATCAGCGAAACAACTCGGGCTAAAAGCATTGATCGTTATGCCACAAAACACACCAAGCATTAAAGTGGATGCTGTCCGTGGATTTGGTGGCGAAGTGTTGCTACACGGAGCTAATTTTGATGAAGCCAAAGCCAAAGCTATTGAGCTTTCAAAATCTAAACATATGACATTTATTCCGCCGTTTGATCATCCATTGGTGATCGCGGGTCAAGGCACGTTGGCAATGGAAATGCTGCAACAAGTGGCTGATTTGGATTATGTCTTTGTGCAAGTCGGAGGCGGTGGTCTCGCCGCTGGCGTAGCCATTTTGCTCAAGCAATTTATGCCGGAAATCAAAGTCATTGGTGTCGAGTCCAAAGATTCAGCTTGTTTGAATGCCGCCTTAGAAAAAGGTGAACCTACCGATTTATCACATGTTGGGCTATTTGCCGATGGCGTAGCAGTAAAACGTATTGGTGATGAAACATTCCGTTTATGTCAAAAATATTTAGACGGTATGGTGCTAGTAGATAGCGATGAAGTTTGTGCGGCAATGAAAGATTTATTCGAAAACGTGCGTGCTGTCGCAGAACCATCTGGCGCCTTAGGATTGGCCGGTTTGAAGAAATACGTAAAACAAAACAATCTGGAAGGCAAAAATATGGCTGCAATTTTATCCGGCGCCAACCTCAACTTCCATACATTACGTTACGTATCGGAACGTTGTGAAATTGGTGAAAACCGTGAAGCTTTACTGGCGGTAACCATGCCTGAACAACCAGGCAGCTTCTTAAAATTTGCCCATGTCATCGGTAATCGTGCAGTAACAGAATTCAGTTATCGTTATGCAGATAATCAAAAAGCCTGTATTTTCGTTGGTGTGCGCACGGCTAATGAAGCTGAAAAATCGGAAATTATTGCTGATTTAACGAAAAATGGTTTTGATGTTGAAGATATGTCTGATGATGATATTGCGAAAACTCACGTGCGTTATTTAATGGGTGGACGAGTTTCTAATCATCATGAAAGACTTTATAGCTTTGAATTTCCAGAACAAAAAGGCGCTTTACTTAAATTCTTAGAAATTTTGGGTAAACGTTGGAATATTTCATTATTCCATTATCGTGCACATGGAGCTGATTACGGTAATATTCTTGCGGCTTTCCAATTAGGCGAAAAAGATAACGTAGCATTTGAACAAGCTTTAGCAGAACTTGGCTATGTTTATGAAGATGTGAGTGAAAGTAAAGCGTATCGATATTTCTTACGATAGAAAAACAAAAAGAGCGGTCAAAATAACCGCTCTTTTTTATTATCATTAACTTATCGTTTTGATTTAACGAGTCTTTCAGTAAGTTCGTAAGCACGAAGTTTTGCTAACTCTTTAGAAAGTTTAGCTACAAGTAAATCATGATCCACATCAACTGCGTGATTCACAATATTTTCTTCTGCTTTACGTTTTGCTTCACGAATACGATCTGCATCTAATTCGCTACCGCGAATTGCAACATCGGCAAGCACTGTTACTACTTTAGGCTGAACTTCTAAGAAGCCGCCTGAAACATAGATAACTTCTTCATTGCCATCTTCAAGGGTGAATTTAACAATCCCTGGCTTAATCGCCGTCATCAAAGGGGTGTGGTTTGGTAAAATACCAAGTTCACCTTCCACACCTGTTGCTTGGATTTGTTTCACAGCACCTTCAAAGATTTTTCGCTCTGCGCTGACTATTATTAGGTTAAATGTCGCCATTTTTGTTCTCCTTCAAATGACTTGAAGTGATTACATATTTTTGGCTTTTTCTAGCGCTTCGTCGATTGTACCGACCATGTAGAACGCTTGTTCTGGAATATGGTCGTATTCGCCGTTTAAAATACCTTTAAAGCCGCGGATAGTTTCTTTTAAAGAAACGTATTTACCTGGAGTACCGTTAAATACCTCAGCAACGAAGAACGGTTGTGATAAGAAACGTTCAATTTTACGAGCACGTGCTACCACAAGTTTGTCATCTTCAGATAACTCGTCCATACCAAGAATTGCGATAATATCTTTTAATTCTTTATAACGTTGTAAGATACCTTGTACGCCACGCGCTACATCATAGTGCTCTTGACCAACAACGAGTGGATCTAATTGACGTGAAGTTGAATCTAATGGGTCAACCGCAGGGTAAATACCTAAAGATGCAATTTGACGACTTAATACAACTGTTGAGTCTAAGTGCGCAAAGGTTGTTGCCGGAGATGGGTCAGTCAAGTCATCTGCAGGTACATATACCGCTTGAACAGAGGTGATAGAACCTGTTTTGGTTGAAGTGATACGTTCTTGTAACACACCCATTTCTTCTGCTAATGTCGGTTGGTAACCTACCGCAGATGGCATACGACCTAATAACGCAGATACTTCAGTACCAGCAAGAGTATAACGATAGATGTTATCCACGAAGAATAATACATCACGACCTTCGTCACGGAATTTCTCTGCCATAGTTAAACCGGTTAACGCAACACGTAAACGGTTACCTGGTGGCTCATTCATTTGTCCGTAAACTAATGATACTTTATCTAATACGTTAGAATCTTTCATTTCATGATAGAAGTCGTTACCTTCACGAGTACGCTCACCTACACCCGCAAATACGGAGTAACCTGAGTGCTCAATCGCGATATTACGGATTAATTCCATCATGTTAACGGTTTTACCTACACCCGCACCACCGAATAGACCTACTTTACCACCTTTTGCGAATGGACAAATTAAGTCGATAACTTTGATACCAGTTTCTAATAATTCCGTACTGTTAGATTGTTCTTCGTAGCTTGGTGCCGGACGGTGAATAGACCAATTTTCTTCCGCGCCAATTTCACCTTGCTCATCGATTGGTTCACCTAACACGTTCATAATACGGCCTAACGTTTTAGTCCCTACTGGAACTTGAATCGGGTTACCCGTATTTTCTACTTTTAAGCCACGTTTTAAGCCGTCAGATGTACCTAATGCGATACAGCGAACTACACCGCCACCTAATTGTTGTTGAACTTCAAGGGTTAAACCTGATTCAACTTTTAATGCATCGTAAACTTTTGGTACTGCATCTTGTGGGAATTCAACGTCAATCACCGCACCGATGATTTGTACAATTTTTCCTGCTGACATTACCGTTCCTCTTTCATTAAATCGCTGCCGCGCCGGCGACGATTTCGTTTAATTCATTTGTAATACTTGCTTGACGGGCTTTATTGTAAACTAATCGCAAGTCATTGATTAAATTACCTGCATTATCAGTTGCCGCTTTCATTGCTACCATTCTAGCAGCTTGCTCGGAAGCAAGGTTATCTACCACAGATTGATACACTTGTGATTCCAAATAACGAGTAAGCAAACTGTCTAATAAGACTTTTGGCTCTGGCTCGTAAAGGTAATCCCAGGTGCTTTGTCTTTGCTCTAAATTATCGGTTTCTAATGCCGGTAATGGTATTAATTGTTGATAAACAGGTTTTTGTGCCATTGTATTAACGAATTTATTGTAGGCAATATAAACTACATCTACTTCTTCGTCTTTATAGCTACCAAATATACCGTTTGCAACACCAATTAAGTCTTCCATTGTCGGATTATCACCCAAACCGGAAAGTTGTGCACGAACAGGTAATCCTAATGAACGGAAGAAGCTAATGCCTTTTGAGCCAATTAAACCCAATTCAACATTAACACCTTTATCTTTCCATTGTTTGATTTCTGTCATCACGGTTTTAAACAAGTTAATGTTCAAACCACCACACATTCCGCGGTCAGTCGAGACCACTAAGATCCAGACTTTTTTCACTTCGCGTTGAATTAAAAATGGGTGTTTATAACCAACACTTGCTTTAGAGACGTGGCTGATAACATTTCGTATTGTTTCAGAATACGGACGAGAAGCCGACATACGATCCTGCGTTTTACGCATTTTCGAGGTCGCCACCATTTCCATTGCCTTTGTAATTTTTTGTGTACTTTGTACACTGGCAATTTTGGTTTTTATCTCTTTTGCACCTGCCATCTTATTTCTCCGTTACTTTTACCACGCGCTGTTGGCTTTAAAGTTATCCAAAATCGATTTCAATGATGCTTTAACTTCATCATTGTAATTACCGGTTTTGGTCAATTCAGCCATAAACTCGCTGTGGTTACGGCGAGCGTAATCTAAAAGTGCGGCTTCAAAACTTGCAATTTTTTGCAATTCCACATCTTCTAAATAGCCAAACTCAACCGCGAAAAGCAACACAGATTGCTCTGCTACGCTAAGCGGTACATATTGTTTTTGTTTCAATAATTCAGTGACTTTTTCACCATGAGAAAGTTGTTTGCGGGTAGCATCATCAAGGTCAGATGCGAACTGAGCAAACGCCGCTAATTCACGATATTGAGCTAATGCGGTACGGATACCACCAGCTAATTTTTTCACTACTTTAGTTTGTGCAGAACCACCCACACGAGATACCGAAATACCAGGGTTTACCGCTGGACGAATACCAGAGTTAAACAAGTTAGATTCTAAGAAAATCTGACCATCGGTAATCGAAATTACGTTGGTTGGAACGAATGCAGAAACGTCACCCGCTTGAGTTTCAATGATAGGAAGAGCGGTTAAAGAACCTGTTTTTCCTTTTACTGCACCTTGAGTAAATTTTTCTACGTATTCTTCATTTACACGTGCTGCACGTTCAAGTAAACGTGAGTGTAGATAGAATACGTCACCTGGATATGCTTCACGACCTGGTGGACGACGTAATAATAATGAAATTTGACGATAAGCAACGGCTTGTTTTGATAAGTCATCGTAAACGATTAACGCATCTTCACCGCGATCACGGAAATATTCACCCATTGCACAACCAGCATAAGGCGCTAAATATTGTAAAGCAGCTGATTCAGATGCAGATGCCGCAACAACGATAGTGTTTTCAAGCGCACCGTGCTCTTCTAATTTACGTACTACGTTTGCAATAGTCGACGCTTTTTGGCCGATCGCTACATAGATACATTTAATACCTGAATCACGTTGGTTAATGATAGCGTCGATTGCTAATGCTGTTTTACCAGTTTGACGGTCACCGATGATTAACTCACGTTGACCACGACCGATTGGAACCATGGAGTCAACCGCTTTATAACCGGTTTGTACAGGCTGATCAACAGATTTACGATCGATAACACCTGGTGCAATCACTTCAACAGGAGAGAAACCATCGTTTTCAATTTCACCTTTACCATCGATTGGTTGACCAAGTGTATTTACCACACGACCTAATAAACCACGACCAACTGGTACTTCAAGAATACGGCCAGTACATTGTACTTCCATACCTTCCGCTAAATCTGCGTAAGGGCCCATTACTACCGCACCAACAGAATCACGTTCAAGGTTAAGTGCCATTGCGTAACGGTTGCCCGGTAAGGCGATCATTTCGCCTTGCATTACATCGCTTAAGCCATGAATACGAATAATCCCGTCACTTACAGAAACAATAGTTCCTGTATTACGGGCTTCGCTTACCACGTCAAATTGAGCGATGCGTTTTTTAATCAATTCACTAATTTCAGTTGAATTTAGTTGCATCTTGTATTCCTCTTATAATTGCAACTCATTTGCGAGACGAGCAAGTTGCCCACGGCTACTTCCGTCAATCACAAAGTCTTCAGTACGAATAACCACACCGGCAATCAGTGAGCTATCTACATTGCAATTTAATTTCACTTTGCGAGCTAATCTTTTTTCCATTGCAGCTGCAATTTTTTCGATTTGTGTTGCATTCAATGGTTGTGCAGAAATTACTTCAACTTCTGCAATAGCTTGATGTTCTTCCACATAATGTTTAAATTCTTCAAACACGGTAGGAATCGCACTCAAACGCTTATTTTCAGCCATTAACCGAATAAGATTTTGCCCATATTGATCCAATTGTTCGCCACAAATAGAAATTACTGTATCAGCTAATTTCTGTGCAGAAAGAGAACTACTTAAGTAAGCTTTTACCGTTTCATCTTCAGCTACGGCTGCAGCAAAACCTAACATTTCAGTCCATTTTTCGACCGCACTTTGTTCAATGGCAAAGTCGAATGCAGCTTTTGCATAAGGGCGAGCTATTGTAGTTAATTCTGACATAAGCTAAGCCTCTTATAACTCTGCAACTAATTTATCAATAATGTCATTGTTTGCCGCTTCATCAATAGAACGACCCACAATTTTCTCAGCACCAGCCACTGCCAATGAAGCCACTTTAACACGTAATTCTTCTTGAACACGTTTACGTTCTGCTTCTACTTCAGCATAACCTTGAGCAATAATTTTTGCTTTTAGTTCTTCGGCTTCTGCCTTCACTTCGTCTAATACTTCATTGCGACGTTTATTCGCAGCATCTAAAATGTCTTGAGCTTGTACTTTTGCAGCTGAAAGTTCTTGTTCAACAAGATTTTTCGTATCTGCTTGCTCTTTTTTAGCTGCTTCAGCTGACGCTAAAGCGTTCGCAATTTGACTTTGACGAGTTTCAATCGCATTAATAATTGGTGGCCAAACAAATTTCACACAAAACCATACAAAAATAATAAAGGCGATGGTTTGACCAATTAATGTTGCATTAATATTCACAACATACCTCCTTCGTTAATTAGGAAATTTGTTGTTTATTAACCTAATAATGCAGCAAATGGATTTGCGAATGCGAAATATAAACCGATACCTACCGCGATCATCGCAATCGCATCAAGAAGGCCTGCAACAATAAACATCTTAGTAAGTAGTGAATTAGCTAATTCAGGCTGACGAGCGGCAGACTCAAGATATTTACCGCCAAGAAGACCAAAGCCAATTGCAGTACCTAACGCAGCAAAAGCAAGCATAATCGCAGAAGCAATGATTGTTGCACTAATTACAGTTTCCATAAATTTTCTCCGTTGTTGAGAGTTGAGTTGTTAAATAAAAAATAAAAATTAATGTTCCGCTTTATTATATGCAATACTCAGGTAAACCACAGTAAGCATCATAAAGACGAAGGCTTGTAATGCGATAACCAAAATATGGAAAATCGCCCACACCAACTGCAATGGCACACCCAGTGCAGCCACAAACGCATTGGCTGAATACATCACGGCAATCAAAATAAAGATCAGCTCACCAGCATACATATTTCCGAATAAACGAAGTGCTAATGAAACAGGCTTTGAGATCAACGTCACGGATTCAAGAAGAAGATTAACAGGGATAAATGCCCAATGATTGAAAGGGTGTAAAGTGTATTCTTTTGCAAGACCTTTAATACCCTTAGATTTAATCGTATAAAAAAGGATCAATACAAATACTGAAATCGACATTGCAAATGTCATATTCATATCCGTAGTCGGCACAGCTCGTACAGGAATATGATGTTTACCTGTAATAATAGCAAACAACTGGGGAATATAATCCACAGGTACCAAATCAATAGTATTCATAATCATCACCCATACGAAAATGGTTAAAGCCAACGGCGCTATCACATCTCGTTTACCGTGATAATTTTCTTTTACTACACCATCAATCCATTCTACAGCCATTTCAACAGCACATTGTAGTTTACTCGGTACACCTGCTGTTGCTTTTTTAGCCACTTTACGAAAAATAGCTAAGAAAAGGAAACCACACAACACAGAGAAGAAAAACGTATCAAGATTAAACGTCCAAAAACCTTCACCTGCTGTAAGATAAGTTAAATGGTGTTGGATATATTCAATTGAAGTTTGTCCAGACATAATCGATCCTTTGTTCTGAAGAATAACCCAAAGTTAAATTTTATTGAGAATAAGTGGAATAATATTATTCAGCACTAATGCCAATAAAAAACCAACAAAAAACGCAATAAAATTGATAACGAATAACCATTTGATGGCAATAATGATAAAAACCATCGTTAAAATAAACTTTATTGCTTCAGCACGATAAAGTGCGGTCAGTTTTGTTGAAAAATTTTGTTTTCTGTAAAAAATGATAAATATGAATGTACAAAAAGGCAAAAAGGCACTTAAAAAACCGTAGCTAAAATCTACCGCACTTTGGCGTTGCCAAATTGCAAGGAATAACCCCAAAACAACAAGACAAACCGATTCAATGATTATCGCCTTTTGATATCGATTTTTAACCTGTGTTAAAACCTTAGACATTATCTTATTTTTTAAAATACAAAAACTGTCTAATTATACCCGTGCTACAAAGAGTTTCAACTTTTAAACCACTAAAAAATGTTAAATAAATCACAATTTTAAAAAATAATTAACAAAATTGCCGTAAAAAAAGTGTGTTTTATCGTAAAACGATTAAATGTCGCTCACCTACAAGTTCAGGGACATTCAAAGTAATCACGTCTTTTACTTCGAATTTTTTGTCTAATTCTTGAACTTCATCTTCGTGATAAATGCCTTTCAAAGCATAAAAATACCCATTTTCTTTTGGCAAATGATGACACCAATCTGTCATATCTTTTAACGAAGCAAATGCTCGACTTAATACACCGTCGAATTTTTGTTCAGGTTGGTATTCCTCAACGCGACTAAGAACAGGTTCTACATTTGTTAGTCCTAACTCACGTACTGCATTTCGAATGAAACTAATGCGCTTGCCTAAGCTATCTAACAAGACAAATTGCTTAGTGGGGTTAATAATGGCCAAAGGCAGTCCTGGTAAGCCTGGACCTGTTCCTACATCAATAAAACGATCCCCTTGTAAATAAGGACTAACAACAATACTATCCAAGATATGTTTTACTAACATCTCTTGCGGATCACGTACAGAGGTTAAATTATAAGCCTTGTTCCATTTATGGAGTAATTGTACCAACTGAATCAGCTGATCTTTTTGCAGATCGGTTAATTGAATTTCTGCTTGAGCCAGTAAATTTTCGAGTTTTGCTTTCATTTTTCTATCTATTTTATCTGTTTGTTGCCATTCTACTTGAAAATATCCACCTTGAAACATTATTTCTGCATTTCTGCTGACTTGCTAAGATATCATTCAAATTCGTTTCTAACCAATCTACCAATTCGAGCATTTTATTAGAAGCCTCTGCCCCAAATTTCGTTAACGTATAATCCACTTGCGGTGGTACGGTGTTATAGGATTTACGGATTAGTATGCATCAGCTTCCAATACCTACAATTTTTTTATCAAACGTCCCATTCTACAATTGATAGCAAATTTTTAACAGATTATGCATTTATATTCCCAAATATTATTATTTTTTATTGCATTGATTGAACTCTACCAAAAGAATACAATTCACATTACGCATTTAATGAATAATAGGTATAATCCAAGTGCTAAAAATGAATAAAACAATGTATTTACTATTTTTTATATTAGCAGCTGTATCTACTTTAGGTATATATCGAAAGACTCATAAGTTTGAACTTCCACTAGAGACTAATAGTACTCTAAAACAAATTAGGGTTATTGATGGTGATACTTTTGAACTCAATGGAACAAAAATTAGACTTTATGGAATAGATGCCTTTGAGAAACAGCAGAAGTGCTACAAACATGGTGAATATGCAGATTGTGGAATTCTAGCAACAGATTATTTATCTTTTTTGTTAACGGGTAAAAATATTTCTTGCAATAAGAAATCTTTAGATAAGTATGGTAGAAATGTATCTATATGTACTGTTGATGGAATTGATATCAGTAAAATGATGGTTAGACAAGGATGGGCAAAAGCTTATACAAAATATTCATCAGATTATTTAGAGGATGAGCAATTTGCTAAAGATAATCTATTAGGGGCATGGACTAAAGATTTTATAGAACCAAAAGAGCAACGAGGAAAAAATAGTTATGAATAATGAACTACAAAAACATACACCATCAATTATAAGTGAAAAACTTCTTTCTTCTTTATCAGAAAAGCAACTTAAAGGCTTATCTGAACATTATACAAAGGAGATGATTAATCTTCATATTTATGATCAAAAAAAAGAAATTAATAGAAGTGATATATCTGATACTATAGAAAAGTTAACAAATCAGACTAGAGATGCAATGAACCATGGAGCTGAAATAAAAATATCTACAACAATTACACATGATAATAGTGAAACAAAAGTAGAACTAAGCGACCCAGCATCAGCTAACAGAGAAAGTAAGTTACATTTATATATTTTTGCACTGATTGCACTAATTGTTATTGTATTTTTATTTAAATAACTATGAAAATAAGAATTAATAAAGATACAAATATAGATTTAATAGTTAATAGCCTATTTTATAAAAATATTGATAAAAAAGAAATTGAAATTCGTAAAATAATAGGTGATTTAATTATTCAAGATAAGAAGTTTTTGATGTTAAATGTTAAAAAGTATAGTTTATCTAAACATATTTCAATATATAATGATGAGCTAATACTATACATTCGTTCAGATAACCTTTTAGATAGGATAAAAAAGAAATTAAATAAATATGTCTAGATACCGTTCATCTTATCGTAAAAATTTATATAACTACAAGCCATTAAGTATTTATATGGCTGAAAAGCATATAGAAGAAGCTCAAAAACTACAACAAGAATTAGGTTCTTCAGTTCAAGATGTAAAAGAATATTTATACTCATTATCAAATTCAGATTTAGATCTAATACTACTAGAATATGAAAAACTTATAATTAATGAGGAAAAAGAGAAAAAACCTGGAGGAGCTAAATCGGCAAAAGCATACGCAAGAAAAACGCTAGAAAAATGGAAATCTGGTGAAATAGAAATGAGTGGTTTAGTTGCTCAAAGGTTTTTTAAAATTTTACCAAATTTTATGCCGTTAAATAT
>SKES01001343.1_pt1 | contig 15036 bp, 9 predicted proteins | sample 4826851 | NCBI WGS metagenome assembly SKES01 (sample SAMN11008803, study PRJNA524170) | human gut metagenome | biome: Human fecal sample; material: Feces; isolation source: fecal sample from pouch patient p52 | host: Homo sapiens | place: Israel: Tel-Aviv | collected 2016-09-04 | reverse complement strand
TCTCTTCTCTTTTTGTTAACTATATTCTTTACATTCTGTTCTTTCTGCTTTTTACTCGTTCGTGATTTGCCCCTTTTTTGCCTTTTTTTGCCTAGATTTTTTTTGTAAAAATTTGCTTTTTTTATTCAAAAAGATAAAAAAGGTATTGTAATCTTTCAATTACAATACCTTTTTTAAATACCATATTTGCGTCTAATTTCACGCTTTTGGTCTCGTTCCTTGATTGTTTGACGTTTGTCATATTCTTTCTTACCTTGACCAACACCAATCAATACTTTGGCAAAACCGTGCTTTAAATAAACTTTCAACGGAATTATAGCTATTCCTCGTTCTGCTTGGACTTTTGCCAAACGATTAATTTCTTTTTTATGTAAAAGGAGTCTTCTACTTCTTAGAGGATCATGATTATAACGATTTCCTTGCTTATACTCACTTATATGAACATTCTCCAAGTAAGCTGACCCATTAATAATCTGCACATACCCATCACGTAAATTTATTCTTCTGGCACGAACAGATTTAATTTCGGTTCCAGTTAAAGCAATTCCAGCCTCTAAAGTTTCTTTTATGAAATAATCATGCCGCGCTTTCTTATTTTGCGCGATTAAATTCTCTTCTTTTTCTTTCATTAGACTAATCCCTAATGTTTAAAACTTCTATGACCTTTTCTGTTTTTACTAGTAACATGTTCATGTCCACGACGATTGCCACGGCTATTATAATTTCCACCACCACGGTGACCATGATCATTATGAAATCCTCGATTACCTCGTTTACGATTATTCATTCCACGATCATTATGCTTTTTCTTAGGAGCATTCGGATCATAAACTTCGAAATCAAGTTGATGCTGTTCAACATTAGCATTAATTAGGGTAACCTTAATTGGCATCCCTACCTTGTATTGTTTATGAGTTCCCCGACCCGTTAAAGTCATTGATTTCTCATTAAAACTATAGAAATCGTCAGTTAAATTAGAAATATGAATTAAACCTTCAACAGTATTTGGCAATTGAATGAACATACCAAAACTAGTGACTGAAGCAACAACAGCATCAAAATGTTGACCCACTTGATCTGCCATATATTCAGTCATCTTCAAATCATTTACTTCACGTTCCGTATCAATTGAACGTCTTTCTTGAGTTGAGGTTTGCTCTGCAACATCTGGTAAGTAACTTTCAAAGTGCTTTTGAGTTTCTTCACTCATCCCTTTTTCTTGATATGCATGAATCATTCTGTGAACCATTAAATCTGAGTAACGTCTAATTGGGGAGGTAAAGTGAGTATAATACTCTGCTGCCAAACCAAAGTGGCCCAATGCATCTTCTGAATAACGAGCTTGCTTTAAACTACGAAGCATCATCATTTGGACAACGGCTTCTTCTGGAGTACCAGTTGTCTTAGAGACTACTTTTTGCAAATCAAGTGGCTTAATATCATTGGGATCTGCATGAACATTCAAACCAAACGCACTACAAAATTCAAAGAAAGTCTTAATTCTTTCAGCATCAGGCGTTTCGTGAACACGGTATAAAAATGGAACCTGCTTCTTATAGAAATCTTCTGCTACCGTCTCATTAGCCATTAACATGAATGATTCAATCATCTTTTCAGCAGTACCGCGTTCATGCAACACAATATCTGTTGGTTTGCCTTGATCATCAACAACTATCTTTGCTTCTGGCTCTTCAAAGTCAATTGCACCACGCTTATGGCGTTGTTTATACAAAGCAGTATGTAAATCTGCCATATCTTCAAGCATTGGTCGCAATTTTACATATTTATCTTCTAAGCCATCCATATCACCCTTAAGTGTTTGGTTAACTTTATTATATGTCATACGGCCATGTGAGCGCATAACAGATGGATAAATCTTGTAGCCTACTCTTTTACCTTCTGGGGTAATTTCCATATCACAAGATAAAACAAGACGTTCTACTCCCTCATTTAATGAACAAATACCATTTGAAAGTCTGAATGGGAGCATTGGAATAACGCGATCTACTAAGTATGTACTATTTCCACGTGCAAAAGCCTCATCATTCAAAGGTGTATTTTCTGTTACATAATGAGAAACATCCGCAATATGAACACCTAAATGATAGTTACCATTAGGCAATTTCCATACAACCACTGCGTCATCAAAGTCTTTAGAATCATCCCCATCAATAGTAACTGCTGGTTGATCCGTAATATCTACTCGACCTTTTTTATCACCTTCAGTAACATGGTCAGGAATTGCATTAGCTTGTTTCATAGCATCTTCTGGCCATTCAGTTCTAACATCATGAGCTGAAACAATAGACATAATATCTACGCCAGGATCATTCTTATTACCAATGATATTAATAACTGCACCGGTCATTGATTCAGGATAATCTTCTTCTGGATAATCCTTAATTGATACCTTAACCATATCGCCCATTTGAGGGATCAAACCATTTTCTGAAAGGTATACACGATATTTATGTAATTTTTTGTTGTTACTCAATGCATAACCAATGAAATGACTAACTTTTTTCTGTTCATCAGTTAATGGATGGAATTCTCCGACTAAACTATCAATTCCACGTTCTAGAATTTCTTCAACTTGGCCTTCTGGTCCTTTTCCATTCCATGGATTACCGCCCGCAGTAATCTTGACTTTTACGCGGTCACCATCAATAGCATACTTTGTATAATCAGCTGCTACAAAAACATCATCTGCTTCTTCATCATCTAATTTAACAAAGCCGAACCCTTTATCATTAGCCTTAAAAATTCCTTCAACGATAGTGTTTTCTTTTGCTAATTGATATTGTCCTTTTCCATCAGTAATAATCTTTTTTTCATGCTCTAAAAAAGAAAGAGCTTTAATCAATTCTGTGAAATTACCTAATCTTTCACGACGTGCTTCACGTTCAATTTGATCTACACGATATTGTTTTTGTGGATTATGGCGAAAAATTTCTAAAACACCGGCCAAAATTTTTTCGTTTTGTGCCATGTAATTAATCTCCGATCTTTAAATAATATAAAAAAACCTCCCCATCATATTTGATCGGGAGGTACAAAATTTATTTTGAAGACATATAAGCTAAGATAATAGCAAAGGCAAAAAAGAGAACCAATAAAACTGAGGTTACTTTTTCCATAAATGCTTCAAAACCACGTTTTTTGGTTTGAGCACTAAAAACGGCACCGCCAGATAAGGCGTTTAATGCATCTTGTTGTTTTTGTGGCTGCATCATTGTTGCAATAATAATTAAGATTGAAACAATGATTAGTAGCGTCATAACTAAATTATACAATGCGCTGCCTCCAATACACACATACGATTTACTAATCAATTTTATCACATATTGTCAATTCTTGCAGTTATTTTTTCAACTCAGGCGCATCAGTTTTAAAATCTTTTTGCGTCGTCTTTTTATGATTTTGATACCATAGAGACGTTTTACTTGGATCATTAAATAAACGTTTTAACGATGGTTCCTTATTATAATCGTAGTCTTTTGGCTTAACCTTAGTAAACCACTTAGGACGATAAAACCGTAATAAATTACCGTTAATTACACGATCTGATAAAGAAAGCTGCGTTGTCACAGTGTTAGAAATTGCCGTCAATTCAGCTTTTAATTTCTTATTAGGCTTAATTCTTTTACCAGTCTTAGTGTAATAATAATCGCTACCAACTTTTGAATATTCTGGTGTAATAAAGTCTCCATTTCTTTGGGCTACAATTTGGGGTGCGTTTTTGCTAAGTAAATCGTAGCCAAATTGAATAGTATCGCTATCTTTAATACCGAGTAAATTTAACAAAGTTGGTAAAACATCAATTTCACCACCATAAGTATGATTTATTCCACCCTTTAATCCTTTCATATGAAACATTAAAGGCACTCTTTGAAACTGCAAATTATCAAAATCATTAAATGATTTTTTCTTAAGAAGTTGTGCACTAGCTTTATGGTGATTTCCAGAAATACCATAGTGATCGCCATAAAAGACAATCAATGTCTTTTTATCTAGTCCAGTCTTCTTCATCCAGCTCATTAGTTCTCCAATTGCTTGATCAAGATAATGCGCTGTTTGAACGTAACCATCAACAGTTTCATCCCCAGTATTAGTCTTAGCAATGGATTGATTCTTCTTGTCAATATCGTATGGATAATGATTAGTTACTGTGATCATCTTTAAATAAAATGGCTGTGGTAAACGTTCAATATATTTAATTGATTGATCAAAGAAAATCTTATCTTTTAAACCATATCCAATATAATAGCTGGGTTTATTTTCATAAAATGATAATGGCATAAAATATTGATAACCAAATGATTTATATGCATTATTTCTATTCCAGAACGATCCTGCACCACCATGCATTACTGCAGTAGTATAACCTGCTTGTTGGTGCAAAATCGCTGGTGCACTTTCAAACGTATTTGACGTGCCATAAGTAGACATAGCTGACCCAGACTGCAAACCATATAATGAATTTTCTAACATCATTTCAGCATCTGAAGTTTTACCTTGTCCTACCTGGTTAAAGAAATTATCAAAGCTAATCGTATCTTTTTGATGATATATTTTATTTAAATTAGGTGTTACTTCTTTACCCTTCCATTTATAGCCAATTAAAAATTGTTGAAAACTTTCAAGGTGAATAACTAAAACGTTTTTTCCTTTTGCTACACCCGTATATTCTGGATTAGGTTTTACCTTGTTTGCATTTAAATAATTACGTACAGATTTTAAATCAGATACGTTTGCCTTAGCCATTTGGGCGCTTGTTTGGGCTGTTTTATATCCATCATAAATAGCGTATTCATTAATTCCTAGATATTTAACAATATAGTTATTATCAAAGGTTCTAGTTAAAAGACCTGATCTATCTTTTTGGGCCATCAATAAATTAAGTCCCATTAAACTAAGTGCCAAAAATTCAATTAAAAGACTCACTTTTAACTTTAATGGACGCACATCCATTTTAATAACTTTAGTAGCTAATAACGCAATAATAACTGCAATATCCAAAAATGCTAAAAAATCACTTGCTAAAGTTATTCCTGCAATACTTTTTCCCAGATTATCGGATGTCGATCCTGATGTCTTAATAATTGAAAAAGACAAGAAATTAGAAAATTCTCGATAATATAAAATATTAGAAAAAAGCCACAGCGTTAATAAAAAATCGATTATCAGAATAATCCAATAAGATTTTCGTCCCTTAAAAAATAGGCCAATACCTAGTAGCAGCATCCCTGATGGAATAGGGTTAATTAAAAGCAAAAATTGCTGCATAGGACCAACTGCACCCAAGTTGAACTTAGTTAAATAAATATAATATGTTTTTAGCCAAAACAATACTAAAACTATTGTAAAAAATCCCAGCTTAGTTTGCGTCAACCATTTAAAAAAAGATTTGGTACGTTCCATCGCTCTCTCCTCTCGTTACGGTAATTAATCTTACTACGGAATTGAGTAAGACACATTTACTTTAATAAAAATTAATTACTTTCTGAGCTTTTTATCTTTTTAGGCTTAAAAATCCAACCAAATATTCCTAAGATCATTCCAAAGAAATAAGTTGAAAAACGCCAGATAAACATTGCCAAAATTAAGGCACCATGCGTAGAAATAAATGTTGAAAATAACGTCTGAAAACTATATTCTGCTCCACCGGATGCGCCTGGAATTGGAATAATTGCCATAAACATAATAATCATAATATTCATCTGCGTAACACTAAGCCATGAACATGGAACATTAAGAGCTGACAAAATCATAAATGGAATTGAGTAGAAAAAGAGTAATTGTAGAATCGTTAAAATCGAAGCCATAATTAACTTCTTCTTCTCTTTTTTTAACTTTTGGCTTTCAGCATAAAATGTATCTATTTTTTCTAAAGTTGCCGTACGCCATTTTTCAACGCGTTCTTTTTTCATAAATTTAGCCAATAAATCCATAATCCAATTAGTAGTTCTTTTAGTAAAGCGATAGGCAAACATAATTGCCAACAAAAAGATAATTGAACTGACATGGATTAAAAAGCCAATTGCAATAAAAATAGCGAGACCTGCAAACTTGGTCATTACCATATGGAAACCAAATAAAATGGTAAATACATAGGCAAATAAAACAACTATTTGATAAATAATAAATTTCATTAACAAAATAGAAGTCGATCGACCACCTTCCATTCCCATTTGAATCATAGCTGCAAGTTGCGAAGGCTGTCCTCCTGTAGACATAGGAGTTATCGCATTAAATAGTGCTTGAATAATAGGGATACGTAAAAAAGACCATGCCGATCGCTTAGGCTCTGATTTTCGATGTGCTAAAACGGCAAGAATTCCTGCTTCGCATACATAAGACAAAAGCATTAAGCAAAACACCATTATCAATGCTCCAACATTCAAGCCATGAGCAGCCTTCAAAATGTCAGATAATGGTGTAGACTTTAGATCTGTATAAAGTACAAAGACACTGATTGCCAAAACAACCAAGATGCCCCACATATGTTTTTTATTCATTAATGAATTTGTCCTAGTTCTTTGCCCAATTTATATTGCTCATGATAAAATTCATTCCAAATTTTAGCTAATCGTTCTTCTGAATATTCTTGGCTGGCCTTCAACGATAAATCACTATATTTTTTCAATAATTGTGGATTTTTAATTACGTTTTGCAAAATTTGATTCATTTCACTAAAGTCTTTTCCACTCATATAATAGCCATCAATAATTGCCTTATATAAGTCAAGATCGCGCAAAAGCACTGGTGTCCCACAACTAAACGCTTCAAGAACAGACATTGGGAATAGTTCATCGTATGATGGTAAAACAAATAAATCAGCAATATTCAAATACTTAACTAATTTTGTACGATCTACGATTCCTGTAAAAATCAAATTTTCAGGTGGATTATCCACCATTTCTTTATAGTGATTATATCCATCTGTAATTTTGCCAAACGAAAATCCACCAGCCCAAATAAACTGAACATCTGGATTAGCTTTAGCCATTTTTACAAAATCATCAATTCCTTTACGTTCTTGAACTTGTCCATCACCAAAAACAACAAACTTATCAAGTGGAATCTTTAATTCATGTCGAAAGGCATTCTTACTTGCCAATGATTCTTCATAAAATTCTTCTTTAGAAACAAAATTAGGAATGTATTTAACCCTATCGCGTTCAATGCCATAATCAACCAATTTATCAATAAAAATTGGATTTACAACTACGATTTGATCCATTCGCTTATAAAAATCAATCACGTAATCATAAACCACATTTTTAGCTATTCCCGGCAACTTAAGCGATCCATCTAATGTATCAGGCAAAAAGTGAACATATCCTATTTTTCTTCCACGAGCAGGTGAAAAACTATTTACGAAATAAGTTGGATTAATTGTATGATAGTGCGTTAAATCACTATTACCATATCTATTAATTGTTACATAAAACTCATCTACTAAGCGGGTTCTCAATAATTTGATCAATTCATTGTAGGCTGAGCCCACTCCTTGACCTTTAACTGAATCAGCTTGTGAGAACATATTAATTCTAATCATTTATATCCTCTAAATTATATTTCTTCATGTTTAGGTTGATAATGATCAATCGCGTATTTATAAAAATCATGGACATTTGTAGCAAATTGCTCCGATGAAATCTTCTGCAATTTATTTTGTAAAAGATCTTGTGGAATTCTATTGTGTCCTTTTTTCAATAATTCAATAATTTCTTGCAACATTTCCTTCTGTGTAACAAAAGTACGTCCAAAGACATCATTATCAAAAATATTTTCAGTGTAATCAGTGTCGTAAACTACACATGGTGTACCTGCAGCCAAAGCTTCTATATAAGTAAGACCTTGGGTTTCAGTGTCACTGGCAGAAACAAAAAGATCGGCCATTCGATAATAATTGCCTACATCTCCATGATCAACGTTACCGACAAATAAAACATAATCTTCTAAAGTTAAACGTTCAACTTGTTCTTTCAGCACTTTAACATCAGGTCCATCACCGGCAATTACAAATTTAATATTTGGAAATTCTTCTACAATTGCTGGCATCACATTAAGAATATGATTTATTTTCTTTTCTGCTGCAATTCTACTTAAAGTTAAAATTACAGGAGCATCTTTGTCGATTCCTAATTCCTGACGTACATCACGTTCAGCATCGCCATTCATTCCCTGCAAATCTACTCCAGTAGGAATTACCCTAATTGGAATTTGCACGCCATATCGCTTTAACAAATCTTCTACACGTCCACTTGGGGCAATACAGCCATCCATATTTTTTAAATAGCTTTTTACGAATTGTTTAACATGATATGGTCGCAATAAGTGACCATTTAAAATATAATGCAAATAATCTTCATACATTGTGTGATAAGTATGAATTGCAGGAATATCTAATTGGTGGGCTACATATTTGCCAATTGTACCTAAAGCAAATTCAGTTTGTGTATGTACAATATCCAAATTTACTTCCTTAGCTACCTTAGTTGCTTCAAATAAGCCTCTAAATGCAATTCTACGATCTGTGAATGAAACAAAAGGTATACTGCTAAAACGAAAAACATTTGGCTCAACAGTGCCCTTTTCTACATTTGGATCTGTAGTTGTAAAAATAAATACATTATGCCCCTGTCTTTCAAGCGCATCTTTTAGCGTCCTAATAGAAGTAGCTACGCCACTTATTTGGGGAAAATATGTATCGGTATAAAGACCAATATTCATTTAAATACCTCCATATGTAGCATTATAAAGATTACTTAAATTATGTGCAATTTATAATACGAATATTAATAAAGATACAAAAAAAGCGATCCACAACTTGGATCGCTTTATAAAAAATAGCGGTGATCGGGGTCGAACCGATACGTCCAAAATGGACACCAGATTTTGAGTCTGACGCGTCTGCCAATTCCGCCACACCGCCATAATATTAAATTGTATGATCAACATTCTTGTTGATAAGGCGGAGGTCGGATTCGAACCGACGATTAAGGTTTTGCAGACCTCTGCCTTACCACTTGGCTACACCGCCATATGTTATCAAATTATTTAGAATTGGGATAGCTGGATTCGAACCAGCGCATGTTAGAGTCAAAGTCTAATGCCTTACCACTTGGCTATATCCCAATACTAGGGCGGAATATGGGATTCGAACCCATGTATGCCGGATCCACAAACCGGTGTGTTAACCCCTTCACCAATTCCGCCATTCAAGGTAACAGGGATAGTAGGAATTGAACCCACACTAGCGGTTTTGGAGACCGATGTACTACCTTTATACGATATCCCTATTATGGAGGAGGGTGGATTCGAACCGCCGAACTCAGAGAGAGCGGTTTTACAGACCGCCGCGTTTAGCCACTTCGCTACTCCTCCAGCTTGATGGCGCGGGACGGAATCGAACCGCCGACACAAGGAGCTTCAATCCTTTGCTCTACCAACTGAGCTACCGAGCCATCTTACGGTCCATGTGGGATTTGAACCCACGATCTCCTCCGTGACAGGGAGGCGAGATAAACCACTGCTCCAATGGACCAAATTGCGGGAGCTGGATTTGAACCAACGACCTTCGGGTTATGAGCCCGACGAGCTACCAGACTGCTCCATCCCGCGATATTATTAAGGAGGATGTGGGATTTGAACCCACGCGCGGCATAACCGCCTAACGGTTTTCAAAACCGTCCCCTTAAGCCACTTGGGTAATCCTCCATTGCTTAATACCAAAAAAAATTCAATTATTGGCAAATGACCCGTACGGGATTTGAACCCATGTTACGGCCGTGAAAGGGCCGTGTCTTAACCACTTGACCAACGGGTCATGTCTCTTAATTAAGAGCACCTAATTATAATAACTAAATCAGTTTTAAAAGTCAAGAACTTTTTTTAACTTTTTAAAACTTAATTATTCAGGTGACATCTCAATCACAACGTATTTAATAATACTGGATAATCTAATAAAATGCAAGTACTTTTTTTATTTTTTTCGTAATAACATGAAAATGCGTTGTACATAGAGACATTATATTTTCTAATACTTCATCTTTGTCAGCATATAATATGTATTAATATCAACTGACTTCTCTAATTTCAAGTTTATAGAAACAACCGGAACTAATTTAGAATTATTGTTTTTATCAATTTTTTTCATTTCTTTTTGTCTAAATGACTCTTTCTGTGGTTGACAAGTCCCTAAATAGATAAAACTTTTACCATCATCATCTGATTTTTTCACAAACAGATGAAAAGCTATCTTATCATCCTTGAAACTCTGGATTTCTTTACTATTTAATTTTCGTGGATATTTTGAATACATATTAATAATTGACTAATTTATAAATCGATCTTGATATGCCAGTGCATCATTCTTTTTGTTATAAGTAATGAAAATCGCACAATTTTTCTTATCATAGTCAAACTTATAGCCACCAATATTTTGACCCGGAACAATTTTATCCCAATTTAGTAAACGATTCGCATCCATTCGAGTATATCTTTCATTGATAGTAAAAATCTTATCAGAATCATACTTTTTAGAACGAAGTAAACCAGTTTTAATTGCATCCCTAAAAAGCGTATAAAAATTCTTATCTCTTAGTTCTTTTCTTACCTTTTCGTTTAAAAAATATTTTTTATTTTTGTGCTCAACAATACTTTCACCGCCATAAGTCACTTTATTGGGCAAAGATTTTCTAATGAAAAATGATAACGATAATATTTCATCCACTGATTTAAGAATATTATTGGAAATCAAACAGTGATTTTCTTTTAAAATAGCTAAATATTCGTATTCCTTAACTTTATTTTGCTCTAAAAGCATATCCAACAGTAAAAGTTCATGCTTTCGCTTACCATTTGCTAAAACAACAGTTAAGAATTCTAATATCTTATTTTGAAAATTAGATACTTGATACTCTGTCTCTCCCATTTCTTGCAAAAAATGACTATAATTCTTATATTTTTCGGCAATAACTTCACAATCAATGGATTCATTTTGCAAATCATACATTAGTGGCACTCTACCAATTTTTCTTTTTTCATTTATGTATTCTTCACGCAGCTTACGCTTTAATGTGAGATTAGAATGATTAATTGACTTATAAATTTGACTCTTAGCTACATTGGTAAAATTAATTAAAGATACACCATAAATTGGTTCAAGATCTAACTTATCACGAACTTGATCACGATTATGTGATTTATCCCCTGTTAAAGCAACAGGAATTAGATAATTGTTATCATAATTACCTACAAAATCTATTACAGTCAGATAATCTTTCCCCTTGTATTTTCTAAGTCCACGTCCTAATTGCTGAACAAAAACAATACTTGATTGGGTATTTCTTAACAAAACAATCTGATTAATACATGGAATATCTACACCTTCATTGAATACATCGACAGTAACAATATATTTAACCTTTCCTTTTTCTAGTTTTTTAACTGCTTTTTCTCGTTCACCAATTGAGTCTGTTCCTGATATTGCAAGCGCTGGACAACCTTTTTCTGTTAGTTTTTCTGCTAAAATTTCAGCTTCTTTTTTACGACTACAAAAAATTAACCCATGTAAAGTTCGACCAGAATAACCATAATAATCCGTTTGTTGTAAAATATAATTTACTCGTTCATCACTTACCAAACGCTTTAAGCTAGTTGCACCATTAATTAATTCATCCTGGTAAATATAATCTTCAACACCATAATAGTGAAACGGACAAAGCATATCTTGATCTAAAGCATTCTGCAATCGTATTTCATAGGCAATATTGTAATCAAAAAGTTTATAAATATTAAAATCATCTGTTCTTTCTGGTGTAGCAGTCATACCTAAACAAAATTGAGGTTGAAAATAGTTAAAAATTTTTAACTCCTGTACTGATCCTAAATGATGTGCCTCATCAAATAAAATATAATCAAAAGCATCTCTCGCAAATTTTTTTAAATTTTCATCTTTGGCTAAAGTCTGGACCGTTGCAAAAATATATTTAGACTTTAAGCCTTCTCGATGATTTCCACTGTATATGCCATAATCAGAGTAGGCACCACCAATAACATCATAAAAACTATTTCTAGATTTTTGTAAAATTTGCTCACGATGAACTACATATAAAAATCTTTTGGGCTTAAATTTCTGAACATCAAAAGCACCAAGATACGTCTTTCCAGTACCAGTCGCCGAAATAATCAATGCTTTATTTTTTCCGTTTTGTCTAAGACTTTGAATCTCACCTAACGCTTCTTTTTGCATTTTGTTTGGTTGTACTTTTAATTTTGATTTATTCTCTGCTATCTGAGGGTCTACTGGCTTATTTCGTTCAAACTGATATTGGTACCACGTAAGCCACTTTTCCGTTAGAGGAGTAGCTTTACGCCATTCATCCTCAATTTGCCAATTAATTTGTTCAGTGATTTCTGCATTATCTGAGGAATTAACATTTAAATTCCACTCATAGTTGCTAATTAATGCACCGGAAGTTAAATTAGAACTTCCAATGATTGCTGTGCGATATCCTTCATGTTCAAACAAATATCCCTTAGCATGAAATGGTAATTCTTTATCAGTTTCTAGATCTCTTTCGTTAAAAATTCTAGTTTCAATATTAGGAACCTTCAGCAAACTTCTAAAAGCTTCTGGCTCATTAAAATAAAGATATGTTGAAGTTAAAACACGACCATGAATTCCTCGCTTGGCTAAGTCTGACAAAATTGTTAAAAATGAAGTAAAACCTCGTTGTGTAATAAATGCTACCGCAAATGTAAATGATTTACAGGTGGCTAATTCCATTTTTAAAACTCGATAAACGTTATCGTTTTGATTATGATTAAGAATAAGCCGAGCGGATAAATTGCCAGTACTTAAAAATCGATCCTTATCAATATAGTTATTTAAAACTGTTGTAGTTAATTCTTTTTCTAAATTCATTAAAATTTTATGTCCTTAAAGTTTGTTTTAGCTAAGTCCTCAACTAATGGTTCATCAGCTGGTGCCCAATTTAAACTTTTAACATCATCAGCTGCTAACCATTCAACTTTACTATGAGCAACAAGATCAAAATTATGAGTTAACATTTGGGCAAAGAAAACCGTCAACTCAACTATTCCAAAGTCATATTCGTAACTTACAGTTTTTCCTAATTGTGGTCCGATCTGAACTTCATCATGAAACTCTTCTTCAAGCTCACGTTTAGCTGCTTCTTGTGGTGTTTCCCCGTTTTCTATTTTCCCACCAGGAAATTCCCACATTCCTCCTACCAAACGATCACTATCACGTTTTCCAGCTAAAACCTTATTTTTATCCTGATCTATGATAGCTACTGCCGCAACCTTAATAATTCTCTTTACCATTTTTTCTCCTCAATATTTTTAGTTTTATTTTACACTAACTAATCTATTAACAACCAAAATCCTAAATTATACAAAAAAGATCTAACCTAGTTATATGTCTAAGTTAGATCTTTATATATACTTAATTTAAAAAAACAAAAAAGCTCGATAAACGAGCTTTATATATACTACGGAGACTGAGAGATTCGAACCCTCGCACCGGAATAACCCGATCTACACCCTTAGCAGGGGCGCCTCTTCAGCCACTTGAGTAAGTCTCCAATGGGCCTAAATGGACTTGAACCATCGACCTCACGCTTATCAGGCGTGCGCTCTAAACCAGCTGAGCTATAGGCCCATATAAGCGGGTAACGAGAATCGGACTCGCGACTAAAGCTTGGAAGGCTTTCGTTTTACCACTAAACTATACCCGCACCTAATATAAAAAATGAATGGCGCGGGACGGAATCGAACCGCCGACACAAGGAGCTTCAATCCTTTGCTCTACCAACTGAGCTACCGAGCCATCTTACGGTCCATGTGGGATTTGAACCCACGATCTCCTCCGTGACAGGGAGGCGAGATAAACCACTGCTCCAATGGACCAAATTGCGGGAGCTGGATTTGAACCAACGACCTTCGGGTTATGAGCCCGACGAGCTACCAGACTGCTCCATCCCGCGATATTATTATAATTAATGGACCTTGTAGGACTCGAACCTACGACAAGACGGTTATGAGCCGTCTGCTCTAACCAACTGAGCTAAAGGTCCAAGCTTACAATATAGCGGCGGGGGGGATCGAACCCTCGACCTCCCGGGTATGAACCGGACGCTCTAGCCAGCTGAGCTACACCGCCAAAATGTAACCAATCACCACTAGATTACAATCGGGAAAACAGGATTCGAACCTGCGACCCCCTGGTCCCAAACCAGGTGCTCTACCAAACTGAGCCATTTCCCGTTATATGCGCCCTGAAGGATTTGAACCTTCAACCTTCTGATTCGTAGTCAGACACTCTATCCAGTTGCGCTAAGGGCGCATCATCAATGCCGGGGATCGGAGTCGAACCGATACGGTTGAAACCAACCGCGGGATTTTAAGTCCCGTGCGTCTACCAATTCCGCCACTCCGGCGTGTTTGATGAAAGCGGAAGACGGGATTCGAACCCGCGACCCCCACCATGGCAAGGTGATGTTCTACCACTGAACTACTTCCGCAAAATATAAATGCCGATTATACGACTTGAACGTACGACCCCCTGTTTACAAGACAGATGCTCTACCAACTGAGCTAAATCGGCAATATGTCAACATGTGGTTGGCAATACGGGTGGTGGGACTTGAACCCACACGTCCGAAAACACTAGAACCTAAATCTAGCGCGTCTGCCAATTCCGCCACACCCGCAAATTAGGGTCATGAGCCGTGAGGGACTTGAACCCTCGACCCACGGATTAAAAGTCCGTTGCTCTACCAACTGAGCTAACGACTCGATGGAGGATACAGGGCTCGAACCTGTGACCTCCTGCTTGTAAGGCAGATGCTCTCCCAGCTGAGCTAATCCTCCATGAGCACGGCAGCTTCCTATCCTCGCAGGCAGTTGCCCACCAACTACTTTCGGCGTTAAGAAGCTTAACTTCTGTGTTCGGCATGGGAACAGGTGTATCCTTCTTGCTTTCGCCACCGTACTCTTTTG
>SKES01001340.1_pt1 | contig 15075 bp, 7 predicted proteins | sample 4826851 | NCBI WGS metagenome assembly SKES01 (sample SAMN11008803, study PRJNA524170) | human gut metagenome | biome: Human fecal sample; material: Feces; isolation source: fecal sample from pouch patient p52 | host: Homo sapiens | place: Israel: Tel-Aviv | collected 2016-09-04 | reverse complement strand
GCATAAAATAATTATCAACACTTTAAAATTCAAATTATAAAAAACGAATTTATCAAAGAAACATTATTTAGTCGCTCCATAAAAAAACAATAACTGTTTAACTAAACTATATATTTAAAGAATGGCAGAACCTTTTAAAAACATGTTTAACGAGCAATTTTTCGATCTGTTTACGAAAGATTTGAAACTTGTTATCGACGATTTTGATGCTCGCGAGTTTGTATCTCAAGTGATGGACGATGAATGGGAAGGCAGGGAGCTTAAACAACGCTGCATGCACATTACAACGGTGCTAAGAAAGTTTTTACCGGCAGATTACAAAGAGGCGATCGCTAAGATACTTGAATTGTTGGATCATATAAAAAAGACACGGCCTGATTTCTCGGTGATAGACGACACGAAGTTTGGTTTGACTTTAGAGTATGGGGGGATTCTGGATAATTATGTCGAACAATATGGGCTGGACGATTACGAAACTTCTGTCAAGGCGATAGAGAAAATCACGCAGTTCACAAGTTGCGAGTTTGTGACTCATTCTTTTATTATCAAATATCCGGATCAGATGATGAAACAGATGTTGGTTTGGTCGAAACACGAACATTGGGGAGTCAGGCGGCTTGCGTCAGAAGGTTGTCGTCCGCGTCTTCCCTGGGCGATGGCGTTGCCGAACCTGAAAGAGAATCCTGCGCCTATCATTCCTATTCTGGAAAATCTAAAAAATGATCCGGCAAGATTTGTGCGGTTGAGCGTTGCCAACAATTTGAATGATATTGCGAAAGATAATCCCGAAATCGTCATTGATTTAGTGAAGAAATGGAAGGGAGAATCGAAAGAGGTGGATTGGATTATTAAACACGGTTGCCGGACGCTCTTAAAACAAGGCAATCCGGAGGTGATGGAGTTGTTTGGCTTCAACTCTACTATCAGCAATATCTGTGTGGAGGATTTCCAAATTTCAAGCCCGGAAGTGAAAGTCGGGGATTCGTTGGAGGTTAGTTTTAAACTGTTGAACAAGAACGATCAAACGACCAAGATACGACTCGAATATGGGATCTATTACCAAAAAGCAAATGGAACGTTGACGAAGAAAGTGCATAAAATCAGCGAGAAAGAATATGCCGGGAACTCAACCACGCGAATCACCCGAAAACATTCTTTCCGGGTGGTTACAACGAGGAAGCTCCATCTCGGACTTCACCAAATTGCTATGATTATCAACGGGAATGAATTTGAAAAATATGATTTTGAGTTGATTGAATAATAACTGCTGTTAATACCCCGGATTCTGCTTCAACTTCGTATTCATCACCCGTATTTTCTCCGGTATAGGGAACACGGTAGTATATCCGTTTCCCTCATCCGGCAATTGCGGGCGGCTACTGTAAGCTCTTGTAAACTTCCCGAAGCGAACCAAGTCTTGACGTCTCCAACCTTCCCAAGCCAGTTCCAGTTGACGTTCGGCAAGGATATTCTCTAAAGTGGCAGGACGGGAGGAGGCATTGACGCGGCTACGGACTTCATTCAGTTCTTCATCTCCACTGGCTCCATTGCGCACTTTCGCTTCACTCTTCATCAACAGAGCATCCGCGTAGCGAAACAGTACAATGTCATTCTCCATCAACTTACCGTCTTTTGTGGCAGTCGGGTCGACTTCGTACTTCTTCATACGGGCTCCTGCTGTTTGTTCATACGGGGTATCTGTAATATCCAGAGCTACTTTCCAAGGCAGATACTCCAATACGGTGCCATCATCCAGCTTGATGATGTTTCCTTTCAGGTCGCGCACCACTCCCGCAAAATAGCAAATATCAAAGCGGGGATCTTGTTCGGCTGTTTCATAACCGAAGGTTTCGAGGGCTTCAATGGTTGCGCTGGGGCCGTTCTCACCACTTAGGCCGTACGCCTTGGCATGATTGTAATGGCGGGAGCGGAATAGATATTGCATTTGATTGGTGTACAAGGTTTTATTCATCGGAATGGTAAAAATATTCTCTATCGATGATTCATTAAAAATGGAGAAATTGGTTTCGTATTTTGGTTCCAATTCGTTGTAGCCCAGCGCCTTCAGCTGGTCACAGTAGTAGATGACTGTTTCCCACGCATTGAGTTCGTTGCCGTTCACTGTAAACTTTATGTTTTTTCCGTCCGGACGTTGTCCGTCTGTCCAATCATTGTCCGTATAGACTTCGGAATTCAGAGCCAGTTTAGCCAATAGAAAAGTGGCTACCGGACGGGTGATACGGCCATAATAAGGACCGGACTGGTTACTGTGCGCATCGCTCAACAGAGGAGCCGCTTCCTGCAATTCCTTGAATACAAACTCAAAAACCGTTTTCCGTTCACTCTGGACAACATCTTTCATTGCCACTGAAGAGGATTGAACCAACGGGATGCGTCCGAACAAATCCATCAGATAATAATAATACATGGCTCGCATGGCCTGCACTTCCGCCCGGTATGCCGGAAGTGCAGCATCGGAATGGGTTTCGGCAAACTTGTCTATCCGTTCGAGCGATTTGTTGCTTAGCATGACGACTTTGTAAAGATATTCCCATGTAGCTTGAATAGCGTCATTCTCAACACCCCAATCGTGCAGGTAAAGTCCTTGCCAGAAACCGCCATCGTACCAGTCGCCTCCACGGGTGGGGATGATGGCTTCGTCGGAAGTGAAAGTGTTCAGGTCGTAGACTCCCCTACCCGTTCCCTGCAATCCCTGACTGTCGCTATAACCGCCTACGTAGGTATAAAGCGAAGCTACCGCATTGAGATATACTTCCGAGATCGTATTATAGACATCATCTTCCGGTAGTTTGTCCTTCGGATTTTCCTGTAAGAACTTATCACAGGAAAATAAGGTCAGACTCGTCACCAGAAGAAATAATAATATTCTTGAAGGGTAGATTATTTGCTTTGAGATCTGCAAAAACTGATTTCTATTTTTCATATATCGTTTCATCCTCTCCTCCTCCATTAAAAGTTAATACTCAATCCTAAGGTGTACGTCCGTGCCAACGGATACCCCCGTTTATCGTCCACGCCCAACGTTGAGTTCACCGTGGAACTGTTAATCATGGGCGAAAGTCCCGAATAACCGGAGATGGTTGCCAGGTTGTTGACAGTAAATGCCAAGCGCAGGGAACGGACATATTTCTTTAGTTTCTGCACCTTTTCAATCGGCACGTTCCAGCCCAGCGTCACATAGTCGAAGTTGACGTAATCTCCCTTTTCCAGCCAATAGTCGGTGGCAGTCTGATCCTTGATGTTCTGTTGCGGAGCTTTCTTCATTACGTTGTAGTCGGGGAATATATTCATGTTCATATAGGTCAGGGAAGTTCCGTTGTAAATTTTATGTCCGAAAGCTCCGTTGATCTGCAAAGACAGGTCGAAACGCTTGTAACGGAAACTGATGTTAGATCCCAGAATCGTTTTGGGTACGGCTTGTCCTGCCACGTAGCGGTCTTCACCATCTTCCAGACTGACGCCTCCGCCATTCAGGTCGGCAATGCCATAGGTATATCCACCGTTTCCGTCGGACTCCAGTCCGGTGCTGTGAGGAAGATAGAACACGCCCAACGGTTGCCCCACCATCTGATAAACGATGTGGTTGTAGCCGCCGTGGAAGCCGGCTCCATCAAGGCTGGCAAGACTTTTATATTCGGAAGCGGAAAGCATTTCGCCGTTATACATACCGCTCAATGAAAGTAGTTTGTTGCGCTGGAAGGTGATGTTGGCATTGATATTCAGTTCCATGTCCTTCGTTTTCAAAGGGGTGATACCGATGGCGATTTCCGTACCCCAGTTGCGCATGGAGCCGATGTTGGCAAGCAAGGTGTTATAGGTGAAAGGGGGCACGCTTACGTTATAAAGGTAAAGCATATCCGTGGTGCGGGAGTTGTAATAGTTGGCGGAAAGCAACAGGCGGTTGCCGAATAAAGCGATGTCGAAACCGGTATTAAAGGTATGTTTCACTTCCCATTTCAGATCGGGATTCGTATTCCGAAGATCTCCTAAAGATACGATGGCGGAGTTTCCGACGGGGACGACACCGTTCGGCTTGACGAGATTCAGCGTTGTGTATGAGTCAATCCCGCTCTGGTTACCTGCCAGACCGTAACCGATACGGAATTTCAGATTGTCTATCACGGGGAATTGCTTCATAAATTCTTCTTCACTAATCACCCATGCCGCGGACGCAGAGGGGAAAAAGCCCCATTTATGGTTGGCTCCGAATTTGGAGGAAGCATCTGTACGGGCGTTCAACGTCAGTACGTAGCGGTCGGCGTATGTATAATTGAAGCGTCCCATGAAAGATGCCAGGCGCGGTTGCTCGTAGTAGGAATTAGTGCCTTCCCACAAACGGAGCGCTCCTGCCTGAAGGTTATTATACCCGAACTTATCGGTGCTGAAATTGCTGACTGTGGTATAATAGCCGGTATAAGTCTCTTTCTGAAGTTCGGCAAGTGCGAGTACGTCAAAGAAATGCTTTTTCCAGTTTTTCTTATAGGTCAGCATCATGTTTCCCAATAAAGATTCGCGCTTTTTGGTTCCTTTGTATGCCTGACCGTTCGCCCAGACGGAAGTGGGGAGGTATTGCGAATTTTCTACGATATTGTAAGTATAAGCTCCGAACAGGCTTAGTTTCAGTCCTTCCATCAGATTGAAAGTGAGACGGGCGTGCGTACTGATGTGCGAAGTGGCATCATCGTCCTGCACTTCCATCCATGCCAACGGATTGGTGATTTGGCTGGCGGTCGTTATTCCGTCCCACGAATTGGTGACGGGGTCTTTATGATTGGGATAAGTAGGATTGAACGTAGCTGCCGAATAGAACGTTTTCTGATAATCTACCAGGTTATGGTTCTTCTGAATGGAACCGAACATTCCCAGTTCGCAGTTCAGGAAGCCGTCGAACATTTTCTGATTCATGTTCATATTTGAAGTGAAATTCTTCATGTCTTCATTCAGAATCACTCCCTGACGATCCATAAAACCGAGGGAAACACGATAACTGGACTCACTGGAACCGCCATAAAAGGCGATGTGATGATTCTGTTGCAGTCCTGTCTGCTCAATCTCTTTCTGGAAATCGGTATTGTTCCCTTTGTCCAGAATGGAAATGCCTCGTTCCGATGCTACACGACGGAATTCATCACCGGACAGCATTTTCAAATTCTTGTAGACGGTGGAAATCCCGAAGCTACCGTTGTAAGCTACTTGTGTTCTGCCGCTCATCCCTTTTTTGGTGGTGACTTCTATCACACCGGATGCACCTCGCGAACCGTACTGTGCGGTTTCGGAAGCGTCTTTCAGAATGGTAAAACTCTCAATATCCGTAGGGTAAATGGAGGTAAGCATACTCAAGTCGCCAAATACTCCGTCGACGATAATCAAAGGGTCATTGCCGCTGGTCAGTGAGGTAGTTCCCCGCAGGCGCACCGCATCCAGAGCCGCCGGTCCGTTGGAGCCCCGCTGGATGGTCAAACCCGGCACACGTCCACGGATTGCTTCCAAAGGGTTCGTTATCTGGTCTTTGTTCATCTGTGTCTCCGTGATTTTCTCTACGGAACCGGACAGGGTTTTCAAACTTCCGGTGGCATATCCTACGGTAATCAATGAGTCTATAGGCGCGACGGGAATCTTCTGTGCCAACGTGCCCTCGCACGGGATTACCAGAAGAAGAAGGCTGTAGAAAATGAGTCTAGCGTGTTGTACCATATTCTTAGTTTTTAAGGTAATAATACAAATATAACAAAAAAAGAGGGAATCTGGTTGAGTAGATTCCCTCTTTTATTTAAATGATATTGACAGGTTGAAATCAGCAAGTCCGGATGATACGGATTACACGGTTGCTTTAGGCCGGAATAATCCTAAAAAAGCGCATCGTACGTATTATCCTTATGCCTTCAATATTTATTTCACAATAATCTCATCCGTAAATATCCAGCCTCCGAATTCACTTCCGGCCTGTGCCTGATAGCGTACGTATCTTCCTTTGGCTTCGCCCTGCCATGAAATATCCGTAAAGCGGATGGGTGTTTCTTTGCTCACTTCAAAGTGTTGTTTTCGCAACTCGGTGAAATGGGTTCCGTCATCGGAAATGGAAATCACCACAGTCTCCGGCAGGAATACTTCCGCGCCTACCACCTGCATAAAGGCGGCAGTGACGGAATGGATGGAGGTTTCTTTTTCCATATCAATCGTCACATCGAGGCGGTTGTCCGAGATGAATCCTTGCCACGAGCCATCACCATAGGTCCAATCGCCACGTATGCCGTCCGTCAGAGCAGTGTTTCCCTGTGCCGGATAATGGGAACTGTAAGGTGAGTTATAAATCACCTTTTTACCCAATGCCAGATGGCTGACCGGTTGAAGCGACTCGGGACGGCTGCCGATTTCTTTTTTCAAATCGAAAGGATGGTATCCTTTTGCCTGCAAATCGGCCACTGCCGACAATGCACGGGTATAGAAATCCGGCCATGACTTACGTTCCGGAGCCGACCAGGCTGTTTCCGCCAATGCCAGGATTCGGGGGTAAATCATATACTCCACGTGTTCGGGAGTGGGAATGTATTCCACCCATAGGTTGCCTTGCACACCGTAGACCAACTTCGCCTGTTCCGCAGTTAAAGAAGCGGGAACGGGATTGTAAGAATATACTTTCTTCAACGGCAGGTATCCACCGATGGCTTCCGGCTGCGAATATGGGGCATCCTGATAACTGTCCAGATAGCAGTAGGCACCCGGCGTCATGATGGCACGATGGCCGGAGGTTACGGCAGCGATACCACCCTCTTCTCCACGCCATGACATGACGGTTGCGTTGGGGGCAATGCCTCCTTGCAGAATCTCGTCCCATCCCAGCAGATGACGTCCATGATTGTTCAGGAACTTCTCAATGCGGTGTATCAGGTAACTTTGCAGCTCGTCTACATTGGCAAGATGCTCGTCTTTCATTCTCTTCTGACATTTCGGGCAGGTCTTCCAAGCCGACTTGCCGGCCTCATCGCCACCGATATGAATGTATTCGGAAGGGAAAAGTTCCATGACTTCCGTCAGCACATTTTCCAGAAACGTGAAGGTTTCTTCATTGCCGACACAGAAATCGGAGTTCTTGTAAGGTTCGCCCGAACAGGATAACTGCGGGTAGGCTGCCAGCACTTCTTCCGAATGGGAGGGCATCTCAATCTCGGGAATCACCGTGATATAATGCTGACGGGCATATTCCAAGATTTCACGAATATCATCCTGGGTGTAATAACCGCCGTAAGCTCCGGGAGCATCGAAACGGACATATTTACGTCCGCCGTTCCACCATTGCTTCCAGGTGGGATCTGTACGCCAGGCCGCAAATTCGGTCAGCAAAGGGTATTTCTTGATTTCTAACCGCCAGCCTGCCGCATCGGTCAGATGCAGGTGCAGACGGTTGATTTTGTAATACGCCAGTGCGTCTATCTGTTTCTTTATAAATTCTTTGGTAGAAAAGTGACGGGACACGTCCAGCATCAGTCCACGGTAAGCAAAACGGGGAGTGTCTTCTATCTCGACAGAGGCTATGGAATAGCTGCCTGCCCCCGAAGGTTGTGCCAACTGCAACAGGGTTTGCATACCATAGAATAATCCGGCTCCCGAAGTGGCGCGTATCAGGATTTGTTGCGGAGTGACGGAAAGGGTATAGCTTTCCGGCGATGGCAACTGGTGGTTCTTTTCAGTTATCAACAGAGAAAGTATATTCTGCGTATCCTTCTTTTTCCCTTTCTTCAAATGAACCGGCAATGCTTGCAAGCAATTTTCCAGAAGCTGCGCTTCTAAACCCTGCAAGTTTATATAAAGTCTTGTGTTCTCTGACAGTAAAAAACAGCCCGTCCCCTGCTCCATTTTTAATGGGACAGGTATGACGGACTGTGCTTTGAGGGAATGTGCGGTTAAGCACATTCCCAATACCCATAAGAAAAGACAAACTTTAGCGTATCTATTTCTTATATTCATTAATCTATCGTGATTTCGTCTACAAACAAAAATGCCGGACTATCTTTGCCGCCATGCCATGCCGGCATTTTACTTTCAGACAGGGCAACCACTTTCACGTATTGAGTTTTCACCGGGCTGAATGACAGTTTATGTTCATAGATACCATTCTTATCGCTTTCTTTCATAGCAGGATACTCCTCGGAAGCAACTTTGGTAAAGTTCTTGCCATCGTCCGAAACTTCTACGGAAAGTCCTCGCGCGTCAAACACCCAGTCGCCCTTCTCCACGCAAGTAGAAATAGCAACGCTCGAAATCTCGGTAGGCTGCTGAAGGTCGATAGTCATGTCCATATCGTTCTTGTAGAACGCAATCCAACGACCGGTTTTGTAATTGCCATTTCCTTTCAAGCCGTCTACTAATGTAGATTCGCCTTTGAACATGTATTGCTTGTTGACCGGCTGGTTGGCTACAATCGGCTTCATGCTGGATTTGCTGAAATTAACCTTTTCAGAAACCACACGGCTGTTTCCGGTAGGACGGACAGCAATGGCAGAGAAAGTTACATTTTCCTTGATTTTCAGCGGGCTTTCATAAAGCGGAGAAGCAGCGGTAGGTTCCGTGCCGTCCAAGGTGTAATGGATAGGCGCATTGTCAATGGTAGACAAAGTGATGTCCAGTGTACCGTCCGTCGGGTTCGGCGTGTATTCGGCAGTTACATTAAATACATGTTTGGCATAGTTGTATCCTTCCGCATCGTACCATTTAATCAGGCGCGGCAGACGGGACAGGAAGTCTTCATAATTCTTCTTGTCGGGAGCCGACCACTGGATTTCGGACAAGGCAGCCCAACGGGGCAATACCATATACTGGGCATGAGAGAAAGTAGGAATGTATTCAGTCCAGAGGTTAGCCTGCACGCCTTTGATATATTTCTGTTCTTCCGGAGTGAGGGAAGCCGGCATCGGCTCGTAGCTGTACACTCTTTCAAGAGGCAGGTAACCACCAATACCGAGAGGTTCGTTCTCCGTATCTTTTGTCTGGTAGTAGTCGAAATACAGGTAAGTGTTCGGAGTCATGATAACATCGTGTTTCTGCTTGGCTGCTTCGATACCACCCTTTTCACCACGCCATGACATAACAGTAGCGTTAGGAGCAAGTCCGCCTTCGAGGATTTCATCCCAACCGATGATCTGACGTCCGTGGTCGTTGAGGAATTTTTCGATATGGTTGATTACGAAGCTCTGCAGACGTTCTTCCTTGCTATGCTTATCATCCGATTTCAAGCCCAGCGCCTTGATACGTGCCTGACATTTCGGACATTTTTCCCAACGTACTTTCGGACATTCGTCACCACCTACATGAATATATTCTGAAGGGAAGATTTCAATCAATTCGCTATATACATCTTCGAGGAATTTCAAGACTTGATCGTTTCCGGCACAAAGCACATCTTCAGATACTCCCCATTGTCTCCATACTTCGTACGGGCCACCGGTACATCCCAATTCGGGGTAAGCGGCAAGGGCAGCTTGCATGTGTCCCGGAAGGTCGATTTCGGGAATAACTGTGATATAACGTTCGGCAGCATACGCTACTATTTCTTTCGCCTGCTCCTGGGTATAGAAGCCACCGTAAGGTTTGCCGTCGTATTCACCGGAGTTACGTCCGATGACTGTTTCTGTCCTCTTGGAACCGATTTCTGTCAGCTTCGGATATTTCTTGATTTCCAGACGCCAGCCCTGGTCTTCGGTAATATGCCAGTGAAAACGGTTCATATTGTGCAAAGCCATCATATCGATATATGTCTTCACTTCATCTACGGTAAAGAAATGACGGCTGGTATCGAAGTGTGCACCACGATAGCCAAAGCGGGGAGCGTCATTGATTTCTACAGCGGGCATGGAAATGTCTGCACCGACAGCCACAGGCAATGATTTGCGCAGGGACTGGATGCCATAGAATACGCCGGCCTCGGTAGGACCAGTAATCGTGATTCCGTCACCGGCAACTTTCAACTGATAGGATTCCGGATTTTCGTTTGCCGTGCCCAATGTCAGTACGATTGCATTCTTACCTTCCGTTCCGGCTTCGATAGCGAAATCTTTTCCGGTAGCGGTTTTCAGATAGTCGGCCAGGAATTGTGCGTTGCGTTGCATCTTCTCGTTTCCTTCCGGATAGAGGATTTTCACACCGCTCTTCAGAATGAAGGGATTTCCTTGAGCTGTTACAATTTCTTGTGGCATGGGGATGATCTGGTAGTTGGCGTCCTGTTGCGCCGATTGGCAAGAGGCAAAAAGTCCTGCTAGTGCCAGACATCCGGTTAACTTTAAGAGTTGTTTCATAAACTAAAAAATTAAGTGTTAAGTTATTAATAAATTAATTATAGGTTTCACGAATATGTTTGATTGTCAAAGGGAGCTCCTCTCCTTTCTTTATTTGGGGAGAAGTGATGACAACTGTCTTACGCTCTCCGGGAAGGAGGTCGAAAAAGTTGTCACTGAAACGGGCTCCCTGCAAAGGGATTTCAATAAAGACGTCTTTGGCAAGACAGGGAGAAAGCAGGGTCAATTCGCACACGCCGTCTTTCTGTTTTATCTTGCAGGAAACGGTTGTCTTGGGCAGAAGCAGGTCTTTCGTCTTTCTAAAGAAGTAGACTGTTTCGGCTACCGTATGCCCGGACTTGTCTTTCAAGGTCAGTTGCATGAAGCAATGGCGCAGGTCATCCGCAAGCGGGCGCTTTGCAGGAAAAAACAAAGTGGTGAGCGAAGTGCGATATACACATTGGGAAGTGTTGGCCGGAAGAGTCAAAGAAGGAAGGACAACCGTTCTTCCGGCTTTCTTTCCTGCAAAATTCGTCAGTCTCATTTCCAGCGTCAGTTTCTCCCGGGTGTCAAGATGATCGGAAAGCAGGTAAACACACAGGTTGTCACCTTCCAGCAAAGGGTTGATATGAACGGGGGCAAATGCACGCTTTGCCTGATAATGCAAGGCTTTCCAGTTACCGTAGTAATCAATACCCGACCATGACACTACCGGCCAACTGTCATTCAATTGCCAATATAATGTACCCATACAATAGGGACGGTTGCGGCGGTGCGCTTCCAGACCGTGACGTATGCCATGTCCCTGCAATACTAGTCCGACATAGACAAAGTCTTCAAATTTTTCGGGAATGATATAGTCACGTTCCATATAGGTGCGAATCAGGGCATTGCCGATGCTGCTTTTCTGATGGGCATTCATCACCTCCGATTCGATTTGATAATCTTCAGGAGCCGCAAAGGTGGCAATAGTCTTCATCTCCGGGAAGGACTGGAAACCGAATTCGCTCATGAAACGAGGAAGATCTGTATCCAGTGATTCGAAAGTTTTTTGGCCATACCATACTCCCCAGTTGTGGCTGTCTCCTATCCCCCATGATTCGGGACGTCCCCAATTGGCTAAATATGGGGAGCTGTGTATATAAAAACGGTCGGCATCCAGCTCTTTTACCTTGGTAGGAAGGAGTTGGTGGAACAGTTTGTCATAGCCTTGGAACATTTCCTGATAGATTTCCGGCGTGAATTTCTTGTCGAATCCCCAATATTTCAAGGCTTCCAGTATTTCATTATTGCCACACCACATCGCCAGGGAAGCATGATTGCGAAGACGACGAATGTTGTAGCAGGCTTCTGCTTCTACTCTTTTCAGGAAGGTTGGATCGGACGGATAGGGAGTGCAGGCAAACATAAAGTCCTGCCATATCAGTATTCCGTTTTCATCTGCTAGGTCATAGAAACGGTCGTCTTCGTAGGTTCCGCCTCCCCACACACGAATGACATTCATGTTGGCTTCTTTGATGTCCCTAAATAAGGTTTGGTAGCGTTCGGTAGTGACGTTGGTCAATAGGGCGTCCTGGGGAATATAGTTGGCTCCTTTGGCAAACATCGGAACGCCGTTTACTTCAAAATAGAAGGATTCTCCGTCCTGATCTTTTTCATTGACGAGACGAACGGTGCGCAGTCCTATCCGGTGGGATTGTTGGGCTACGACTTTATCTTCTACGATTATTTGAGCGGAGAAATCATACAAAGCGGGCTTTCCCCAGCCATTCGGCATCCAACGTACCGGAGACAGCACTTCGGAAGGAATAGATATATGATTGATTCCGGGCTGTAGGGTGATTGCCTGGCTAATGCCTTTTTCTGTGTTTCCTTCGAAGGAGATATTGATTCTCACCTCTGCTTGAAGTGCTTGAGGAAGGATATTATTTATTTCTAATTCATTGGATAGTTTTGCCTGCTGGTCGGTCAGCGAGAGTTGCTTTACGTGGTAGTCGCTGATAGAGGCTGCGTCGTAATAACGGATGGTTACCGGACGCCAGATACCACTAGTCACCATGCGGATTCCCCAGTCCCAGCCATAACTGTAAGGGGCTTTACGGGAGAATACGCTTACATGTTTTTCGTGATGATCGTTGTCTGCCGGATAGTTGAATCCGTTAGAGTTATATTGAGGCATTGTCTGCCGGATGGGTGAATGAAAATAGATGTGAAGAAGGTTTTCTCCGAGACGGAGTTGTGACTTGACGGGTATCGTATAGCCGACGAACATGTTATCGGCTTTCAACAACAGTGCTCCGTTGAGGTATACATCGGCGTATGTGTCAAGACCTTCAAAGACTAATTGGGCGTCGTCCCGTTTCAGTTGCTCGGGAGTAACTGTAAAAGCAGTCCGGTACTCCCAGTCTTCATTTTCCACCCACTGAATCTTCTGTTCATTGATACCGTAAAAAGGATCGGGAATTTGTTTATGATAGATAAGATCCTGATGAACGGTGCCGGGAACCTGTGCCGGTCGCCATAGCTCTGTGCCTGCCTGGGAAAATTCCCAACCTGCATTTAAAACCACAACTTCGGAATTGTCATTGCTCTGCGCATATGCCATACTGCAACAGCATAGTAGTCCACATGCTATTTGAGTCTTTTTTCCGATTAAATTAATCATCATAGTGGGGGCATTAGATATTAACGGTTTCAAAGATATTACTTTTTCAGCAAATTTCACTGATAATTTAACAAAATATGTTGTTTTAGCATGAGCTGTCCAGAAAGCCCCAATTAAATCAGCTAAAATTTCAGTTTATAATTAGTTAAATAAAGAGTAGTATTCTGCCCTCAAATGTAAGCTGAAATGGCGTTTTTTATTATAATGATATTCTTTTTCATTATAACTAAATCTTGCTACCTATAAATCGTAAGCATAGATTTAAATCTTCGGACTTTCGGGACAGACTCTTTATTCCTTTATTATATCTGTCAATTTTATCGCTTGAAAGGTTATATGTGCGACGCTACTCTCATATAGTATACCAATTGTCTCTTTATCAATCATTGTCAGACAACTATACCCCCATCCTTCTGCCTCGTCGAGCATTAATTGATGTTCCGGCAACCAGGTAAGTCCTTTGTCCAGACTTGCTTTTATTGTTATATGATTACGTCCTTTGGTCGTATTCGGGTTCGAAAACAGCAGGATATCTTTATTTAATATGTTGTCTTTGGCATCTACATGAATCAGACTAGCCATGCATACCGGTTCCTGAAGTGCTTGGCGGGAAGATGGGTGTTCTGTCCATGTTTCTCCCAAATCTTTCGTTATGGCAATAGCCCGGCTTCCTCCTCTATTATCACGCATATTCAGCATCAATACTCCCGGTTCTATTTCCGCCACTTGCGCTTCCGTTGTATTGGTTCGTGCCATATTGTGCATTTTCCATGTTTTCCCCCGGTCTTTACTATACATGATTCCTGCATTCGGAACACGGGTAGAGTCTATAAATTGCGTTGGAAATACCAATGTGCCATCACTCATCGTTATTCCACGTCCGGGACCTTGAAGCAGGAAGTACCAGGAAGGATCTTTCACCTGCTCTGTTATATTGATAGGCTTCGACCAGGTTTTACCATCGTCTGTGCTTTTTGCCAATACCAACTGTGCCGTATGATTCAGATCCATTCCCGGATGGGAACTCCACCAGGCGCGTTGATTACCCATACCATGTGTCCATGCGGCAACCACCCAGACGGTATTCGTCTTAGTATCTACTAAAATAGAAGGGTCTCCTACCCCATTCTGTGCTTTAGGCAGACCACCATACTCGCCAAATGAAAGCGGAAGACGCATCTTCTCCCAATTCTTTCCTCCATCGATGCTACGGCTCAAACCCACGTCTACATATTCCTGTAAATCGACACTACTGTTGTATCGAACATCATACACGCCTAATAAGGTTCCTTTATTGGTAGTCACCAACCCGGGAATACGGAAAGAAGCAGAACCGTCATCACCGGCATGACGGACTCCAACTGCCATCCGGTGAACGATATTCTTTGGAGAAATAGATTTACAACATAATTCTTTCCCATCTACTTTTACGGCACACAAGTCAGAGAGTATCTTAGTCTGCAAAGAGGCATCTTTTTTCATCTGCAAACTGATCCAAAAATAATTTACACCCGGAAATAAATTGTAATTACCTTTTAATACTACTTTTTCTGATGATCCCACCTCTGCACATTTGATCGAATAGGAAGGAATAGCCGCCAATGTCCCACCCGGACGGTGGCTGGATATGTACTCTACTGGAGCAAAGCGATTTTTGTCTTTGTCCTGCAACGCCTCTGTTCCTCCATAATAGAGTTTGATTGCCTGAATATCAGTCAGATTCGTACTTTTACTAAAATCTAAAATGATTTCATCGAGCTTCTTGCTTTCTTTTGCATCCAAACGAAGATAGAACAGAACATTGTCTTGCCGCTCTATCAAAACCGGGATTTGTGTTTCATGGATAAACACTGTGTCTGAAGCTTTTACGTCAAAAGAATAGCCTAATAAGACAAGGAAAAGTAAATAAAAAATTCTTCTCATAATGGGGGTATTAGTTAGTTTAACGCGATAAAGATAAAACTTTTCTACCATAATACAGCTATGCAAACAGTTAACTTTCATTTTACCAAGTTCTGGTAGGACTAGTCAATACTTTGACCACGGTTCTGGCTCTTGTCATCATCGATAAGGTGGGCCGCAAGAAGCTGGTTTATTACGGAGTTTCGGGAATGGTTGTTT
>SKES01001332.1_pt1 | contig 15132 bp, 10 predicted proteins | sample 4826851 | NCBI WGS metagenome assembly SKES01 (sample SAMN11008803, study PRJNA524170) | human gut metagenome | biome: Human fecal sample; material: Feces; isolation source: fecal sample from pouch patient p52 | host: Homo sapiens | place: Israel: Tel-Aviv | collected 2016-09-04 | reverse complement strand
AACTATCTGTATGCAAAATTTGAACCTTTTCATTACCAGACAAATCACATATTTTTCCATAATATTTACTTTTATTTAAATTAACTGGTAGACCAACTAAAGGAAAAAAACTCATTAATCCATCAAACAGCATTCTACTATCAAAGTCTGGACGGCAAAAAAATACCATATCATCCACATAACGATACACATAAATTTTTCCCTGATCAAACTTCTTTAACACGGAATTTAATAATTTGTCCAAAAACATTTCCGCAATTATCCTTGCATAAGCTGGTCCCTGAGGTACTCCAATACGATCACCATTTTGAATTTTTTTCATTAATTTATCATTATATTCGGTTAAGAAAACAAAAATATTTCTTGCTTTTTTGTCCAAAACTTCTTCAAAACTTCTTAATACTGTCAAAAAATCTATATGATCATAAAAACCTTTTAAATCTAGATAAAATACCTCATAATTATCCATAAATGGTACATCCATAAATACACGTATATGGTCTAAATATCTTCCCCAGGAAGAATACCAATGATAAAAAATATGTTCATTCGACGTATATGATATATGATAACTAAATGATTTCCAACTTTCATTTATTAAGTTGCATAATCGAAGTGCTAAATTAGTTGTAATGATACGCTCTTTTGCCGACAAAGCAACTAATTTTCTTGTTTTTTTCTCACTTTCAATTCTGTTAAAAACCTTAAAATTTTGCGGTGTAAACTGTATTTTTTCCCCTTCTTCTATATTTCTAATTAACTCTTCATAAAAGCAAAAATCATAATTTTTCAAGCTACAGAGTTGATTCCATATATAAACATCTGGAACTTCATCATTTTCTTTTAAATAATTCTTCTCTTTTTTTACAGTAATACTAATGTCATAAATCGTTTTTTTCTCATTCACATTTTCAATTTGTTGTAAAATATTCGGTTCAATTCCACATCTACGCAATAAATAATGTAATCCCGTCTCTTCCGTATCAATATTTTCTTCCGGTGTAATCCCATAAATGCGATAAAGATACCCAAATGTTGCGGGGAAATATGACTTTCCTAATTTTTCAATATTACTGAATGTTTTTCTCTCATCATAATTGGGAAATCTTCTAAACACGTCCGTTACAAGTACTGCATCTGCATCACATAAATATAATGTTCCTAAAATAACCAGCCAATCTTGATGCAACGAATTTCCCTGTTGCATTCTTTGAAAAATTTCTCTAAAAACTCTGGTTTCCGATAAAATGTCAATAACTTGATCAGATGTTACCTCTATATTTCCTTGCAACCAATATTTCCTATATTTTAACGTTGTTGTTTCGGCGTATGTAGTATCAATATTAAGTTTTCTAACAACTTCCGTTATTTCATTAGGCATATATGCTTTCATTATGCCTAATTGTTCATTCAAGAATACTTCCGATTCCGTATCTTCTTTTTTTTGAAACTCGCCCTGGAAAATATAAGACCTTTCACCTGCTACATGACATGATAATGGAAATTTCACCTGTTTTCCTACTATATTACCCCGACTAGTATCTGTAGCTGGGAATCTATCCAACCCCCACTCCTCATTATCTTTTATTTCTGATAAAACCTGACATTTTTTTTCTAATTCACATACAATACGATATCCTAATTTTTTTTCGAAAACCGTTTTAAATATTATCCATACATGAATTCCTCTTCGTCCTGAAAATTCTGTTAAATATTTAATTTCTAATTCATCCAACATATTTGTAAATGGAAGAACACAATTTTTATATAACCCATAGACATCTGGATTTTTTTTATCTTTACAATCAAAATCAAAACAAATCCATTTTATCCGATTGGTTTTATATCCCTGTTGATAGCACCCCATAGATCCATGTCTTAGAAGCATATTTTCAATCACAAATGGAGACATTGGAAAATATTTGGTAATATAACGACCATTCGGCTGTTGTATACCTGCTGCATAAGTATTTACCACCCACAACGAATATTCAATGTTTGCAATATCCTTAATAATCTGATTAATTACCATAATGTTTTCTCATCTCCTTTATTCCGTCCATGTCCATCTTAATGTCTATCAGAAAATACCACTAATAGACGATACATTAAAATTTCCAATCATCTCAAATTTTTTTCGTTTCAAACTTTCAATTCTATATGCTATATCTACATACTACCTGTCATTATACTATTTTATTTTTGCCAAAAGATCTACTTTTAATGCTTTCTTTCCTTCCCGTGCCACTTCCACACCCTGGAATTTCTCATAATTTACTTTTACGCCATCGTCCAAATCAATCTCTATTCTCTTATTCGCAATATGGGCAATGGCCTCATCATAAATCTTCATTTCTGCAAGCTGTTTTGTATATTTCGTCACTGCTTTGGTTGCCTTAGATTTTTCTGCGGCTGATGATGCATTGTCAATAGTATACTGGGCACTCTGCATAGCTGTTTCTACATACTTCTGTGCTCGGTGTAAATAATCTGTTCTTACACGCCCTACAGTATCAGCATCATAACGGTGCATATAAATCAGTACTTTAAATCCGTTTTGTTTTCCACTATCAAACAACCAGTAAATCGGTCTCTTCTGATATACTTTCAGATGATCTGCATAAAAATCTTTCAGGAAATAATTACGAATCACTTCTCTGGAAGTGTTGCCTTTGTTTCCTAATGCATATGCAATAAAATCAAGGTTTTCTTCTAAGGTATCTGCCCCATAAACTGTTTTAACAAATTCTACGAAGCGTCCAACAATATCATCGGAGAAATATTCTTCATCAGCAATAGGTATACAGTTATCATTATCTGGAATAAAGGTCGTATATTTGCTGTTATCCCATTTATCACCAGCATAGATCAGTCCTTCTTCATCAAGAGAATATCGACCAAACATACACCCAACTACATATGAAATAAAACTGCGAACTTCTCTAGATAAATCAGCTTTACGAACTGTGATATCTTTATCTTCTACTTCTGGTGTAAGCTCATCTTGCAAACCATAGATATTAATAAAAATACTATTCAATTCTTCTTCATTACTCTTTAATCGCTTAAAACATTTCTCACTTTCAATCTGCCATTGTTTAAATGCTTCAGAAATGGTAACATCCTTACAAATTAGTGGATGACGGCGAAAATCCCAAGATGTTTCAAATGAATCCCAATCATTTTTGCATTGCAGCACCGAATCCTCTACAATTCTTTTTATCCTCTCATCTTCTCCACGAATCACTGGCATAATTCTAACATCCTTAACTTGGATATTAATAGTTGGATTCATTACCTTTTGAACTTGATCAAACACCTTACAATTTAATAAACCCAAATAAAAATATAAATCACTATCGTCTTTCAAGAAAATAGATGAACCACCCACATCAAATGTAGCTGCTTCTGGTAATACTCTAAAGCTTGGATGATTTGAAATAAGACTCCAAGTTATTCCAATTTTATACCACAAATACTCTGGAATAATTCTACAGATTTTATCTGTCGATAAAAGTTTCTAGCCTTTTCAGACCAATTAATCGTTTCTGTAAGGTTCCCATACCATTTTCTAAATCCACCACCTTTTGCATAAAATAACCATTTTTTTCCTATCCCTACATTAATATTGGATACTTCCCAAAAGGCTCTTAGATATTTTGCATTATTTCCTGTTTTATTCTGACCATCTGATAAAGAATATTCAAAAAATGAAGGATTTTTAAAAATTTCGACCAAATCATCTGAAACCCAATAAGCAATTGGATTTCCTGGAATTCTCATATAGTTGTTCTTTTGCATTAAATAAATATTTTTTTGCTTTAAAAAAGCAATTTCTTTTTCTTTTTGCGAAAGCTCATCAACCAGGCGATAATATTTTCCTAAATACTCTCCAAAATTTCTATGCATACATACATAAGCTGTTGTTTGTACCACTTCACCACCAATCTCTTCAAAAGCTCTTGTTCCCAAATGCAGCATATTTACTATATCATCATACAAAACATTTCTTCGCAAATTCTCGTATACTGCAAGAAACATCCATGAATGCTGAGTAATCATTGCATAGTAGCCATTTTTCTTTACCATCCCACCACATTTTTCAATAAACACAGCAAATAAATCACTCTTACTATCCGGATAATTATCTTTCACATACTTCGATAATTTTGCTCCCATACCAGAAACTCCCATATAAGGCGGATTTGTCACTACTGCATCATATTTCTGTCCCAGGTTTTTCGCCACTCTTACCAGTTTTCTCAACTGTTCCTGTGTTTCGTCACTTCCTACGCTCTCAAATGAGATCTGCCCAACAGTCCCTAAATCATCTACAAATCTTTCCAGTGCCTCCCAATCACATGCATCTACATTTAAGATAGACCCATATTCTCTGGCATCTTTAAATATATCCAACAAACCTTCAATCTGCATCACTGCCAAATTTCTTTCCATTTCACTTAAATGTGTTCCGAAAAATTGCAGATGATTCTGATTGATTTCATTACTCTCTACAATCGCATAGACTTTCGGCTCTGGCTTTCCATCTCTTCCACGCAGGAACCGTCTATTATATCCCCGACCTTTCATCATAACTGCAAAGTATGCCAGCTGATATGCCCTCTGATCAATATCCAGTCCATGAATATTATGCTCTACGATTTCAAATGCAGCTTCCCTCTTGTCATATCCGGCACTTTCATAGATATCCATTAGCACATCAAACATCGCGATCAGGATATGTCCACTTCCCATACATGGATCAATACAGGTAATGTCCGCTGGTTTCAGATCCTTGTATGTGGTACGGATTTCTGCCAGTTTTACATTGACAGCTTCTTCCTGCTCTGCTTCCGGAAGGTAATATTTCCATCCAAATCTTTCTGCGGTTGCCTTTTCATCTGTACTTGGATCTACTGCCCGTAAATGTTCAATCCAGATTCTTCCCACAGAATTTTCAACCATATAACGAACGATCCAGTCTGGTGTAAAAAGCTGTGTTGCCGCCGGGATTCGCTCTTTTGTGATCTTTACATTCTTTTTCAGTTTTGCAAAGGTATCATCTTTTAATTCTGTATTGTAATACTGATACAGCCATCCAATAATTTCCACCTGTCCAGTTGGATTACCCTCTTCGTCCAATGTAGATACATTAAAATCTGCTTCTGGAATACCTGTTTCCGGATTTACCAGCATATAGATGACATCATCTTTATTGGTGTAAGAAATACCAAACAGCAATTCCATATAATCAGAATCTGCCTCAAACAATCCCGGCAGGATATCATGCAACTGATGACACTGTTTCAGTAATAATTTGCAATACAGTTTATCCGTATCTTCTGATGTACCACTCATTTTCCAGTTGATAATTTCTTCTTTTTCCTGTGCAGTCAGGTCTAAATCCACATCCGGTGCCTGTGTCACAAGATCTGGCTCCATCTTCCCTTCTTTTTCAGAAGAAAGTACACGAACTCTGTTTGGAAGATAGTCGTTCACTTCCATAAAACGGATCGCACAGATTCTGTTGAACCAGGTATAAGCTACTTCTTCTACAACTGCCCCAAATCCACGGGATTCAATCTGGAAAACCAGTCGTCTTCTCTGTTCACATTGTCTTTTATTCAACGTTACTTCTGTTCCCGCAACGGTCTGGTATACTTCAAAGTCTGGTCCTTTTGTGATTGGTTCACTGCATGATTTTTCTGTAATTCCAAGCATACCGGCTTTATCTGTAACAGAATCAATCAGTTTTTTTCTTGCTTCTATGGCAAATTTCTTTATCGCATTCTTGTTCATGTACTGTTTCCTCCCACTGGAATGATTAGCTTAATGTAATAATCGTATTTTCATCCAGCTCGTTTAATAATTTTTTCTTCATCTCTGCCAAGAACTTATCAATATCCTGTTCATTTTCAATCGAATAGGTTCTCGCACCTGCCACGTTACTGATAGATACGTTCTTACGTTTCTTTGGTTTTGGCTGCACTGGCGGTGTTACCGGTTTCGGTGGTTCTGTATGACCGCCACCTGTTGGTGGTGTTACCGGAGGTACAGGATGTACCGGTTTTGGACGATGTGCTTCTTCATACTCTGTGATCTCATCCATGCAGCGAAGCTTCAATGTATCACTTTCTAGTCTAATATTCTTCACTGCCGCAATCTCATGAGATGTATCCAGTTTCTGTTTTAATTCTGCAAAGGCATTTACGAACTTATCCCTGAATACGGATGCAAATTCTTTCTCATCCAGCGTATGTAATACTTTTTCCAGATCATCACCCACAATCGGACGCATCTCTTCTGCTTCTTTTTCCAGTAAGGCTCCATACTGCTGTACGAATTTCACAGACATATCCGGCAGTTTCTGAATCTGGCTAAATGGATTTTTCTCTGTCACAATAGCTTCCATCTGAGCCACATTATCAATCACTTCCTGATCTCGGACATAGATTTTACTGTTTTCGAACATCTGGATCTGTTCCAGTGCTTTTTCGAAGATCTTTTTCTGACCACCTTTGAAGAAGTCAAATACCGGTGCAGTATCATCTGCATCGTCTAACAGATCATCTCGTTTTTTATCCACTGTTTTGAAAAACTCCACTGGCTCTTTGATGGACAGAAGTTCTTCCAGATTCTTTTTCGCCTGTTCCATTAGGGATTTACAAGGCAACTTCGGATTTACACGATATTCGATCATGATTTCACCAAATGTTTCCAGCTTATCCTGTGCTTTATTCTTAAAGTTTCTCATAATAGTATCGTCATCATCACTGGATACGGAGAAACCAAAATAGTCTTTCAATACTTCTTTTACAGAACGGATCTGTCCGTCTGTTGCTCTTTCCCTGATATCAATCAGCAGTTTCTCTACAAATTCACGTTTTGTCAGGTAACGTACCAGTTCATCTTTTGTATTGGACAACATAGATAAACTCTGGCTGTTATAGGTCAGGGATACTCTTCCCATCTTAAAGAGCATAGCAACCAGCCACTGTACATCTTTCGGATCAAATCCATATGGAGCTGCCCCAAATTTATCCTGTAAAGATTTCAGAGAAGTCTTCATATGTCTTGCATTATTAAGACCGATGACCTGAATCACTTCTTCTAGTGCTAATTTATTCGGTGTGGTATCACTGGTTCCAAGGAAAGAAAGCTGTCCATCGTTGCCACTGAATACGGCAGCAATATCCGAAAGCTCCGGTGCTGTCTCCATATAGGTCAGCTTGTTATACTGCATGGCTACCAGCTTGCCAAGTGCTTCATTGATACGACTTGCCGGCTCTTTGGCTGAGATATTTGCTTTATCACCATTCACGTAGATATCTGCATGTTTCAGTGCATCCTCAATAAAGATACGGATACGGTCTTTCTTTTCAATACGTTCATCTTCTTTTGCACGACGGATACTGTCAAAACTTCCTCTTGCACCAGAAGCGTTTTTATTCAAAAACTTATAGATTTTAATGGAGTCGGTAATCTCATCCAGGAAAGTACTATCGTTCGGTAATTTTACAATCACACTATGTTCCTGTGCGGAAAGCATACGCAGAGCAGAGTCCGGATAATCTTCCCCATATGGTGTGATAATGGATACTCCGATATCATTGGACTGATTTCCCTTGAAGTAACGATCATCTACCTTCTGGTTGAATGGGAATAAATAACGGCTGCTGTAACGATATTTCTTATCTGTAAAGATTTCCTCGAAAATTACTGTAGATGCCTCTCCGATAATCTCACCCATTTCTACTGATTCGTTATTGATTGCATTATTGATTTCCTGTTCTTCATTGGTCAGGAAGATATAGATTTCTCCATTCTTCTGTACCAGTGTCTCTCGGATCAGTTTCTTTAATGATTCTTCGATCTTTCCACGGATTTCAATACGGTCGTCGTCAATACTGGAGATCATCAGCGTAGTAAGATTATCTACATTTGCTTTGATCTCTTTGACGTATTTAATCATAAACAGCACTTTCAACATCTCTACATCAAACTCGTCCAGTCTGCTATTGTCCTCTGCATCGGTAATGACCTGGCTGTGCTGATGATCAATGAATTTATGCAGTGGATCATAGAAATAGCTGAACGGTACCAGTACACCTTCCTGGCTGTCCTTCAATCGGATCGCAGATTCCTGGAACAGTGCTAACATAGAACGGGACTGATCAGATAAATGCTTTCCACTGGCTCCATGGGTACGTACAGCTGTCAGCACCTGTCCAAGTAAGTTGAACTGGTATGGGATAAACGGATAGCAATCTGCAAAATCTGTTTTATCTGTATATAATTTCTTATCTGCAGTATCTGCTGTAAATGTAATCAGATTCTTGATGATAGATTCTTTCTGCTCATATAACAGCTTCAATGCGGATTCTGCAATCTCATTTTTCTCCAGAATACGTTTCCGGATAACCTCATCTACATTGGATGCAGACAGGGATAATCTGGTATCAAAACGTCCCTGAATCTTGGAGAAGTCATTGCCTTTTGTCTTTGTGATAGAATCAATATCTTCCTGGCTGGTAACGATGACCCATGCTTTTCCTCTGCAGGCAGTTCCCAGATCTTCTACGATGGTCTGCAGATTCAGCATTAACTGTGTATCATCCGCAATGTACTGTCCGATCTCATCTACAAGGAAAATAACGTGATGGTTCGGTCCTTTTTTCTCACAGTACTCTTTGACCAGAGATACAAACTTCTCAATACTGAGGTCATAGCTTCCCTTTGCATTCTTACACCAGTTGCGGGCAGCCTCCTCACTCATGAAATCCATAGCCACGATTGTTTTTACGATTTTATCCTGAATAACTGCAAAAGCCTGTCTCTTTTTCTCCCAAGGTGCCCCTGCAATCTCTTCAAATTTCTCCTTGAACTCTTCAAATCTGCCTTCGTTATCCAGCTGGCGTTCAAATTCTGCAAGATATGGAATAGATCCGCAGTATCCCTGCATTTCATTAAATACCTTCATGAAAACTTCCACGATAGCTTCTTTCCCTGAGCCAACCTTTGCAGATCCTTTGGAATCAATATTAAAGAGCATGACATCAGAAGAAATGGTTCCGGAATTGGTCATCTTGGCAATCAGCATCGGATCATCGATTTTCTTTCCATCTGTAAAGTACTCGATGGCTCTCTTTCCTTCTACCACACTGTTTTTTAACAGATAAGAAAGAATCTTTAAGAAGTGAGATTTACCACTTCCAAAGAAGCCGGAGATCCAGACACCCATTTTGTCCGTATTATTATTGATCCCTTTTTCATAGTTATCGAAAAAATCACGGAAATGTTTTAACAGTTCTTTTGTTACTACATATTCGTCCAATTCCTGATATACGTTTTCTTCATCAGACTGACCTACTTTGATTACGCCCTTAATATCACGGTCAATCTGTTTCTCAAACATCTCTTTAATCTGCATTTTTCTTCTCCTTTGTTTTACACAAGCCGGAATGCCCGGTAATAATTTCTGGAATCCATCGTTCCGAATAATTTCAGATCCTGTCCGCTGTATTCTCCAGGATAAAACATCACGACCGGCACACTGTCCAATACCTGATGTAAATTGTTCAAAATATTATGGCTTGCAATGATCGGATGGCATTTTCCAACTCCTGTCAGAAAAATCACGCTGTCTGTGAGATCTTCCTGTAAAATCTTTGAGATAATCAGATTCAGCTCGTTCGTTTCATCCAATCCCAATGTCTCTACCAGACTGTCTGCCATATCAAAAAATCCATTTTCTTTTTCCAGATCAAAGAAGGCTTCCAGATATCCTTCTTCCTCCAATACCTGAATCATCGTATGAAACAGGTCAAATTCTATAATTTTAAAATCTTTATTGCCATTATTGATTCTGTCTTTTAAGTATGCGATATGATTTCGTACTTCCAGCTCTGCTCTCGGATCGTAATCAAACACATAATATCCGACTTCATTTCCAAGTCCTTTATTTTCACGGAAAGACTTTTCAGAAATCTTATCCTCAATCCGGTTCAGTCTTTCTTCCAAACTTAATCTTGCCATCCTTAGACTCCCTTCACTGCCTTCAAGTATTCTCCAAGCCCATTTGCAGTCAGTAATTCTTCTGTACGGTAATCAATATGAATTGGCTTGATTGTTCTTGGTTTTGCACTGCTTTCCAGTAATCCTGCCTCAAACATCATTCTGGTAAAGCACTGTTTTAACTTCCGTACTGCAGTATCCGTCCAGCCGGCAACCACATCACTCTGCATTGTTTTATCTGCAAAAAAGACATTCAAATCCCGGTCTGTGATCTCTTTTTCCCCTAATCGAATCTTCTCGTCGTATATTTCATGTAAAAACTCAAAAAATAATCTGCTGTCCATCAGAATTGCAATCAGATTCAGAATCTTTGCGGTTTCTACATCACAAGTGATAAATGCCTGTAATACTGCTTCTGGTAAGGCTGATACCCTTCGGTACGTTCCATTCAATACCTCATAGGCTCGATATTCTGCTTTCACCTGATAGATATTTTCTTCCCAGGCAATCTTGCGGATGTCTGCCTTGCTAAGTCCTTCCAGAATATAAACTGCTGTTTTTCTAGATTCTTGCAACCAAAATAATTTTGATGTAAGTCCTGCACTGTATTCCATTACTGTCCACCATCCTTTGTTTCTTTTTCATAATGGACAATATCTCCGAAATCACAATCTAACTTCTCGCAGATCTTTTCCAGAACCTTCATGGAAACCAGCTCGTCATTGGTCATTTTTGCCACGGTGCTGCTGATTCCCACCTGGTTCATCATATCCACTTTCTTCATTTTTTTATCAATCAATAACTTCCATAATCCATTGTATGATACTGCCATATGTATTCCCTCTTCGTTATACAAAACTTATGGTTTTCCTATATTTTGAAAGTATATTATTTCTTTTCGTCCTTATACTCTCAATCCTTATTATTGTATCATACTGTATGTTTTTCTTCAACGATAAGTGCAAATGATAGCTTCGACTTTGTGAAAGATTCATTTGAAAAATCTAAGGGAGTCGCATGACCTTTTCTTCTATTCTTCCAAATACATTTTCAGAGCATTGTAACAATTCAGTGTCCCGTTATCTGCATCATTAAAATTCTGAGAATAGGTCTGCAGGCTTCCTGTTGGATCTATTGCAAGATTCGTCAATGATATATACGCATCATACAGTTTTGAAAGCGATTCATAAGCATCCTTATATTTTTCCGGCGGATTCTTTAATTTCTTCATCAAAGAATTGACGGTATCCTTGTTGTCATTGATATCAGCTATTTGTCCACTGAAACTGCTGTCTGAAAAGAGGTTTTTCAGTGCTTCATTAAAATCAGACACATAGTATCCCTTTGGTTTTGTGTATTTATCTGTTTTGCTGTCACTTTTCTCATAAATTGCATTGCACCAAACCTGTTTAATCAGATTTCCGCAGGTTTCCGCATCACTGGCACCGGAAAGCATAGCATATGCTGCCATATTCAGATTGGTGCCGTATTCCTCGCTCTGCTTCTGTGCCTCTCCCGCTGCCTTTGCTGCAACATTCTTTTTATGTGTCTGTACTCCAATAGCCGCAATAATTGCTGCAACAATAACTGCTATTGCTGCTATCACAATTATTTTCTTGGATTTTTTTGTAATCTTCACACCGGTTACTTCTACCTGTTGTGGTACTGTTTCTGTTTCAACAGCCTTCTCTATTGGACAACCACATTTTAGACAGGTATCCATCCCATCTTCCAGTTCTGCTCCACAATCTGGACAGTATTTCTTTTCTTCCGGAATCAGGACTGCGCCACAATGTACACATTTTTTCGCCTTATCCGATATTTGTTCGCCGCAATTCGGGCATGTTGTCATAGCCATAATCTTTTCCCTCCGTGTTTTTCACTTTCAATTCCATCTCTACTATTTCCAGTAGTTTTTCCAATCTGCTTTTCTTCGACATACGTTTCACAGTCCCTGCATCATGATATTTTATATACTGGATTACCTCAAAAAAATTCTCTGATGGTAGTTTTTGTTTATGATATCCTTCTATGCATTTCATTTTCTGTTTTTTTAAATATTGTGATTTGCATATTCTATAGTTTTCATGAAGTAACTTTTTTACCTTATCCTTTTGCAGGTAAACAATCCATCTTGAAAAAACAGTCCTTACGAATACAATGTCACTAGTAATGCTATAAGATAACTGAAACCATTTACATATTTTCTCGATATTTGTTTCCGTAAGAGGCAGTTGTTTTAAATCATCTTTGTATTTCTTGTTTTGTGCTTTAGTACCAAATTCCCACCCCAATTGTTTCCAACTTTGACTTTTACCGCAGCATTTACATACCGTATAGCCTTTGAAAATCATACTTTTAGGCACTATTGATTTTCTTTCAACAGCTATATCTTTCACATACCGACAATTCTCTGTATGTAACTTTCTGGTAGTCTCATTTGCAAAGCATCTCTCTTCTGCAGTCACACTGCTATATTGTTGAAAGCATCGGCAATATAGCTGATAAAGATAATCAGCATCATGTTTCGCATAATGAAGGTAATTTCGGGCATATTTGATTCCAGCACATGTTAATGCCTTTTCAAATCCAATAGGATCATTTTCATTTCCCGTAATAACACTCAGAACCTCTTGCAGAAACACTGGTGTATGCCTTTTTATTAAAATACCGTTTTTTCTCATATCTCTCAAGAACAGATCATAAGTATCTCTGTTCCATACGACAAGAAAATGATATTCGGGAAAATGTTTTGCAAACTTCGTTAATACCACGTTTTCTTCTTTTCCCTGCATAATATTTGTTATCGGTGTATGCGTTACAATTTCCGTCTTTTCATTAAATAAACTTGGGTCACTCAATCTAATTGCTTTGGAAAATATCTTTGTTTTTTGTATTTTGATATCAGCAGCCACTACTCCTATCTGAATTGCTTCACGTCCATCCAACCCCGTGGTTCCAGGAGCCTGATTCCACTCTAAATCAAGGAACAGATATTCCAATTGTTCTTTTTCCCTTACATCAGCAGCCACTATTTTTTTCCTTCTTTATACGCCTGAATCTCATCTGCCCAGTGTTCGTCCATAAAATCCATCACTGCATCACTTTCAACAGCTTTTGAAATAGCTCTTCCTACAGCTTTAAAGTTCAATTCAACGCCCTTGGAATCATTTTCATATGTCACAGATCTGTTTCTGGCAATTCCTATCTTCTCAGCTTCTCTTCCGGCATCAATATTTGCACCCAGGAACAGGAATTCCCATCCGCATTCCTTTTTTGCTTCTATTTTTCGCCTGATCTGCTCCTGTGTAAAATGCTCGCTGGAATTTTCTAATCCGTCCGTAGTGATAACAAATATAATTTTCCCTGCCCGGTGATCCTCTGGGAGATGTTTCTGAACATTTTCCATTTTTTCAACTGCTGTTCCAACTGCATCTAATAAAGCGGTACAAGCACGCACGAAGTATTCTTTTTCTGTAAGCGGTTCAATGATCTCTACTGGGAATCTGTCGTGAATAATATCTACTTCATCATCAAACAAAATAGTAGTCACATTTACTTTCTTTCCCTGTTCCTTTTGCTTTGCAATCATGCCATTAAAGCCGCCAATCGTATCACTTTCCAAACCACCCATCGAGCCACTTCTGTCCAAAATAAAAACCAACTCTGTTAATTCTGTATTCATGTGATTTCCTCCTCCGATTTTTGTTGTTAATCACATTGTACTTACAGAACCAACTGAGTTGGTCGCCTGTCAGGTGACATTCGTATTCTTTTTTATTCTCTATTTGAGCATTAAACTCATATATCTTCTGTCTGTTTTCGTATCTTTAAATCCATATTTTTTATAAATTTCATATGCGTTCATGTAGCAACCTGTTCGTAACGTTATTTCTTTGTAACCTGCATTTTCTGCATCTATTCGTAATTTATTTAAAAGATTTATCCCAATTTTCCTTTTTTGATATTCTGGTAGAACTGCTAATAATTCTACGTATAAAATTTTTCCAAACATTAAATCTGAAACCTCATATGCCAGCAAGACACCACATACAATATCATCTTCTATTGCTACATAAGAAAATCTATGTTTCAAGCAAAATTCTACATACTCATCAAATTTGAAATACGATTCAACTATCCCTTCAATTCCATAAAATGCACATTCATATATCTTTTTGATATCATCTGTGTCTAATCCTGTTGCTTTTCTTATAATACTCATATTGTGCTCGGCTCCTTACTATTATAATATCTTTATAGTCTGATTTTAGATTAAATAATGAGCAATAAGGTCGCCTGTCAGGTAACATTGCACCAAAATATTCTGTTAAAATACTGGTTGTCCGTATGCATCCAGCACATCATTGATTTCAAACATATCATAAATCTTGTTCTGTAAGAAATATGCCACGATAATATCTGTTTTTGAACTTCTGGACAATGCAAAACCGGCACTTGCCAGTAAATCTTTCGCTTCATCCAATGATAATTCCAAAGCAATTGTAAAAGCCAGTACCGTTTTTTTATTCGGAACATAATTGACGTCTTTCCGGATTTTTGAAAAATGCCGACGATCCACATACGCCTTTGTATATGCTTCTGAATCTGTCATACCTCGCTCATCAATCATGCGAAGCAATCTCTGTGAAAATGTTTCTTCCAGCTGATTCATCAGATTATCAATGTTTCTGTTTACCGACATTGTAGAAGACATTCCTTTTTTAAGTTTCGTCTTCTGCATCGTCGAAACATCAAATTCTTCCGGTGCCGATTCTTCTGTCTGACTGTTCTCCAAAATCTGCTGATCCTGCAATGCTTTTTTCTCAGCTCTCTTTTTCCTGAAGCTTGTGATTCTATCAAAAATGGATTTCATTTCCTTATCCATCTTGATATCATCCTTCTCTGGTTCATAATATTTGTCTATGTATTTTCCCACTTCATCTATAAACTTTTGATTTGCCATATCTATACCGCCTTTTATCTTTTTTACTCAAACTTCCCACACCAATAAGGTGTGATTAACCTTGAAAATTCAATATTTCAGCCAATTAAAAAGGCATAAATACGTTCCTTTGGTATAATAGAATTGTCGAAAAACCAAAATAGAAAAGGGGA
>SKES01001327.1_pt1 | contig 15150 bp, 14 predicted proteins | sample 4826851 | NCBI WGS metagenome assembly SKES01 (sample SAMN11008803, study PRJNA524170) | human gut metagenome | biome: Human fecal sample; material: Feces; isolation source: fecal sample from pouch patient p52 | host: Homo sapiens | place: Israel: Tel-Aviv | collected 2016-09-04 | reverse complement strand
GCATCTGACAAAGTCATTTGACTTTAGTAATTAGAGGAAGTTAAAGGACTTCCTAAAATGAACCATGATAACTGAATATTCAATAATAACTGATGTGACATTTCATACAGTGAGCACGAGGAAGATGCCGCTATAGGATTATAAGACAAAACAAAGATTTTAGTTCAGTCCGTAATGCTGCGAAAAAGCACTGACCGAAGCTAGCTGGCAGGCTGGTGATGCGATGACATATATGAGATGCGATACACTTGCAGACCCTGAGAAGTCTGTAACTGGTAAACCTATGAACTGCTGGAGCCTGGAAACGAGAGTTTCCGGGTTGTGGTCCGGAGCGTGCATCCGGGCAGGTTATTATTCCCTTCCTGCACATGCGGGAGTAACGATTCGGGGTATCGAGGATAAATAGAATCGAGCGAGCACTGTTTAATAATCAAATTGGCTATAGAGGTTATGCGGCAGAGCTTTCCTTATAGGAAAGAAACTCTGCCGTATTCCTGTGGAGCCAATATAGCGCTATGGATGCTTTACAAATAAAAATAACAGATTGGAGAGAGGACAAATGACAATCCGAAGAGGAGATATCTTATGGGCAGATCTCGGTATGTTCCCGACAACTTCGGTTCAGGGTGGAGTAAGACCGGTGATCGTAGTGAGCAATAATAAAGCCAATACATACAGTTCAGTCATAACGGTAGTTCCGCTGACATCAAGAATTTATAAGAAACGGTATTTGCCAACGCATGTATTTATCAGCAAATATGATATGACGGGAATCCGAAAAGGAAGCCTGGCACTGGCTGAACAGGTTATGAGCATTTCTACGAAATGTATTATTGAGAAATGCGGAAGAGTGAACAAGTGGAGCCTAGATCGGGTACTGAAAGCAGTACGGATTCAGATGGGAATGGAAGAGAAGACTACATAACTGTTACGAATATTTATTTTCGATAATGGTAACTATAGGAAAAGGAGGCGATGTCCATGACAACAGTTGAAAGATTAGAAGAGTTGAAAACAGTTGATATCAAAGAGATTGAACGAGATAGTTTGCCCAAGTACAAGGATTTGATTTCAGAGCTGGATAGCAGGAAAAGCAATAAGATGGAAGTGCTGCTTAATCACTCTGATAACCCATATGTATATGAAGATATGGGCTATGTCGTAAAAAGTGTTTTTAATGCAGCAGCTTCCCTTTCCTATATAGACTGTACAAAACAGCTTGTAGCAAAGAAAGCTGGATTGGCATAAGGGAATAACTGGAACAACAAAATTTCATATTCACACAGAAGACGAAGTGTGCTATAATGCTAACAGGACTAAATTTGAATAGAGCACTTCTATTTAAGGGTTCTGTTTTGGCAGAATCTTTGGATAGGAGTGTTTTTTATGCAAAAAAATATCTGGATAGCAGCCAAGTACCTTCGTCTTAGTATTGAGGACGGAGATAAGGCTGAAAGTGAATCTATTGTAAATCAGTCAATTTTGATTGATAACTATATGAAATCGACATCTGATATTACTATTGTTGAGACATTTAAAGATGATGGTTTTTCAGGTACTGATTTTAAGCGTCCTGGTTTTCAGGCAATGCTCAAGGCAATCGAAAATAAGGAAATCAACTGTATCATTGTAAAAGACTTGTCTCGATTCGGTAGAGAGCATATAGATGTTGATCGGTATATTCAAAAAGTATTTCCACAACTGGGAGTACGATTTATAGCAATCAATGATAATTATGATTCTGAAACAGCAAACATTACCGATACGCATCTTGTATTACCGGTGAAATCCTTTGTTAATGACACGTATTGCAGACAGAATTCTCAAAAAGTAAGAAGCCACTTGAGTGCAAAAAGAAATATTGGAGAATATGTGGGAAATTACGTGTCATATGGATATAAAAAGTGTGATGCTGATAAAAGTCAGATAGAAACTGATCCGGTTGCTGCAAAGCATGTAAGAGATATTTTTAACTGGAAGATGGAGGGCATGAGCAATCAGCTGATTGCAGATAAACTGAATGAACTGGGAGTTCTTGCACCGGCTGATTACAAACGTGCGACCGGAGTAAACTTCAAATCGTCATTTCAGACACATCTGACATCCAGGTGGTCAGCAGTAGCAATTATCCGTATCTTAAAGAATCCAATCTACTATGGAGTGCTTCAACAGGGAAAATCCCAAAGAATTAACTATAAAGTTAAGGTGCAGAGGGCATTACCAAAGGAAGAATGGGTGATTTTTGAAAATCATCATGAAGGTATCGTTACAAAAGAAGAATATGAAACAGTTCAGATGTTGCTTGCGAAGGATACCAGGATAGCACCCGGAGAAAACAGACTTTATTTGTTTGGTGGGTTATTATCCTGTGGAGACTGTGGAAGTAATCTGATCCGGCGAACTAACAGTTATAAAGGAGAAAAGACAGTTTTTTATATCTGTTCTTCTTACAATAAAAAGAAGGATCAATGTTCCAGACATAGTATCAGAGAAGATGTGCTGATTCAGCTGGTAATGGATTCTTTGAAAATATACAGTAAGATGACGGATGCCATACGGAGTGCAATGGAGTATTTGAAAGAGAATTCTTTGGATACACAGACATTGATACAGCATGATGACCAGATACTTGAGTTACGAAACAAAGTCAATAAATATTATAAGTTGTTACATTCATTATCGGGAAATCTTGCGTCAGGAGTTATTTCTAGGGATGATTACGCTTTGCTTAGAGAACGGTATCAGACAGAAATTAAAAGTCTGGAAAGCAATATTGAAAAGCAGGAAGAGTATATGGAAGATCTCCTTGAAAATAAACTGCTGTGCGAAGAATGGGTAAACACATTTCTTGAGAAACCGTCGCTGGGAGATCTTGACAGAGATATGCTTCTTCAGTATGTGGAAAAAATAAATGTCTTTGAAGGAAAAAAAATAGAGATTGTTTACCGATTCCAAGATGAGTTGGTAACAGCTGCAAGACTGGCAGAACAGATTGGAAAAACAAAACAGGAGGTGGCTGTATAATGGCAAGAACAAGAAATCGCCAGATGAAACAAGCTGAAGCATTTGTGCAGGCATCACCGAAGAAGATCTGGAAAGCCGGTATTTATACCAGAATATCTGTAGATATCAATGGTGAGAAGAGAGAATCGCTGGAGACACAGAAACTGATCGCTCTTTCTTACGCAGAATCTCATCCGGATATTGAAGTTGTAAAGTTTTATAAGGATGACGGTATATCAGGTACGAAATTTGATCGAGATGACTTTGTGAGAATGCTTGGTGACATCAAAACAAAAGAAATAAATACGGTCATAGTAAAGGATTTATCACGATTTGGTCGAGATTTGGAAGAAGTATCAAAATATCTGGAAAAAATATTTCCATTTATGCAAGTGCGCTTTATATCAGTCAATGATAACTATGACAGTATCAGTCCAGAATGTGACAATCAGATGCTGGGAATCATGATATCGAATCTGGCAAATGATATGTATGCAAAAGATGCATCTGTAAAAATGACAAGTGCCATGAAAATTAAGATGGAGTCAGGTGAATATTGTGGTGGAGATGCTCCTTATGGGTATAAGAGAGCTAGAGATGAAAAAGGAAAATCTACTACTGTTCCTGATCCTTTAACTGCACCGTATGTAGTAGAAATATTTGAAAAACTTGCTGCAGGGCAGTCATATTTGAAAATTTCGAGAGAGTTTAATACCATGCTGCTGGCTTCGCCAAGGGTATACGCAAGAACTGGGAAGTTATTCTTGGATAGAATTGACGAAACGGATATGCATTGGCAATCATCTGTAATTAAACAGATTGCGGAAAATAGGCACTATTTGGGAAATACTTATTCACATAAAACAAGAACTTCACTTCTTACAAAAGAAAAAAATGTAATGTTGGATAAAGAAGAATGGATTGAACATGTGAATACCCATAAGGCTATAGTGAGTGCTGAATTATTTGAAAAAGTACAAAATGTAATCAAATTAAAGCAGGAGAAAGCATTGCCCAAAAAAGATTTATCGAATATGCAGACTCATGGAAAACAGGATAATAAGTATGTTGGATTGATATACTGTGGTGACTGTGGCGCTAATATGGTTCGGAGATACTATTACAGCGAAAAGAATGGTGTTTTGTATTACAATTGCTATTTCATTTGTGGTAATTATGCAAAAATTTCCAAGGAAAAATATAACTGTAATCGCTGGAAAGAAGAAGTAATTGATGAACTGGTGTATCGGGCACTCATCATGCAGCTAAAAACAGTATGTGAATTAAAAACGCAACTGAAACGCTTTAATGGTGAATATTTTGAAACATTCCAAAAATATTTGAACAGGGAACAGAGTAAAATTGTTCAGCTCAATAAAAGGAACGAAGCAAGACGATTTGAATTATATGAGCAATATGTTTCGGGCGAGATTGATACGGATGCATATAATCGTATGACAGAAAGAATAACCGTGGTCGAAAAAGACCTGGTTACAAGACAGAAAGAAATTGAGAAGAGTAGAAAAATTACAGAAAAATTGTGTAAAAAGAACTTCTCGTGGCTTGCTGAATTCAGTAAAGGAAAGAATTTGGAATTCCTTACAAAAGATGTTGTCCGTTCTTATATAAAGAAAATCTCTTTATATGAAGACAAACGTATAGAGATCGAATTTAAATTTCAAGATGAAATACAGGCGTTATCAGAAATTTTAGAGGAGGGGGTGATCAGATGTCAGATGGTAAATGCATAGTAAAGTATTTAAGATTGTCGCTGGAAGATGAGGATATGCTGGATGAATCCAATAGTATTACCAATCAGAGAATTGTGATTGGGCAATACATAGCCAGTAAAAATGAGTTCAAAAATACGGAAGTGTTAGAATTCAAAGATGATGGCTATAGTGGAACGAATTTCGATCGCCCAGGATTCCAAAGTATGATGGAATTAGTAAGAGATGGAAAAGTCAGCACAATTATAGTGAAAGACCTTTCTCGATTCGGCAGGAATCATATAGAGGTTGACACATATCTGGAACAAATTTTTCCATTTATGAATGTGAGATTCATAGCGATCAATGATAATGTTGATAGTATGAAATATGAATCTGGTATGCCGGGAATAGATGTTGGTTTCAGAAATATTATTAACGAACATCATAGCATTGATACTTCCGTTAAAGTAAAAAGAACTTTGATACAGCGTCAGAAAGCTGGAAAATATATGGGAGCGAGAGCACCGTATGGATATTTGAAGCCTGATGAAGATGTGACCAGCCTCGTGATTAATCCGGAGACAGCGCCTGTTGTGAAGATGATATTTCAGAAATATCTTAATGGAATGAATATTACTCAGCTGGCACGTTACCTGAATGAGCAGAAAATTATGAGTCCAGGTCAATATAAAAGAGAAGTTCTGAAAACTGGTGTGAAGAAAACAACAGAAAAATATATCTGGTATCCAGTAACTGTAAGACTGATACTGATGACAGAAACGTATACGGGAACTACGATTGGCGGCAAGTGGAAAGTTGCTTCGGTAGGAAGTAATAAGCATTTGAAAACAAAAGAAGAAGACTGGATTGTGGTTGAGGGTACGCATGAAGCGATTGTTTCTAAAGAGGTGTTTGATGCTGTACAGGAAAAGTTGGAATTAAATTCCAGAAAGAGGAGCAAAACCCACAATAATAATTATCCGCTGAAAGGATTGGTAAAATGTGGGGGATGCGGTCAGAATCTACAGCATGTAACCAGATGCAATCCGCACTTTAAGTGCCCAAGGAAATTTAATGCGGCAAATCAAGATTGTGTAACAGACAATTTATATGATGACGAGTTCAATGAGATGATTTTCAGGGCAATAAAGCTGTTTGCAAAGATCAGTGATGATGCTGAACCGGTACTCGAATTACAGAAAGCAGAATTAAAATCAAAAGTGAATGGAGCTGCAAAAAAGATTCGGGATGCCAAAGACAGTATTAGCAGATACAAGCACCAGAAGACTGAACTATATATGCGATATGCAATGGAAGAAATCTCAGAAGAAGAGTTCACCAGAAAAAATGACAAGCTGGATAAACAAATTGAGAAAGAAACCTTAGCGATAGCGCAAATGGAGACAGAACAGAGTGAAGCGGCTGAACGTTTATTTGAACTTCCGCCCGATGGCAGACAGTGCCTGACAGACCTGATCGAAGGAAATAAGCAATTAACCAGAGAGATAGCAGTAACTTTTATTCGTGGTATCAAGGTATATAATGATAAGCGAATAGAAATTGAATGGAATTTTGCTGATGAGCTGGTGAAGTATGTAGAGCAGGTGCAGAAAATCTGCAGTTGAAGTGATGATGGACAAATTACAAAAATTTTGTGTCATTAGCTTGACACAAGGGGGACGTCACGCTGACAATACGGTGGATTTACAGGAATTCATGATCATGCCGACGGGAGCGGAAAATATGGAGCAGGCGATCCGAATGTGTGCGGAAGTATACCAGTTTCTCAGAATTATCCTGAAACAAAAAGGTCTGTCAACAGCAGTCGGAGATGAGGGAGGTTTCGCACCGGATCTTTCCGATTCAGAAAGCGTCCTGGAAGTGATTCTGGAAGCAGTAAAAAAGGCAGGGTATGAACCCGGAAAGGATATCAGCATTGCAATTGATGCTGCGGCAAGTGAACTGTACGATGAAGAAAGAGGCGTTTATGTTTTCCCCGGAGAAGGAAAAATGAAAGGGGAAGAAGTTCTCAGGGATTCCGGCGAGATGATAGAATATTATGAAAAACTTACAGAGAAGTTCCCGATTGTTTCCATTGAAGATGGACTTGAGGAAGATGACTGGGAAGGCTGGAAACAGATGACAAAAAGACTGGGAGACAAAATACAGCTCGTAGGTGATGATCTGTTTGTCACGAATATCAAACGTCTTGCATGTGGTATCAAACTGGGAGCGGCAAATGCCATTCTGATAAAATTAAACCAGATAGGAACACTTTCAGAAGCATTGGATGCAGTGGAAATGGCACAGAAAGCGGGATACAGGACAGTAATTTCTCACAGATCAGGAGAATCGGAAGATTCATTTATCGCAGATCTGGCAGTTGCCACAGGTGCCGGCCAGATTAAGACAGGTGCACCCTGCCGTTCGGACCGAAATGCCAAATATAATCAGCTTCTTCGTATCCATGAGGCATTGGGAGAACTGGCAGTGTATGAAAATCCTTTTAAAGAAAATGAAAAAAATTGTTAAGAAACCTGACAAAAACTCTGAATTGTGGTTGAAATCCCCATCCGGCTATGTTACAATGAAACTCAGTTGATTAGGAGGTGTAACGAAGTGCAGATTATTAAGATCATTCTGAGTGTCATTTTCATAATAGATTGCATCGCTCTTACAGTAGTAGTTCTTATGCAGGAAGGTAAGCAGCAGGGACTTGGTGCTATCGCCGGAGCAGCAGAAACATACTGGGGTAAGAACAAAGGTCGTTCCATGGAGGGCGGACTTGTTAAGGCAACCACTATTATGGGAATTTTATTTTTTGTAATTTCTGTAGCATTAAATATGCTTGGTTAATCAGAAAAGAAATTTGAAACACTCTTGTTATGTGCAAGAGTGTTTTTTGTGTCATAAAGAGCTGAATCAGATAAAAGTCCTCTGCGGAGGCTGTGAGGAGTAATATGAGTAAAAAAGATATGGACAGAAGAAAAAAGTTTATCCTGGAACTGATGGGAGATCCTATTTATCAGCCAATGAGACTCCGCGAGATTTCTTCTCTTCTGAGACTTTCAAAAGAAGAGAAAAGAGAGCTGTATGATGTTCTGGACGAACTTTGCGAGGAAGGAAAGGTATCTGTAGACCGCAAGGGCAGATATGAAAAGGTCAAAGGAAAATGGAAAAAGAAAAAAGATGACCGTTATTACGATGACCGAAGAGAAGAATACGGATCAGAGTATGGCAGAAAGAAGAAAGATAAAAATAAAAAAGATAAAAATAAAAAAGAGCAGCCGGAGGGAATCCAGGCTGAGGGAACATTCATCGGACATCCCAAAGGTTTCGGCTTCGTAGAAATCGAAGGACAGGATGAGGATATCTTTATTCCTGAAAGTGATACAGGAACAGCCATGCATCAGGATAAAGTAAGGATCATCATCAGAGATGACAAAAAAGAGGGAAAACGCCAGGAAGGTGTAGTTGTGAAGGTTCTGGAACGTGGTATGCCTGAAATTGTAGGAACTTACCAGTTAAATCGGGATTTCGGTTTTGTGATCAGTGATAATCCGAAATTTTCCAAAGATATCTTCATTCCGAGAAAAGAAGCAGCAGGAATTAAAAATGGTGATAAAGTAATCGCGGTGATCACAGATTACGGCTCCGGAAATAAGAATCCTGAAGGAAAAATTAAGGAGAATCTGGGAAATATCCGAACACCGGGGACAGATATTCTGGCAATCGTCAAGAGCTTCGGAATCCCAAGTGAATTTCCTGAGAAAGTAATGAAGCAGGCTCAGCGTGTTCCGGATCATGTGCTGGATGCAGACAGAGATGGAAGACTGGATCTGAGACATCTGCAGACAGTCACTATTGACGGCGAAGATGCCAAAGACCTGGATGATGCGATTTCCCTGACAAAAGAGGGGGACATTTACCATCTGGGAGTCCATATCGCAGATGTAAGCAACTATGTACAGTATAACAGTGCTCTGGACAGGGAAGCACTGAAACGTGGAACCAGTGTTTATCTGGCAGACCGCGTTGTGCCAATGCTGCCGGAACGTCTTTCAAATGGAATCTGTTCCCTGAATCAGGGAGAAGACAGACTGGCATTGAGCTGCCTGATGGACATTAATGAAAAGGGGAAGGTAGTTTCCCACCAGATCGCAGAAACAGTGATTAACGTAAATGAGAGAATGTGCTATACTGATGTAAAGAACATTCTTGAGGACACAGACGAAGAAGCAAAGAAACGGTATGATGCACTTATCCCGATGTTCTTTATGATGAAAGAACTGTCCGGAATCTTACGAAACAGCCGCCATCACAGAGGTTCCATTGACTTTGATTTTCCGGAGAGCAAGATTATTCTCAATGCAGCAGGAAAAGCAATCGATGTTAAGCCATATGAAGCAAATGTGGCAACCAAAATCATTGAAGATTTCATGCTGATGGCAAATGAGACTGTGGCACAGGAATACTGCACAGAAGAGATTCCGTTTGTATACAGAACCCATGATAACCCGGATCCGGAGAAAGTGGAGAGTCTTCTGACATTACTTCACAATCAGGGTGTGAAGATTCAGAAAGCAAAAGAAGAAATCACGCCAAAAGAAATCCAGCAGATCATCGAAAGTATCGAAGGGCTTCCGAATGAAGCAATGATCAGCCGTCTGGTGCTGCGTTCCATGAAACAGGCGAAATATACCACAGAATGCAGCGGTCACTTCGGACTGGCAGCGAAATATTACTGCCATTTCACATCTCCGATCAGAAGATATCCTGATCTGCAGATCCACAGGATCATTAAGGATAACTTACGAGGCAGACTGATGCGTGAAGGCAGAACCGAACACTATGCTGAAATCCTTGATGAAGTTGCGAGGCAGTCCAGTGTATGCGAACGCCGCGCAGATGAGGCAGAGCGTGAATCAGACAAGCTGAAGAAAGCAGAATACATGTCCTACCATCTGGGAGAAGAGTTCGAGGGAATTATCTCAGGTGTTACCGGCTGGGGACTTTATGTGGAACTTCCGAATACTGTAGAGGGACTGGTTCATGTCAACACACTGCGTGATGACTATTATGTTTTTGATCAGGAGAGCTATGAACTTTGCGGTGAGATGACAAAGAAAGTGTACAAGCTGGGAGATAAGGTTCGTGTCCGTGTGGCAGATGCAGATAAGATGCTCAAGACTGTAGATTTTGAGCTGGTTTCTGATATCCGGGATGATGAAGAAGAGAATTAAATAAAAATGGCTTGGAGGATATTATGGCAAAGAAAAAAGGAATGAAGCTGATTGCCAATAATAAAAAGGCATTTCACGACTATTTTATAGAAGATACTTATGAAGCCGGCATTGCCCTTGCAGGAACAGAGGTAAAATCCTTGCGCATGGGTAAGTGTAGTATTAAGGAATCCTTTATACGTGTGGAAAACGGAGAGGTTTACATCTACGGAATGCATATCAGCCCTTATGAAAAAGGCAATATTTTTAATAAAGATCCCCTGAGAGTCCGTAAGCTTCTGCTTCACAGATATGAGATTAATAAGATTGAAGCAAAGCTCAAAGAAAAAGGTTTAACTTTAGTACCTCTGAAAGTTTACTTCAAAGATAGCCTGGTAAAGGTAGAAATCGGTATGGCCCGAGGCAAGAAACTCTACGATAAGAGACAGGATATTGCAAAGAAAGACCAGAGAAGAGAAGCAGAGCGTGACTTTAAGGTTAAGAATCTATATTGATAATGCAGTTTTGCTTTCAGAAAAAATGGAAAACTATGATATCTGTCTGAATATGTCGGTTTTATCAGAGGAAGAATGTGTGGAACTTCTGATGAAGCTTGCAGAATAAAAATATGTTAAATATGACCACAAAAGGATGAGAAAGGACTGCCAGAGTAACATGGCAGTCCTTTCTGTTGGAGTATCTGCTGATTACAGTGCGTGTTTCCTTGTGTGCAATAATATGATATCAGGGTCAGATACTTTTTAATCCTGACATCATAATATGAAGTAGGAAAAATGTGATTTTTTCATAAGAATGCGTCCGCAGGCAGAAACTTTAAAAACCTGAAAGTCTTAAAATTGTATGAAATCGGCAGAGGCTTAGTTGACAAGTTTTCGATACTCTGCAATAATAGGAAATTGAAAAAATGACATTGTTAAAAAGAAAAAGATATTCCATATAGCAGGAGGGAATATATTATGAAGAAACGTTATTTAATACTGGCAGGTCTTCTGGTAATGACAGTGGCAGCTGCCGGATGTGGTAAGAAAAAGACAACAGAGACAGCACCTGTAGAGGTAACAGCTACCCCGACTCCTGAGGTAACCAAGGCAGTCGATATGGTGGATATGCAGCAGACAGCAGATGAAGACATAAAGAATATAATGGGAGAGAAGACTTCTACAGCATCTAAGATTGTGTTTGTAAATAATACAGGGGATGACATCCAGTCACTCTATATCCGCACTCATGTGGATGAAGACAGTGAGGATTATGATGCAGACGAGGATGGAGGATGGGGAGATGATCTCATCAATGGAATGTTTACTCTGACAGATAAGGACAAGGCACTGTATTATATGCAGACTGCAAATACACAGACTGCAAATACACAGACATCAGGTACACAGACAACATCCAACAAGAGTACAGCTTCCTATGATATCCGTATTGCATATACAGATGAGGACAAGAATGAATGCTTTTTCCGCGATATTCCGCTTGGAACAATTTCGCAGATTACGTTATGTATGGATGGCACAGATGATGATGCGATCCCATATGCAAAATATCTGACAGGTACATCAACAAAAGAAGTATCCACGCTTGATGCGGTAAAGGAACGTCTTGGCATTACAGATGACAGTAAGTCAGAATCAGATTCCACAGACGACAGTGATAAGAATTCTACAGATAATTCTGATTCAGCAGATAATAATAACAGCGGTGACCAGAATACAGATGACAATGGAAATGGCAGTAATAATGGTTCTGATGATGGAAATGGTGGAAGCACAGATAATGGAAATGGTGGAAACGGCGGTGGTGGAAACACAGATCAGGATAACAATGGCGGCGATATGATTTCCATAGCAGAACAGTATATCGGTCAGTCTCTGGATGCACTGGAAGGCGCATGCGGTTCTCCACAGGGCAGCAGCTATGAGGATGATCCTGAGACAGGTAAAACAGGATTCCATTATTACAGCAATTTCACAGTTTCTACAACAGTTGATGAAAATGGTAATGAAATTGTTGCCGGAATATGGTAGAATAGAACTACGAATGTAACAGAGGAGGTATTCCGATCCTCTGTTACCTGCGATAAAATTAATTTCAGGAGACAGTTACTATGAAACGTGTATTATTAAAATTAAGCGGTGAAGCCCTTGCCGGTGAAAAGAAGACCGGATTTGACGAGGCGACTGTTATTGAAGTTGCAAAGCAGATCAGGACAATTGCTGAGGAAGGACTGGAAATCGGCATCGTGATCGGCGGAGGTAATTTCTGGAGAGGACGCACCAGTGAGACTATCGACAGGAATAAGGCTGATCAGATTGGTATGCTTGCAACAGTTATGAACTGTATTTATGTATCTGATATCTGCAGATACCTTGGATTAAAGACAGAAATCTTTACACCATTTGTATGCGGTGCATTTACAAGCCTTTACTCTAAGGATGCAGTGGAAGCAAGCTTTGCACAGGGCAAGATCGTATTCTTTGCAGGCGGTACAGGACATCCTTACTTCTCCACAGATACAGCCACTGTACTTCGCGCAGTAGAGATTGAAGCAGAAGCAATCCTTCTTGCAAAAGCTGTTGACGGAATTTATGACAGTGATCCGAAGACAAACCCGAATGCAGTAAAATATGATGAAATTTCCATTGAAGAAGTAGTTGCAAAGAAACTGGCAGCTATGGATCTGACAGCATCGATCATGTGTATGGAACAGAAGATGCCGATGCTGGTATTTGCACTGGATGAAAAAGACAGCATCATCAATGCAGTACATGGCAAATTTGTCGGAACTAAGGTTACTGTATAAGTAAGGCTTATAAGTCAGTTTACAGAGAAAGTGTAATATAAAAACTATAAAAAGAGGGAGACGAACCTAATGGATGAGAGAATTCAGAAATATGAAGAGAAGATGAAAAAGACACTGGCAAGCCTTGAGAGCGAACTGGTTACAATTCGTGCAGGACGTGCGAACCCGCATATCCTTGACAAACTCGCCGTAGATTATTACGGAGCTCCGACACCTCTTCAGCAGGTGGCAAATATCACTGTCCCGGAAGCTCGTATGATCCAGATCCAGCCATGGGAAAGCAGCCTGATCAAAGGAATTGAGAAAGCAATCCTTACCTCTGACCTTGGATTAAATCCAAGCAACGATGGTAAAGTAATCCGCCTTGTATTCCCGGAACTTACAGAGGAACGCCGTAAGGAACTGGTTAAAGATGTCAAGAAAAAAGGCGAAGCAGCCAAAGTAGCAGTCCGCAACATTCGTCGTGATGCAAATGATGCATTTAAGAAACTTGCAAAACAGGATGTATCTGAGGATGAGATCAAAGAACTTGAGGAGAAAATCCAGAAGAGCACAGATAAATATATCAAAGAAGTTGATGCGGCAGTGGATGCAAAGAGCAAAGAAATCATGACCGTATAAGGGAAACGAAAAGGAGAGCTCCATGAATGCGGGCTCTCTTTTTATCTGAATGAGATAATGGACCGGAAACTGTGGTTCATTATGATGAGACAGTAAGGTTAAAGGAATAACAGGATAAGAAAAGGAAACAAGAGTATGAATGTACCAAATCATATTGCCATTATTCTGGATGGTAATGGACGCTGGGCGAAGGCAAAGGGAATGCCCAGAAGCTACGGACATGTGAAGGGCTGTGCAAATCTGGAAACAGTCTGTGACTATATGAAGGAGCTGGGAGTTAAATATGTGACTGTATATGCTTTTTCCACAGAGAACTGGAAACGTTCCAAAGATGAGGTGGACGGTCTGATGAAACTGTTCCGAAGTTATCTGAAAAAATGTATTAAACTGGCAGATAAGAACAAAATGCGTGTCCGGGTGATCGGAGAGGTTTCAGCATTTGATCAGGATATTCAGGAAAGTATTGCACGTCTGGAACAATATTCTCAGAAATATGATGAAATCTATTTCCAGATTGCATTAAACTACGGCAGCAGAGATGAGATCATAAGAGGTATCCGCAAACTTGCTCAGGATGCTGCAGATGGAAAAGTAAAGCCGGAAGAAATTGATGAGCATGTTTTTGACAATTACCTGGATACGGCAGGAATCCCTGATCCGGATCTGATGATCCGCACAAGCGGTGAATTGAGACTTTCCAATTTTCTGTTATGGCAGATGGCTTATACAGAATTTTATTTCACAGATGTGGCATGGCCGGATTTTAATAAAGCAGAGCTGATTAAGGCTATTGAGAAATATAATCAGAGAGACAGAAGATACGGCGGAGTTAAGGAGGAGTAAAGAATGTTTAAGACAAGACTCTTAAGCGGAATCCTGCTTGTGATTATTGCGCTTGCCACTATTATCAGCGGTGATTATGTGCTGTTTTTCACACTTCTTGCGGTTTCTCTCATTGGAATGAGAGAATTGTACAGAGCAATGAAGGTGCAGGATGAGAAGATAAATCTGCTGGCAGCAGCAGGCTATTTAGGCGCAGTATTATATTATCTGGCAGTGCTGCTTGATTTTGAGAGGTATGGAGTGCTGGCAATCATTTTCGGACTTGTGCTGCTCATGTTTGTATACGTGTTCACTTATCCAACCTATGAGGCAGGGCAGGTAATGCCTGCACTGTTTGGTATTGTGTATGTGGCAGTTATGTTGTCGTTTATTTATCTTACCAGAGAGCTGCCCGGTGGAAAGTTCCACGTATGGCTGATCTTTCTGTGCTCATGGGGATGTGATACCTGCGCATATTGTGTGGGAATGCTGATCGGTAAACATAAAATGGCACCTGTCCTCAGCCCTAAGAAATCTGTGGAGGGAGCTGTGGGTGGTGTGGCAGGAGCTGCACTTCTTGGTGTGATCTATGCAGCAGCCACTCAGGGACCGATGCTGGAATATGCTGTGATCTGTGCAATCGGAGCGCTGATCTCCATGGTAGGCGATCTGGCTGCATCTGCGATCAAGAGAAATCAGGGGATTAAAGATTATGGAAAATTAATTCCGGGACATGGAGGAATCCTTGACAGATTCGACAGTGTGATCTTCACAGCACCGGTTATTTATTTCCTCTCTCTTGTGATGATTGAGATCTAGAGCGTGTCTGAAAAATCATTCCCGCAATCTGCACGCCCCACTTTGCGGGATATTTCACCTGAATTCAGTTGCCGTAGCCCGCTACGGCGCCCTCATCCGGGCAAAATATCCCACAAATTGTGAC
>SKES01001325.1_pt1 | contig 15157 bp, 18 predicted proteins | sample 4826851 | NCBI WGS metagenome assembly SKES01 (sample SAMN11008803, study PRJNA524170) | human gut metagenome | biome: Human fecal sample; material: Feces; isolation source: fecal sample from pouch patient p52 | host: Homo sapiens | place: Israel: Tel-Aviv | collected 2016-09-04 | reverse complement strand
CGACTGGCCGTGCCCCCATCGAGAAGATATCACGCAAGAACCCCCCGACCCCGGTTGCGGCCCCCTGGTAAGGTTCGACCGTCGACGGGTGGTTGTGGCTTTCGGCCTTGAAGACCACCGCTTGGCCGTCATCGATGTCAACGACCCCGGCCCCTTCACCAGGCCCCTGGAGGACCCGGTCGTTTTGGTTGGGGAACAAGCGTAAGACCGGCTTGGACTTCTTGTAGGAACAGTGTTCACTCCACATGGCGGAGAAGAGCCCGGTTTCGGTAAAGTTAGGCAACCGGCCCAGGAGTTTTTCTGAAATGTAGTCGTATTCGCGCTCGCTTAGGCTCCAGTCCAAGTAAGGCTTTTGTTCCTTAATTTGTTCTGGCGTTAATGCTTGCTTCATTTCCTATCCCTCCGCAATGACCGTGCCGTTTTCCAACAGTGACTTAAAGACCCGTAGGCCATCGGTGTTGCCCAAGATTGCTTCGACCGCCCGTTCCGGGTGCGGCATCATCCCCAAGACGTTGCCGGCCCGGTTGCAGATCCCGGCGATGTTGTTTAAGGAGCCGTTGGGGTTTTCCTCGGCGTAACGAAAGACCACCTGGTGGTTAGCTTCCAGCTCGTCCAAGGTGGCTTGGTCGGCAAAGTAGGAACCATCGGCGTGGGCGATCGGCAGGTTAATCCGTTCGTGTTCTTGGTACTGGCTGGTGAAGATCGTTTGGTTATTGACGACTTCTAGTGGCGTCGTCTTGCAGACGAAGTTTTGGCTGTCGTTTTTCTTTAGCGCCCCCGGTAACAGGCCGGCCTCGGTTAAAATCTGGAAACCGTTGCAAGTCCCAAAGACCGGCTTGCCTTCGTCGGCCAGGCGCTTAACTTCCGGCATGATCTTAGCGAAGCGGGCAATCGCCCCGGCCCGCAGGTAGTCACCGTACGAAAAGCCCCCCGGCAGCATCACGGCGTCGTAGCCGGCCAGGCTGGTTTGCTGGTGGTCGACGTAGTCCACGTCGGCGCCGCAAACCGTCTTCAACGCTTCGTAGAGGTCGATGTCACAGTTCGACCCCGGAAAGACAATCACCGCAATCTTCATTTACTTCTCCTCCAGTACTTGGTAGGTGTAGGTTTCCATGTTGAAGTTAACCAAGAGTTCCTCGGCAATTTGCTTAACCGTCGCTTCAACTTGGTCGCCGTCAACCGTTACGTCAAAGAACTTGCCGACGGTGACGCTCTTCACGTCTTGGTGGCCGAGGGCGTGAATCGAGTTGGTGATCGTTTCCCCCTGGGGGTCAAAAACGGATGGCTTGTAGGTCACGTAAATCCGAACGGTGGTCATAATTAGTCCTCCTTTAGGGCTGCTTGTAAACGGGCGTACACTTCTTGGTAGGTGGTCGTCAGGTCGGCGAGATTGCGCCGGAAGACGTCTTTATCCAGGTGGTGGTGGGTAGTCGTGTCCCACAGGCGGCAGTTATCCGGGGAGAATTCGTCGGCCAAGATAATCTGGTTATCCCGGCTCCGGCGGCCAAATTCGAGCTTGAAGTCCACCAGTTGCATGCCGGCCTTTTCAAAGAGCGGCGTTAGCAGTTGGTCAACCTGGCGGCAAATCGCCCAGCACCGGTCAAATTCCGCCGGGGTCACCATCTTTAAGGCGACGGCGGCCGATTCGTTAATGAAGGGGTCGTCTAATTCGTCGTCCTTGTAGAAGTTTTCTTCGACCGGTTGCGGCAGGGCCGTTCCTTCCTCCAGGCCAAAGCGGGAAGCGAAGTGGCCGGCGACGGTGTTACGGGTCACAAACTCCAGCGGTACCATGGCGCACTTTTCAACTAGGTCCTCGGTCGCCGACAGCTTCTTGATGAAGTGGGTTTCAATTCCGTGGTCAATCAAGTAGTGGAAGACCAGGTCGGAAATGGCGTGGGCCGCGGCCCCCTTGCCAGCAAAGTGTTCCTTTTGTTTCCCGTTCAACTGGGTGGCTTGATCTAAGTACACCACCCGCAGTTGGTCCTCATCTTCGGTGGTCCACATTTCCTTTGCCTTCCCGGCGTACAACAGCTTCTCTTCCATTTTCGCGGTGACTCCCTTTCAGTAAAACACGAACAATAGTTATTATTTTCGGCGATAAATTCGCTAAATCGTGACCATAGAATAACAAGTTTTATCATCACTCGTCAACAAATCGACGCCATTTTAATGGAATTATCACTTTAATGTTCGTGTTTAATCGCAAGGATGGGGTAAAACGGTTTAAGATAACGGTTTCTAGTTCGTTAATCATCTATTTAACGGTTTTTAAAAAAGAGGCTGGGAGAAAACACGATTTTCTCCCAGTCTCTTGTTGTATTCACGAATGTTAGACAGATAACGTGCTCCCCAACCACGGGGCTAGTGTCTAAGCAGGACGAAGAACGATGCGTACCGCATCAACCGTTCGTCCCAGCTTAGTCATACGGCCTGCCGAGTAGGTTATTTCCCACTCACTCTCTCATTCGGCTTCTAGTGGTGAATCATTTCCTGGTAGTGGTAGTCAAATTCGATCGGGGCGCCGGCCTCACTGTCCAAGCCGGTCCACCAGCTACTGCGGCGCGACCTCCACTTCAAGGGGGTTATCATCACCGACGACCTGGCGATGAACGCCATCAAAGAATACGCTAAGCAGACTAACCAAAACGTTGCCGTCTTAGCCGTCGAAGCGGGCAACGACATGCTCTTGACCAATGACTACCGTACCGACATCCCCGCCATTAAGCAGGCGGTGGCTAACGGCACGATTTCGGTCCACCAACTCAATCAATCTGTCACCCGGATCTTAAGGTTGAAGGCGAAATTAGGGTTAATTAAATAGATAAAAGGGGTTACGGGAAAACGAAGACGTTTTCCCGTAACCCCTTTTTGGTATTTACAACGGTTAGCCCCAACCGCAGGCCTAGTGGCTAAGTCTGGCCACAGAACACCGCGTTCCGCGCTAACCTGTACCCTATCCTTACCCCACGGCCTGCTTTATGGTTGGTCCGCACTTCCTTATTCCGTCTTCTCACTCACCTTCTTGGCGTCCCCCAGTGAAACGACCTTGTAGTCACTGCCGTCCTTGACGATGGTCCCGTTGTAGCGGAAGACCTGGGTCTTGGTGCTGCCGTCTTCAAAGTCGAAGGTGTAAGTGACGTCGTAGTTAACGGTGGTTTGGTTATCGCCGGCCGGGGCGACCGAGTTAACCCGGGCCTCGTAATCGTAGCTATCAATCGAATCGTTGCCGCTGTGACCATTGGCCATCTTGATTAACTGCTGGTAGTACTCGTTGCTGGCACCGTCCTTGAAGTAATCGGCCAGGGTACTATCATCGGTGCTGTCACGGACGGTCAGGGCCTCTGAGTAGACGTCCTTCATCAGGGTGTCGGCGTCATCCTTAGAAATCATCCCGGTGAAGGTCGGGGCGATCTGGTTGTCGTAATCGAGGTCCTTGCCAATCGTGGCATGCTTGGATTCGTAGGTCTTGCCACTGGCGTTGACGGTCAAGTAAACGCTGGTGTTGCCGCTCACTGGGTAGTCTTTGAGTTCCAGGCTACCACTGTCGCCAATCGTGCCGGCCTTATCGCCGCCAACGTAAACCGTCGCCCCGCTCGGTCCGACCACGGTGAAGGTCAAAGTCGACAGCCCGACGTCGACGGTGGTCGTGCTCCCCGGCGTCAGGGTGGCGTTGGCCTTAGCCGTGATCTTGCGACCGCTCACCGTCCCACTGGCCGTAAAGGAGTAGTCCCCCGGCACGTATGGCCCAACCTTGTGGGTGTAGGCGGTCTGGGCGTCGTTGCTGAAGCTGGAGTAATAAGAACGGCTGGACTGATCGTTGGCGCTAAGCGTGGCAACCTGCTTACCACCCATCTTCACCGTGACTCCCTCGTGGTTAGTCATTAACTCGGCGTAGGCCGGTTCAAAGGAAATTTGGTAGCGCGGGAAGATCAGCCAGTGACTGCCCGAACGCACGTAGCGGTAATTGCCGTAGGTGTCGCTAGTCAAGAAGGTTTGCTTCAGGGAGCTGAGTTCGCTGGCGTGACCGGTAAAGTAGCGTTGCAACGACTTTGCGTTGTCCTTGGTGACCTTCAGGCTGGTGTTGGCGCTGACCAGGTAGGGTGAGGCGTCCTCTTTGGTTGACGAAAGGGCGCTGATCGCCCGGTTGAGCTGGTTTTGCCGGGAGTAGTAGCTACTCCCGACGGCGTAACCCCCGATCAAGACGACCGCCGCCACCCCAACGCCGATCCACAGCGGCTTGCGGGACTTACCCTGGGGGCGCTGCCGGCGCTGAGCCCGGGCTGGCGTTGGTGCCTCATCCGCTGCTTGCTTAGCCGCCGGGGCGGTTGATTGCGGCGCCGCACTTGGTTGGCTGGACCGCGTGGAAGCTACGGGGTTGGCCGAAGCAACTTCAGTTGGGCGCTGCTCAGGGACCTTAGACTCCGGTGCTTGACTAGCTGAGCCCGGTGCCGGTTCCGTGGCCGTCCGCAGCTGGTAGCCACAGTTCGGACAAAAACGGGCGCCGGGCTTTAATTCGTGCCCACAATTGGGGCAAAACTTTGATGCCATGATCCAGCCTCCTAAAATAGACTATCCATAAAGTCGCCGAACGATTTCAAAGCGGAGGCCACCAGTTCTTGCCCCACCAAGAAGGAGAACAGCATGTAAATCAGGCCAATTGCCACCGCTAAAATTAGACCGGCGTACACCGGATCGAGGCTGCCAGCCCCGTGATCGCTACGCAAGACCGCCCGGTACAGCGAGACCGTCAGCAAACTCAGGTCCAAGCTGAACAAGATCACCATGAAGATAACCACCGTGGTGTAGGCAAACAGGAGCGCGATCACTAACAGGGCCAGGTTAAAGAAGGCGATCAGGTTTGTTTCGTGCACCACCTGGTTGGTAAAGACCCAAAAATCGTTTTCCGGCTCCCGTTGGCTGACCCGTTGCAAGAGGTAGGCGCAGGCGATCATCAACAGTGCGGCGACGATCGCAAACAGCCAGCCCCGGAACAAAAGGCCAGTTGCGGACGGCGTGGTCGAGGCTGCTCCAGTGCCCGTGTGCCCGTTGATTATGGCAAGGGTGTCAAACCAGGAACCCCCAAACGCCGAGGTGGCCGCGTGAAGCGCCCGCGTTAGAACGGCGAGGATCGCTAACATTGCCAACAACGTTTCGCCGACAATCGTTAAGACCCCGGTGTACTTAAACTTCGGTTGCACCACCTTGGTTGGCGCCTTCACCGCCCCCCACAGCCAGCTCCAGTAGCCCACCGCCCCGGCCTTGAGTCGGTCGGTATCGACGTTTTTGACGGCGGCACTAGCGGTGTTCATCGCGTTCGCCGCCGCCCCCGGTTCCTTTTTCTCCGCGGTCAGCGGTTGACCGCAGTTAGTGCAGAACTTGGTCCCCTCCTCGTAGGGTTCGCCACAGATTGGGCAGACGTTCAGCGTCGCTTGTGGCGCCTCCTCTTTCGTCGTTGGGGCGGTTGATTGCGGCGCCGCTGCTGGTTTGGCTTCGGCCACCGCTAGCTGAGCGCCGCAGTTGGTACAGAACTTAGTGTCGGCGGGCATTTGGGCCCCGCAGTTTGGACATGTTTGCATGATCTCTCCCCTTTGATTAATCATTCAATGTAACTTTAAACGTTACATTTATTATATAATCAGCCGCGGGGTGGAACAATCATTTCAATTAAGAAAAATTTAATTTTTTAAAAGGAGTGCGACGAGCCTTCTCGATAAGCCGTATGACTAAACTAGGGAGCGGGTAGGTACGCAATCAAAAAGCCCCCGCCGCCTAACGTAGGCAACGGGGGCTCAATGGGTTGGTCGCACTCACTAATTAGTCCAACCCTACCCGGTGGAAGATGTCATCGACGTGGCGCAGGTGCCAATGGTAGTCGAAGGCGTCATCGAGGTCTTCTTTGGTCAGTTGCTTAGCCACGATTGGGTCGGCTTCCAAGAGCGGGCGGTACGGAACGTGGTCGGCCCAGCACTTGGCGGTGTACTTTTGGATCAGGTCGTAGGCGTCCTCACGGGTCATCCCGGAGTTAACCAGCTTGAGCAGTACCCGTCCGGAGTAAATCAGGCCCAGGGTTTCGTCCATGTTGTGCTTCATCCGGTCCGGGAAGACGTCCAGGTTCTTGATGATCTTGCCGAAGCGGTGGAGCATGTAGTCCAACAGCGCCGTGGAGTCCGGCAGAATCATCCGTTCGGCACTGGAGTGGGAGATGTCGCGTTCGTGCCAGAGGGTCACGTCTTCGTAGGCGGTCACCACGTTGCCCCGCAGGACCCGGGCACAGCCGCAGATGTTTTCGGAGCCAATTGGGTTCCGCTTGTGCGGCATGGCTGACGAGCCCTTTTGGCCCTTAGCAAAGTGTTCTTCGACTTCGTGGATTTCGGTCCGTTGCAGGGAACGAACTTCGGTGGCCATGTTTTCCAGGGCCGTGCCGACTAAGGCGATCGCCGCTACGTATTCGGCGTGCAGGTCGCGGGGCAGGACCTGGGTGGAGATTTCTTGGGGACGCAGGCCGAGCTTTTGGCAAACGTAGGCTTCCACTTGCGGGTCGACTTCGGCAAAGGTCCCAACCGCCCCGGAGATCTTACCGGCTTCGACACCCTTAGCGGCGTGCTCGAAGCGTTCCTGGTTCCGTTTCATTTCCGAGTACCAGCGGGCCAGCTTCAAACCAAAGGTGGTTGGCTCGGCGTGGATACCGTGGGTGCGGCCCATGCAGACGGTGTACTTAAATTCGCGGGCCCGGTCGGCCAGGATGTCCATGAAGTCCTGGATGTCTTGGCGCAGGATGTCGTTAACCTTCTTTAACTGCAGGCCCTGGGCGGTGTCGACGACGTCCGTGGAGGTCAGCCCGTAGTGGACCCACTTGCGTTCCGGCCCCAAGGACTTGGAAACATCGCGGGTAAAGGCAATCACATCGTGGTGGGTGACGGCTTCAATTTCGTTGATCCCTTCAACGGTGAAGGTGGCGTTTTGGCGAATCTTTTCGACGTCTTCGGCCGGAATGTAGCCCAGCTTGCTCCAGGCTTCGTCGGCGGCAATTTCAACGTCTAACCAGCATTGGTAGCGAGCCTTGTCGCTCCAGATTTCCTTCATTTCCGGGCGGGTGTAACGATCAATCATCAGTTAGTTCCTCTCTTTTTAAGCGTCCCAAACGTGGGTGGCAGCAATTTCTTCTAGGGTGGCGTCTAAGTCGTTGGTTAGGATGGTCACGTGGCCCATCTTACGGTTAACCCGGCTGTCGGCCTTGCCGTAATCGTGGAAGTGCCAGGTGGGCTTGTGGCTGATTAAAGCGGCAACGCCCTTCTGGTGTTGGCCCAAGACGTTCACCATGACGGCGGGCTTTAATAACGTTGGCTGTGGTAGCGGCCAGTTGCAGATCGCCCGGTTGTGGATGGCGAACTGGGAGAAGTCGCAGGCCTCAAGCGAAAAGTGACCCGAATTGTGCGGGCGCGGGGCCAGTTCGTTAATGTAAATGTGGCCGTCGTGGGCGACAAACATCTCCACCCCTAGGATCCCCTTGAGGTCCAGTTGCTCGGCGATTTGCTTAGCCATCTCCCGGGCCCGTTCCTGCAGGGCGGTGCTGATCCGGGCCGGCACGATCGACAGGTGCAGGATCTCGTTTTGGTGGATGTTTTCGCTGACCGGGAAGGTAACAATCTCTTGGTTGGCGTTTCTGGCCACCATCACCGAACACTCGAGGTCAAATTTAACCCAGCCCTCTAAGATGCAGTTCCCCGTCGCCAAGACATCCGTGCACTTCGCCAGGTCCGCGGCGCTTTTCAGGATGACTTGACCGTGGCCATCGTAGCCCCCTTCGCAGATCTTCAAGACGCTCGGGTAGCCAATCTTGGTGACGGCCGCCTCTAATTCGGCCTGGTTAGTGACCGCCGCAAAGGGCGCCGTTGAGAGGCCCGCTTCTTGTAAGAAGGTCTTTTCCCGGATCCGGTCCTTGGTGATCCGCAAGAGTTCGGTCCCCTGTGGGATGGCGACTTGGTCGGCGACCGCTTCTAGGGCCGCCAAGTCGACGTTTTCAAACTCGTAGGTCAACACGTCGGCGCGCTTGGCCAACTCCTCAATCGCTTGCTTGTCCTCGTAGGGCGCCACAATCTGGTCGTCGGCGCATTGGCCGGCTGGGCAGTTGGGCGTCGGGTCCAGGATAATCACCTTCATGCCGGCGTACTTAGCGTCCAATGCCATCATCTGGCCCAGTTGGCCCCCGCCGATGATGCCGATTGTCCCCCCCTGGGGAATGTAGCCCGCCCTAGTCAAGGTCGGCACTGCTTTCCACGGCCTGGTCGTGCATTTGCTGACGGTAAGCGACGATCTGTGCTTGGATCGCCGGGTCGGTCGTCCCCAGGATCTCAAGGGCGAGCAGGGCGGCGTTCTTAGCCCCGGCCACCCCGATCGCCGTCGTGGCCACCGGAATTCCGGCCGGCATCTGCACGATCGAAAGCAGGGAGTCCATCCCGCCCAGGGCCTTGGTCTGCCCCGGCACCCCGATCACGGGTAGCGGGGTGTTGGCGGCCACCATCCCCGGCAGGTGGGCAGCTCCCCCGGCGCAGGCGATGATTACCTTGGTCCCCTTGCCGGCGGCTTGCTTGGCAAAGTCGAACATTTCTTGGGGCATCCGGTGGGCGGAAATGACCTGCTTGTCGTAGGCCACCCCGAACTGATCGAGGATGGCGCACCCTTCCTTGACGGTTGGCCAATCGGAGGTGCTCCCCATTACAACGGAAATCTTACTCATGCTTGTTCCCCCTTCTCAAACTGTCTTTAGAATACCAAACCGCCCGGGCGAAAACAAGCAAATTCACGAACCAGATTAGATTAACTTTTTATAATTGTTCGTATTTTAGAGAAGTGCGGACCAACCATGGGCAGGTCGTGGGATAAGCTAGGGGGAAGGTTGATGCGGCACGCATCGTTCTTCGCCCGTACTTAGCCACTAGGCCTGTGGTTGGGGAGCACGTTATCTGTGTAACCGGAAACCAAAAAAGGCTGGGGGAACCATTCCCCCAACCCCATTGTTTACTAAAATAACCCCGTTATCTTCCCCTCGGCATCAATCGTCATCTTAACGGCGGCCGGCACCTTTGGCAGCCCCGGCATCGTCAGCATGTTACCAGCTAAAGCGACGATAAAGCCGGCCCCCAACTTCGGTACGAACTCGCGGATGTGGAAGGTAAAGCCCTCCGGTGCCCCCAGTTGGGTTTGGTCGTCGGTAAAGGAGTACTGGGTCTTGGCGATGCAAATCGGTAGGTCGTTCCAGCCCAGCTTTTCAAACTGCTTGAGCTGGTTTAAGGCCTTCTTGGAAAAGGCAACCCGTCCGGCGCCGTAGACCTTGGTGGCGATCGTTTCAACCTTTTCCTTTGGCGTGGCTTGGTAGTCGTACAGCGGGGTGAAGCTGGCTTCTTGCTCGGCCAGGGCCACCACTTCCTTGGCCAAGTCGAGCGTCCCCGCGCCACCCTTGGCCCAGGCGTCGGCGACCACCACGTTGACCCCGCGGGCCTTGCAGTTGTCTTCGATCAGTTTGATCTCGGCCGGCGTATCGGTGGCAAAGTGGTTGATGGCCACGACCAACGGCAGGCCGTAGCGTTGCATGTTGGCGATGTGGCGGTTGAGGTTTTGCAGGCCGTTTTCTAATTCGGTCAGGTTCTCGTCCTTTAATGCTTGAAGGCTGGCGCCCCCATTGTATTCGAGGGCGCGGACGGTCGCTACGATGACCACGGCGTCCGGGGTCTTGCCCAGGACCGGCCGCTTGATGTCCAAGAACTTTTCGGCCCCCAGGTCGGCCCCGAAGCCGGCTTCGGTGACCGTGTAGTCGGCTAATTGCAGCGCCGTTTTGGTGGCCAAGACCGAGTTACAACCGTGGGCGATGTTAGCAAACGGCCCCCCGTGAACGATCGCCGGGGTGTGGCCCAGGGTTTGGACCAGGTTGGGCTTGATGGCGTCCTTTAAGAGGATCGTCACCGCCTCTTCAAAGCCGAGTTGTCCCACCGTGACCGGTTCCTTATCGTAGGTGTAGCCGACCACGATCCGGCTGACCCGGGCCTTTAAGTCGCTCAGGTCGGTGGCCAGGCACAAAATCGCCATCAATTCGGAGGCCGGGGTGATGTCAAAGCCGGTTTGGCGCGGCACCCCTTGCATGATCCCGCCCAGGCCGGTCACCACGTCACGCAGGGCGCGGTCGTTTACGTCTTCGACCCGCTTCCAGATCACCCGCCGCGGGTCCAAACCGAGTTCATTGCCCCGCATCAGGTAGTTGTCAATCAAAGCGGCCAGGGTGTTGTTGGCGCTGGTTAGGGCGTGGAAGTCCCCGGTGAAGTGGAGGTTAATGTCTTCCATCGGTACGACTTGGGAGTAACCGCCCCCGGTGGCGCCCCCCTTCATGCCAAAGACTGGCCCCATCGAAGGTTCGCGCATGGCGATGACGGTTTGATGGTGCAATAAGGACAGGGCGTCCCCCAAGCCCACCAGGACGGTTGACTTCCCTTCCCCAGCCGGGGTCGGGTTAATTGACGTCACCAAGACCAGCTTGTGCTTCTTTGCCGGCGTCGCTTGCACCGGTAAGTTAATCTTGGCCTTGTACTTGCCGTATTGCTCGATGGCATCTTCATCGAGCCCCAGCTGGGCGGCAATTTCGTTAATCGGGGTGAGTTGGGTTTGATCAGCAATTTCAATATCAGTTAACACGGTGGGTCCTCCTGTTAAATCCGAACATTATATAACAATCTAATTTACAAGATTAACAATAATCGAACTAACTCCCGGTTGCAAGTCTTATTTGTCCCGGGTCGTCGGTAACTTATGGGCCCGAATCTGCTTAACCCCCACGATGTCCAAAAGGAAGGTGAAGATCGGCACCCCGACAATCAACCCCCAGACGCCAAAGAGGTGTTCGGACACCAAGAGGACCACGAAGGTGTAAAAGATCGGCAGCTCGGTCCGGCTGGACATGAACTTGGGGTTTAAAACGTAGGATTCAATCATGTGGATGACCAAGATTACGATGATTAAGTAAACGATGTAACGGATCCCGCCGACCGAATACCCGACCATCGAGAGCGGCACCAAGGAAATGATGACCCCGGCCACCGGCACCAGGGACATGATGAAGACCATGAGGCCGAGGGCAAAGATCTGGGGCATCTTCATGAAGAACAGGGCGATCATGGTCAAAGCGGTGTTGGTTAAGGCGATAAAGAACTGGGCCTCTAAAACGACCCCAAAGGTGTTGACGAACTTCTTACCGAAGAAATCGAGGTCCTTGAAAAACCAGCTCAGGTGTTGGCTGGACAAGAAGGTCTTAGAAAACTCGTTCATCTGGCGAAGCTCAATCGTGTAAAAGAAGCTCAAAATTACCGACATCGCCACCGCTACCAGTAAGGTCCCAAAGTTGGTCAAGGTGGTCACGGCTAGGGTAACCCCGTGGCGGGCTTGGGTGGCCAACGTCGAGCTCGACACAAACTGGTTGAGGTACTTCATCAGCCAGTGCATGTCGGCACTTTGGTAGAAGGTAATCAGCGAATTGGTCATCTTAACCAGCTGGTTGACCAACATCGGCACGTAATCGGTGACCACGTAAAAGAGGCCTAGGATCAAAAGCAAATAGCTCAACAAGACCACCAGGGTGACTGGCACCCGGGGGATCCAACGTTGGACCAAGCGGACCCAGTGGACGATTAAGTAGGTGAAAATAAAGGTCAACAAGATCGTGTTCATCAGCGAGCGAGCCTCGTATAAGACCAACACGATCACCAAGAGGACCACCAAGCGGCGGAGCTCCTGTTTTTTAGTAAATTTGTTCCAAAAGTCTGTCATGGCAAAGATCCCTTCCCAGTTGATAACCCTATCTTAGCAAAGAACCCGCCATAACGTAAACTACTCGGCCATAAATGACCGAGCTTCTGGGAACAAAAAGTTGTTCACGCCCCCCTCCATCAGGGTGATGGCCACCTGGGTCACCTCTGCTAGGGGCGCTTGTTTGCCGTTTAGCACCCACTGGCGGTAGACGGCTAGGCCGGTGTTTTGAACGAAGGTTAAGAGGGCCTGTTTTTTAAAGTCGCTCAGCCGGTTGAAGGCCGGGCTGTTAGACCAGGTTTTGCCCATCACCGTGTCGATCATCTGTTGGCGGATGGCCGAGTAGTGGGTGTTAATGGTGATCTTTTCGTAGGCCGGCCCCTACTTGGCCGAAAAGTTAAAAAGTAGGTAATGCTCTTGGCCAGGTCGCGCGGGTAGACCAGGTCCTTAGTTAGGGCCAGGTAATCTTGTGAGAGGCTCGTTTGCAATTCGGCCAGCAGGTCGTCTTTGGTTGGGTAGTAGCGATAAAAGGTCTTTTTATTGATTCGGGCGCGGCGGGCCAGTTCGGCCACCGTGATCTTTTCGTAATCGGTGGTCAAAATCAGCTCCTCAAAGGCCTGGTAAATCGCGGTGATCGTTTTTTGGACCCGCAGGTCCTCGGTTCCGTTTAAGTTCATGTTCTTAAGTTCATGTTCCCCTCCGTTTGATTGACGATGTGCACCCCGACTGAAACGATCCATGCAAGGGTGAGCACTTTTAATTAATATTAGCCGGAAATCCCGTGACTTTAGTCATGGGATGGATAAGGGGAGTGTAAAATATTTTGTGTAAATTGATACCTTGAGGGTATTGAAAAAGGGAAAGCCTTCCCCGTATGATTGAAATCGCTAAAAACCAATCAGAATACGGAGGCTTTCCCCATGAACCAGTTTAACAAAGATATTATCGCAGCGCTATCTTCCGACAAAGATATTACCCTGAATGAAGTCTTACGTCGTCAAATCGAAGTGACCGCTAATCAGTTCCTTCAAAATGAACTGACTGCGGTGCTAGGCTACGAACCACATACTCGGATCGACCGATCAAAAGACGACGTGAACTACCGGAACGGGACGTACACCCGCACGATCGACACTGAGTACGGTGAAATTAATCTGACGATCCCACGGGACCGGTTAAATAAGTTTCAAAACGCCCTCTTCCCTCCTTACGTGCGTCGGACTGATGGACTGGAGGAAATGGTCATCAAGATGTACTCCAAGGGCGTCACAACTCGTGAAATCGCTGATATGGTTGAGAGAATGCACGGCCACTACTAGTCACCAACCACGGTTTCAAACATCACTAAGCGGACGGAACACCTGGTTGAAGAGTTCCACGAGCGCAGATTCAAGTACTCACAGTACGTCTGTGTGTTCCTCGATGCCACTTACATTCCGTTACGCCGTGGTACCGTTGAACGAGAAGCCGTAAACGTAGCGATCGGAATTCGAAGTGACGGCGGTAAGGAAGTTCTTGACTACAGTATCGCACCGACCGAGAACGGAGCCGCTTGGTCTGAACTACTCCAGGGATTACGCGCACGGGGGATTAAAGATATTCAGTTGTTCATCGCCGACGGTTTAGTTGGACTTCAATCTGCGATTGAGGCTAACTACCCGCAGGCGAAGTTTCAACGGTGCTGGGTCCACGCAGAGCGCAACCTTTTAGGGTACGTTCGCAAAAACGATCGCAGGGAGATTATCACCGACTTTAAGGCTATTCGGCAATCAGAGAACCTACAAGCCGCCAAAGAACGATTGGCGGCTTTCAGTGCTAAGTGGGAGTCCAGTTATAAGCGTCGAATCAAGAATTTAGTCCAAATGGAGGAGCTATTCACGTTCTTCAGTTTTCCAACTGCAATCCGTCAGACCATCTACTCGACGAACCTAATTGAGTCGTTCAATAAGAGCCTGAAGAAGATGGTCCGACGCAAAGAGCAGTTCCCAAACGAAGGAGCCCTCGATCGCTTTATCATGACGCAAGTGATGGAGTACAACGATAAATTTGAGAATCGAGCACATCGGGGATTCAAGGACTGTCACGACACGCTTGATTCGATGTTTTAGAATTGCCAATTCATGCGGGCGAAGTTTCCTTTTTTACACAACATTCTTGACACTCTCGCCCCTTGTTGTATTCCCGAATGCTAGACAGAAAACGTGGTCAATAACCGCAGACCTAGTGCCTAAGCAGGCCGAAGAACAGTGCGTTTCGCACTAACCGTTCGTCCTAGCTTAGTCATACGACCTGCCGAGAAGGTTATTTTCCACTCTCTTTTGCGTTTATTTAATTCGTTGGTCGAGCAGGGCGTTAATGGTCCGCAAAACGCCGCTCTCGTTATTGGTGTGGGTAGTGACGTTAGCCGCTTGTCCTTGAATGAAGGGCGCCGCGTTTTTCATCGCGTAGGATTGGGGCGTCATTGTCAAAAGGCCAAGGTCGTTTTCGTTATCGCCAAAGGTCACCACGTGCTCAGCCTCTACCCGTTCTTGGTCGGTGAGGGTCAGTAGGGCGCCCTGTTTAGTGGCCGAAGCGAGGCCGATTTGGGAGGTGTGAAAGCCCGAGTTTTCCAGGGCGAGGCCGGCGGGTAAGTGAGCGGTTAGCCAGGCGGTGGCCGCTTGCCAGTCAACGGTCGGGCTAAAGGTCACCGAGACCCGGGTTAATTGGTCATCGACCAGGGTTGCCACCTGCCGCAAGTCCGAAACGGCGATCACCTTCTCATAAAAGGTTTTAACGATTGCCCGATTAGTGGGGGACATCGACTGGTCAATGTAAGAGGCGTTAACCCCGGAGACTACCAGTTGTGCTAGTTGGCCCGCTGCAAAGTGGTCGGTGATTAGGGCTAGGACGTCGGTGATTAGGGCGTTGGTTAGGGGGCTAACCGATAGCAGTTGGCGCCCCAGGTGGACGACCGCCCCGTTTTGGGAGATAAAGGTTAGCTGGTCGACCTGGTTAGCAAACTCCCGGGTTAAGCGGTGGTAAGAAGAACCGGAGGCAATCACCAAGGGGATCTTGGCGGTGACCATCCGGGTGGGTTATGTCCGTATAATTGGTGTAAATTCTAAATAGGACTTTGTGAAATCTGAAAGGAACTTCATTATGCCAAAGGTTGAATTAAATTTAGAAGATGACGAATTAAAGGAACTATTACTAGGTGATCGGGATAAGGCCATGCAATCAATTATGGCCAAGATCCTTGACGAAATTCTTAAGTCCGAAGCGACTGAGCAGATTAAAGCTAAGGCTTATGAACGTTCGGATGAACGAACCAATTCACGGAATGGTTATCGGGTTCGTCAGCTTACCACCCGCGTAGGGTCTCTAGAAC
>SKES01001319.1_pt1 | contig 15215 bp, 13 predicted proteins | sample 4826851 | NCBI WGS metagenome assembly SKES01 (sample SAMN11008803, study PRJNA524170) | human gut metagenome | biome: Human fecal sample; material: Feces; isolation source: fecal sample from pouch patient p52 | host: Homo sapiens | place: Israel: Tel-Aviv | collected 2016-09-04 | reverse complement strand
ACGGTAACCTGATTCATCGTTTTGTTAGCTAACAAATAGTATAGAGGAAATGAAGACCCCTGTCAAAGAGTTTTTCAAAAATTATGAAAATTTTAAAAGTATTCTCAAAAGATGATGCTTCTCCAAATGAAAGGGATTGCTCACCACTATGATATAATAAGATGAAAGCAAGCAATGTGAACACACCAATAGGGGGCGCCATGACCAAGTATTTAGTCCAGAAGTTTTTCTGGTTACGAGAAAAAAGTTTTATTCAGATTTCCCAGAAAACCCTGGTTTCCTTATTTCCTTTTTTCTTATTTTCAGGAATCATTCGAGTGATTGCCTTATCGGTCTTTTCTGATCGAGGCTATATCCATCAGCTCTTTTCGATGGACAGTTGGTTGCCATGGAATCAAGCTATCAGCCAGGTTCTTATTAATTTTTCCAACTTTCTAGGAGGTCTAGCAGGGCCTTTAGCAACCTACTTCGCTGGGAAATATACAGCTGGGCACTATGGTAGAAGTACGGGGACAGCCGGCGTGACTGCTCTTTTGGTCAGCTTGATTGTAGGGTCTCAGGAATTGTTGGTGGGACCACTCAATGATGGGCAACTGACAAGAATTAACTTACCTGCGACGACCAATATCCTCTTAGCCATTGTTTTAGGCTATCTAATCGGACAGATCTTTCGACTATCCAAGGCTAGTGACGACCAGATTGTGGACAAAGACTTTATCTATCAGCCCAAGACTGTGCGTCCCATTTTCTTGTCCTTGGTTCTGGGGGTTAGCCTGAATATTCTTCTCCTTCTTGGCAATCAGTACCGTATTTTTCAAATGATCGGTCAATTCTTTAGCTCTCTGACTATAAGCAGTCATCATCTCCTGTCCACTTTTGTTATGGGACTCTTCAGTGGCTTATCAGCTTGGGTCGGCAACAGTCAGGCTTTTGCCCTAAACTCAATTGTGGATGACAGTTTTGCTTTAGAAAATCTGAATTACGCTGTGACCCATCATACAACGACGGGGATTCCTCATCTCTATACTTTGACCAATTTGTATCGGAGTTTTGGCATGGTAGCTGGAATTGGCGCTGTCCTAGCACTTTTGGTAGCAATCTTACTGGTCTCCCACAGTCGAAAGGACAAGAAAGTCAGTCTCCTCAGTATTTTTCCAGGCCTCTTTAATAACGGTGCCCCCTTCATGGTAGGGATTCCGGTCCTGCTCAATCTTCTATATGTGATTCCCTTCTTATTGATCCCCTTGGTCAATATGGCCATCGCTGCTGTGGCTTTGTGCTTTAAGCTGATGCCAGCAGCCGTCTATCCAGTGCCAGATGGGACTCCGAGCCTTCTCTATGCTTTCATTGGAACGGGAGGAAGTCTGAGAGCCTTAGCTGTCAGTATACTTTGTTTTGCGATAGACGTGCTCCTTTATCTACCATTTGTCCGCATGGGAAATCGTATTCGAAAAGATCTAAAAGTGAAAGGAGAAAGCGATGAAAGTCTCTAAAAAAACAGCCATCGTCCTCACTTTGGTCTGTCTTTTCTTGATCGGTTTAGCCATTCCTTCTTATAGCTGGACTCGAACCAATGTTTCAAAAATCGAGAAATTTTATAATTCCAAACTGTCGCCCATCATCATGATTCCAGGAAGCTCAGCAACAGAGAACCGCTTTGATGGCTTGGTGACCAAGCTCAACCAAGGCCGCCAAGGCACCAAGCACAGTCTTCTCAAGCTCAAGGTATGGAATGATGGGAATATCACCTATAGCGGTAGTATTGATGCCAAGGACAATGAACCAGTGATTGTGGTTGGTTTTGAAAACAACAAAGATGGCTATAGCAATATTAAAAAGCAGGCTAAACTATTCAATCAAGCCTTTGAAGCCCTTCAAGAAAAATACAATTTTAATAATTTCAAGGGCTTGGGTCATTCTAACGGGGGCTTGATTTATACAGCCTTTATCGAAAATTATCTAGAAGATTATGATGTGGATCTCACGACCCTCATGACCATCGGAACTCCCTATAATTTCACGGAAACCAATATTCAAAACAAATCTGAGATGTTAGCCGATTTTATCAAGGGGAAAAAAGCCATCCCTAATACGCTTTATATGTATTCAGTAGCAGGAACCATCACCTATGATTCCGATGAGTTGGTCCCAGATGCCAGTGTTTCTGCTGGGAAATATATCTACCAAAACCAAGCTGCTAGTTATACGGAGATCACAGTGACGGGGGAAGATGCCCAGCACTCGGACCTTCCAACCAATGATGAGGTGGTTGCCTTGGTGAAAGAGCATATTGAAAGTCAACCGGATCGTAGAACCAAACCAAATAAAGAAAACTAATTGTGGCTGAGCAAAAACTCTCCAGACTTCTATGTTTAATAAGCATAACTGTATGACGCAGTGGTTGATTGCTCAAAGCACTGCTTTAAGGTGGTAGATAGGACTTGCGAAGCAAGTTTCCTAAGTATTCGTTCGCTTTTCAAGCTCCAAAGATGACCTAATGATGGAAACAAAGTTTCCTTTATCTACAACCTTCAACAGTCTCCCAGACTGTTGAAGCTATGCGGGGGAGGGAAAGTTGAAAAGGTTTGGGGAACCTTTTCAACCTTTTTAATTTTAGGAGTTCTTTCCCACTCCCACTTTTTTTAGTATAATAAAGATCAGTATGAAAACACGGGAGACTAAAGGAGATCAGATGAAAAGAAAACATTGGATGCAGTTGGGATTAGCGGCTTCGAGTATGGTCTTGTTAACAGGATGTTACCAAAGATACCAGCGCCAGTCCAGTCCTAAAAAAGAGGTTGCAACCAGCCAGACTTCAGCAAAGAAACAAGCATACAACAAACAATTATACCAGTCTGTTTTTTCAGACTATCAAAAGATTTTTGCCACTTCAAATGATTTGGATGCTATTTCCAAATTAAATTCTCAATTAGCCAAAGAAGATCGAATGATCAATAGCTGGGTGATCGAGACTGTCATCAATCAGCCAGAAGCCGTTCGCTATGCCTTTAAGGACTTAAATAGCGATGGGGTAGATGAGATGATCATCGCCAACCAGCAAACCGATGGGAGCTACTTTGCGACAGGAGTCTACTACCTCAAGGACCAAAAGCCGACCTTGCTTGCAGAAGGTTTCGTTGCTGGACACGGAGGAGCGCGCAATGCGACAACCCTCTATAAGGGAGGAGAAGTCCTGGAAGTCAGCTGGTTGTCGGGAACTGGCCGTGGGGTAGCTGTGCTCTCACGAATAGAAAAGACACCTCAAGCCGCGACAAAAGTCCAGGAAGAAGAAGTTCAGGTACCTGGGTCAGATCTGAATGCCCTCTTTGGAAAATCTGATGAGGATAAACTGGATCTCAAGAGTTTTGACTGGCAAACCTTTGAAAGCACACCATCAGGAGGCGATACCCAAAGCCAGGGGAAAACGCCATGGAATGCTGAAAAATCAGCAAAATTAGCAGAATTTATGAAGACCTGGGGTCAAAAGATGGGGCAACCCAACTACCAAAAAGGCATTGCTGGCGGTGATGTAGGACCAGACAACCTCTATACTCTAGGGGACAATAGCAAGATGGATGCTATTTATACAGATACTGGTCAAGGAAATGCAAAATACCGAATCGTAGAACGCTATAGCAATTGGGACAAGTATCCAGATGTGCATAGTTATTTCTTTGCCATTACAGATACAGGAGAAGGCATTGTCTTTCATTCTCCAACGACCAATGGTGGAAAGATGTATCTAAAACCAACGGACAACAAGGAACTTCAAGAAGAGTTCAATCAATTACTTCATCAATGAAAAAAAGAAACAGGAGCGAAATCTTGTTTCACACATTTTGTGCACTGTTGCAGTTAAAAGGCAAATAAATATGTTAGAAACTTCCTTTAATACCTCGATGTAGTTCTTTAAACGATCAGCTACGGGCTTATTCGGTTATTTCAAGCATTCATCAAAGATTGGACGTTTTGTCTAATCTTTTATTTTATTCGCGGAATGAATAAAAATATATTTTCTGGTTTTTGTGAATAGGACGGAAAAATATGTTAAGAGTTAGTGATAAAAGCCGGTATAAAAAGGATTGAGTGCATAAAATATTTGACAATAAAAAGATTTCATTTTAAAATATAATTAATCAATATCTATAGGAGAAAAAATTATGAAAAAACTTCTTACAGCGGGCGTGGCTCTCTTATCAGTTGCAACGTTAGCAGCATGTTCTGGTAAAACTGCTTCGGAATCATCTAGCAAAGATGCAAAGGCTTCTTCTAGTAAGGTAGAAAAATCATCTACTTCAGAAAGCAAATCAAGCAGTTCATCAAAATCATCTAAATCAGCAACTTCTTCAACAAATATCCCTGAAATTGTATTGTTGACAGATGAAGAAATTGACAGTGCAAAAACAATCGGAGATATGAAGAATCTTTATAGCAAATTAGTTGAAAGCTATAAGAAATATGCGCAAGATATTGGCCAACAAATTCCAGAGGCTCAGAGAGATGCGTATACTCAACAAGTAGATCCAGCTATTAAGGCCTTGGATGAATCAAAAACTCAATTTGATACGATGCTTTCAAGCGTAGGTCCTGATAGTACGACTGTTCCTGAACAAGGACGTACGACTTTCTTACAACAAGTGAAAACATCTCGTGATGCAATGAAACAAGCTCTTGAAAGTGCATATAAAATGGTTGCACCGTATACATCGGCTCAGTAATGAAAGAATGAAATAGGTTAGGACCTCAAGTCCTAGCCTATTTTTGCTTTCTTACAAAAATGTAAGAAATAAAGGGTAAAATGTAAGGTTATGTTATGGTGAAAGCGTTCCAGTTTTAGTACAATAGATTTGTAAAAAACGATTGAAGCTTTTATCAAGCTAGAAAGGAATGGACCATGACCCTACTAGACGTTCAACATATCAAAAAAATCTACAAAACCCGCTTTCAAGGAACGCAGGTTGAAGCCTTAAAGGATATCCATTTTACCGTTGAGAAGGGCGAATACGTCGCCATCATGGGGGAATCAGGATCCGGGAAATCCACCCTCCTCAATATCCTGGCCATGCTGGACCAGCCGACGGAAGGACGGGTCTACCTCAATGGCACCGATACCTCCACCATCAAAAACAAGGACGCATCGAGCTTCCGCCGGGAAAAACTAGGCTTTGTCTTTCAAGACTTCAATCTGCTTGATACCTTGTCTGTCAAGGACAATATCCTCTTGCCTCTAGTCCTTTCTCGCAGACCAGTCAAGGAAATGATGAGCAAGGTGGAGAGCGTCAGTCGGGAGTTGGGCATTCACCAGCTCTTAGAAAAATACCCTTACGAAATCTCTGGTGGGCAAAAGCAACGGGTAGCCGTAGCACGGGCCATCATCACCTCCCCTGAAATCCTCCTGGCCGATGAGCCAACAGGGGCGCTGGATTCCAAGTCTTCAGCTGCGTTACTGGATGTCTTTGAAGACATCAATAGCATGGGCCAAACCATTCTCATGGTGACCCACTCAACCGCAGCAGCAGCGCGTGCCAAGCGCGTGCTCTTTATCAAGGATGGGATCCTTTACAATCAGATCTTCCGCGGGGAAAAGACGGAGCGTCAGATGTTCCAAGAAATCTCAGATACTCTGACGGTCATGGCGGGTAAGGAGGATCATGATGTTTAAATTAACAAGTAAATTAGCTCTTTCCAACCTCAAACAAAATCGCAAGCTCTATTATCCCTTTGCCTTGGCTGTCATTTTAACGACCATGATCCTTTATAGTTTTATCGCCTTGGCAACGACCCCTCATTTAGAGGATTCTTACGGAGGGAGAACGGGGAGAACGGTTCTTGGTTTTGGTTGTTTCGTCGTCCAGCTGGTCGTCATCATTTTAGTGGCTTATGCCAATGGTTATGTCATGAAAAATCGTTCCAAAGAACTGGGACTCTACAGTGTTTTGGGAATGGAGAAGAAGCACCTCCTCGTCATGACCTTATGGGAATTGCTTATCTTCTATATTCTCACAGTTGGCGCGGGACTGGGTTTGGGGCTCTTATTTGATCCCTTGATTTTTGCCCTGCTCTTAAAATGTATGGGGCTTCCAGTCGTCATTCAATCAACCTTCCAGATAGGGGCTGTTCTTAACACTTTACTTGGGTTAGCCTTAGCTTTTGGCCTCATTCTTTTGTTGAATTCTTTCCGCCTCTTGCGCTACAGTTCCCTTCATCTTATACAGCAAAAGAAAGCAGGAGAGAAGAAGGGAAGATTCTTGCTGGTCCAAACTCTTTTAGGTCTAGGGCTCTTAGGAATTGCTTTCTATTTGGCGCTAACAGCGGAGCGTCCGGTTGCGGCTGTCCAAGGATTCTTTATTGCTGTCATTTTGGTCATTCTTGCGACTTATCTTTTATTCAACGCAGGCTCCATTACCTTCTTAAGATTTCTCAAAGGTCGGAAATCCTACTATTACAAGCCAGAGAATTTTATATCCGTCTCTAACTTAATAGCTCGGATGCGAAAAAATGCAGCGGGTCTTGCGACGATTAGTATTCTATCCACCATGGTTTTGGTCACCTTAACAGGATCGCTTAATATCTTTGTTGGAGGGAAGAACTACCTAGATACTGTTTACCCTTCTGATTACATGATTAGTGTGGGGCATATGCCTTCAGATGCTGAAACAGAACCGGTTATCAAGGATGTTCAAGCTATTATTCAGAAAACAGCCGATGCGACACATCTGTCAGATTATCAGGTGGCACAGACAACATACTGGTCGGCTGAAATTCGAAAGATTGATGGAAGGGTCTTAGAGGTGAATGATCAGTCCACTCCATCAACTGGTCAGGAGTTAAAGTCAGAAGGAACAGTCTACTTTTTTGATCAGGCGACTTATGAGCAACTGACCGGTCAAAAAGTTGTGCTTGGGGAAAATGAAATCCTAGCCTATGGTTATCAGTATCCGGGAAGACTAGACTCGAAATTAGAAATCAATGGGAAGACCTTCACGATTAAACAAAAATTAGATTCCAATTTTATCCAAGGGAAAATTCCCCAAATCGCCCTGTTTCAACATCAAATGGGCTTGCACCTTGTCCTCCCTGACTTGAACCAACTGGGACTAAAAGTTGATAAAAATTTGGAATTTTCTATTAACGCAAAAGATAAAGATAACCAAGATTTTATCTCTGGTTTGATCAAAGAGCTGTATTCGACAGACAAAATGAGTCAATATGGTGCGACTCTTTTTGGTGGATATGAACGATACAGCATAGAGAAAGAGTGGCGTGAATCAGCAGGGACTCTCCTCTTTATCGGGATTTTCCTATCGGTCATCTTTCTATTAGCTACGGTTCTCGTGATTTACTACAAGCAGATTTCAGAGGGCTATGAAGATCGGGAAAATTTTGTGATCTTGCAACAAGTGGGATTGGACCAAAAGCAAACGTCCACCACCATTCGCAAACAGATTCTCACCGTCTTTTTCCTCCCATTATTCTTCTCCTTCCTCTACCTAGGAGTGGCCTACAAGATGATCGCAAAGATCGTTGCCATCTTAGGAGCAACCAATGCGGGCTTGGTCCTTCAAACGACTCTTTCTATCTGCGCTGTCTTTTTCATCTCCTATATTCTCGTCTTTCTTCTGACTTCTAGAAGTTATCGGAAGATTGTCGTGAGATAGCGTTCGAGTCTATAAAAGATTAGAAATAAGATGAAACATACAACATTTTGTTAGCACAAAAAACACCGAGGATTTTATCCCCGGTGTTTTCTATCGCGATTATTTCACGTGTTTTGCAAGTTCTTCTTGCGCTTTTTTGTTTGATTCTTCTTTTTCTTTCAACCAATTCTTATAAGCTTTTTCGTAGTCAGCAGTTGTAACTGTCTTATCTTGAACTTTTTGGTATTTGAAGAAGCTTGATTCACCTTTAATGCCAATTGCAGAATTTGCTGCTGAGAATGGCGTTACCTTCGTGATAGATGGAACTCCACCCTTAGAGTAGATTGGAAGTACCATTGCGTTTTCTGTCAACCAAGCTTGGGCAGCAGCGTATTTTTCATAACGCGCATTGGTATCCAATTTTTCAGCATTAGCAGCATCCAACAATTCTTTGTATTGGTTCAAACCAATTTTTTCGATGAGCGCTTGGTCTTTCTTAGGATCAAGTCCCATACCAGTCAAGGTTGAACCATCTGTTGGGTTCAAGATATCCAAGTAAGTAGATGGGTCTTGGAAGTCAGGTCCCCAACCAGTGATATCCATGTCAAAGTCTTTTTGATCTGGTGATTGGGCGAAGTAAGTAGCGTTGTCTGCATCGTCTGTAGACAATTTTTGTACATCGATCACGACATTGTCTTTACCAAGAGCTGTTTCAATAGAACTCTTCATAGAGTCTGCTTGTTGGACAAGAGCGTTAGAAGATTGGTCTACGACATAGTCGATATGGATTGGGAATTGAACACCTTGTGATTGCAATTCAGCCTTCGCTTTTTCAAGTTCCGCTTTGGCTTTATCCGCATTGTGCAAGCTATCTTGAGCATCTGCGAAGCTAACACCTTTCCACTCATCTCCTGTTGCGGCAAGTTTTTCTTCAACGAGAGTACCGAAGTCTTTCCCGTCTGCTTGCACAAATGTCGGTGGAACTAGAAGGGTACGTAGAGTTTTTGATGCTCCGTCTTTCCCGTTAACTTGAGCGCTGTAGGAAGTTCTATCCAAAGCGAAGTTCAAAGCTTGACGGAAGTTTTTGTTTTGAAGGGCTGTCTTGGTGTTGTTCTTTTGCTCATCAGATGTCTTCTTCGTATGGCCGTAATTTTGACGGTTGACGTTGAAGTAAGCGTAGTAAACAGTAGAATCTTGTGGGGAATAAACGATGTTATCCTTGAATTTCTTCTCAATCGTACTGTAAGTTGAGCTTGTTGGGAAGAGACGAGCAGTAGATAGGTTCCCATCTGAGAAGTTACGAGCAAGATAGTCTTGGTCAGATCCATCGAAGTAAGTCAATTTAACCGTATCGATGTGAACATTTTTCTTGTCGTAGTAATCAGGGTTTTTATCCAACTCGATTTGTGATTTTGAAGTGAAGGATTTCAAAATGTATGGACCATTGTAGAGGATACCATTTGGTTTCACGCTACCAAAGTCTTTCCCAGCTGATTCCAAGAATTTTTCATTAACTGGCATCATGGTAGCAGTCGTCAATTTAGAATTCCAGAAAGATTCTGGTTGGTTCAAAGTGTATTGAAGAGTGTGATCATCAACAGCTTTTACCCCAACGGTTGAGAAGTCTTTGGTTTTCCCGTTTACATAGTCATCCAAGCCTTTGACTGAGTTTTGAACCAAGTAAAGAGCATCCGATTTTTTATCTGCTACGTATTTTAGAGATGTCACGAAATCTTGTGCAGTGACGTCAGCGTATTCATTTCCTTCTGAATCATACCACTTCGCGTCTTTTCGAAGCTTGTAAGTATAAGTCAGACCATCTTTTGAAACGGACCAGTCCTCAGCAAGAGCAGGCACTAAGTTACCGTATTGATCGTTTTCAAACAAACCATCGACCAAGTTGGTTGTAATGTCGCTTGTAGTTGAACGATTTGAAGTCAAATAGTTCAAGGAATCAGGGTCTGTACCATACACGTAGTTGTAAGTAGTCCCTTTTGACGCATTAGAAGATGAGCCACATGCAGCAAGGAAAAGCGTTGAAGCCGCGGCGACACCTGCTAAAAGAGCAAGCTTCGATTTTTTCATATTCGTGTCTCCTTTTGAATAATTTTAATTATTATACTCCAATCAATCTACAAAATAAAGTGTTTTTTGAACTTTTTTTGTATATTTACACACCAGTATACAGTGAAACCTTGATTTTAAGGGATTTTTAAGGAATAAAAATTTTTTTGAAAAAAGTTACTATTATGCTTTACATACTAGTCGAGAAAGAGTATACTGATAGTGAAATAGCTAGTATGTAAAACAAACTAGTAAAGAATGTGAAGAAAGAGGTGAGAAGGATGAAAGAGTCCCAATTACTAAAGGGAGTCTTAGAGGGCTGTGTGCTGGAGATTATTTCAAAAAAGGCTATCTATGGCTATGAATTGATCCAAAGTCTCAAAGAGATGGGATTTGATAAGATTGTCGCCGGGACCATTTATCCCCTGCTTCAAAAATTAGAAAAACAAGGGGTTATTCATGGGGAAATGAGGCCGTCTCCAGATGGTCCCGATCGTAAGTATTTTTCACTCAGTGATGCTGGAAGAGAGCGCTTAGGGGAATTTTGGGACCAGTGGCAGGAGCTAGTCACAAAAGTAGAACGTATCAAGAAGGATGGAGAAGAATGGTAGAAAGTTATACAGAAAAAATGTCAGATGAATTGATTCATCTAAACAGAGAGGATCAAGCCTATGTGAAAAAAATGGTGGCTTATATTGGGGCCAAGTCCTATTTTTATGATGATGAAGCGCTCGGTGAACAACTCTACAATATGGTTTGCGATCTGAAAGTTGCTGAGAAAGAAGGCATACGGGCGGTGGAGTATTTTGGAAAGGATCCACGGTCGATGGTGGATCAAGTTCTTTCAGACTTGCCTAAACGCTCTTTAGGATCTTATGTGGGACTAGTTTTTATACTTGGAGTGATCTTGGTTGGCATGCGTTATTTAATGGATTTTACCTGGATGACACCACTGAAAATCGAACCTTTGACCTATGTTGTCATTCTCCTCAATTTCTTGGTGTTCAGCCAGTTTATCACGTGGCTTTGGTCCAAACAGAGCTATGGAGAAATGAAGTGGCCTTGGGCTACTTTTATCAGTGTGATCAGCCTGATGGTGTTTCTGAACATCGTACGACTATTTTCGATCTATTTTGGCCACATTGGGAGTCTCTTCTTATCAGATGGTTGGGCGATTGTTCTCTCTGTCCTAGTCTTACTTGGGTTTGCAGTTATGGCCTATAGAAGCAGGGAGCGTTTGATGACGAGTCTACTAGTCATGGGCCTGACTTTCCTAGTTACTGGATGCTGGATGCGTCTCGTGAATCAGGAAACTGCTCATTTAATAGGCTGGCTCCTTCCTCTCATGGGACTAGTCCTGACCCTTGTTGTATTTTGTCTCCAAAGAAAGAAGGAAGAAGCATGAAATCAGCAATGTATTTTGAAGAAACGCAGGCCTTGATGCAAACCTTTAGCCAGGAGGATCAAGTTTATTTCCAAGATCTCTGGGATTATTTCAATCTTGCAGGTTTCTTATATGAGGAGAAAGCCTTAAGAGAGCAGGTCTATAATCTAGCACTTGACTTTTCGCAAGCAGGAGCGGATGGCCTCACGGCAAAGGATTATTTTGGTCTCGATCCAAAGGGAATGGCAGACCAAATCATCGAAAATATGCCCAAAGAATCGACGCGGTCTGTTTTAAAATATGGGGCTATCTTTTCAGGTATTGTGATTTTTTATCGCCTCTTAAGTGATTTTGCTTCTCAAGCGGTCCTTGTGCTCAAGCCACTAGTCTATTTAACCGACATCATTTTGGGACTCCTAGCTGTTGGGATAATCTTCTATCTCCTTCGTCGCCTCATTTTTGCGGAAGAAAAAGCGAAAAAAGCAATTTATGTAGCATTTGTTCTAGTTCTAGGATTCTATTTTGTTGGTGAAATAGTGGGGGTCCGTTTCTTGCCAGCTCTTGCATGGTTTGTAGTCCCTAGTCCTTGGGATGCTCTTCTCATGACAGGGTCTAGCGGAGCTCTCATTCTTTGGCAATGGAAAGAAGAGTTTGGACGAGCTTTCATCTTTCCTATCGTCGCCTTTTTAGTGGTTGGATTCTTACATCGCTGGACCTTGGCACAAGGAGTTCAGAATCTTGGTATGACGGTTCTTCTGCCCACAGTGATCATCGTCTTTGGGCTGGTTATTTATTATTGGTTTACGATTCGTGCTTTGAAAAAGAATAGGACGGAAAGTGATAAATAGTAAGAAAAGGGGGAAAAAGAGTCTCCCCTTTCTTGTCCAAGTATGATAGAATAAACTCATTAGATGGGAGAATATGCATGAATCTATTTCGAAAAAAGGGACTTGGGCAAGTACACCCGGGTCTAAATCGCCATTTACGTTTATGGGATTTGATCATTTTAGGAATTGGTGCCATGGTGGGGACAGGGATCTTCACGATTACGGGAACTGCAGCAGCGAATTTAGCTGGGCCAGCCTTGATCATTTCAATTGTGATTGCGGCTTTTTGCGTTGGCTTATCTGCCCTTTTCTTTGCAGAGTTTGCTTCTCGCATCCCTTCAACTGGTGGAGCCTATAGTTACCTCTATGCCATCTTTGGAGAGTTTCCAGCCTGGATTGCAGGTTGGTTGACTGTGATGGAATTTATGACAGCTGTATCAGGGGTGGCTTCAGGTTGGGCTGCTTATTTCAAGGGCTTGTTGGCCAATCTTGGCTGGAGCCTGCCGACAGCTTTAAACGGGACTTTTGATCCAGCTAAGGGAACTTATGTGGATCTCTTGCCTATTTTGGTCATGGTCCTCGTCACAGCCTTAGTCCTTATGAATGCAAAAGCGGTTTTACGCTTTAATTCCTTGCTAGTCTTACTCAAGTTCTCCGCTCTTGCCTTGTTTATCCTTGTGGGGATTTTTCACCTAAATCCTGGCAACTGGGCAAACTTTGCTCCGTATGGATTTGGCGAAATCTATGGTGGTCAGACAGGGATTATGGCTGGAGCTTCGCTCATGTTCTTTGCCTTTCTTGGTTTTGAGTCCATTTCAATGGCGGTCGACGAAATCAAGGAACCACAAAAGAACGTCCCTCGCGGCATTGTCCTTAGTCTTTTGATCACAACGGTTCTTTATATCTTGGTCACCCTGGTTTTGACCGGTATGGTTCCTTTTAAGAACTTAAATGTAGAAGACGCGGTTGCCTTTGCCCTTCGTCAGGTCGGAGCTGGCTGGGCTGGAAATTATGTATCGCTGGTAGCGATTTTGACCCTAATCACCGTCTGCATTTCCATGACCTTTGCCCTTTCACGGATGATATACAGTTTGGCGCGGGATGGGCTCTTGCCAAAAGCTATGAAACAACTCGATCCCAAAACTAGAATTCCAAAAAATGCAACACTAGTAGCTGGATCGATGGCTGCCATTGCTGGTGGAGTCTTTCCACTTGCAAGTATCGCTTCCTTCTTAAATATTTGTACCTTGGCTTACCTGGTTATGTTGGCCTTTGCCCTCTTGAAATTGCGCAAGGAACACGGGGCTCCTGGACCTGGTGAATTTAAAACACCCTTGGTTCCAGTCTTGCCAATCCTATCGATTGTGGTCTGCCTGTCCTTTATGACCCAGTATTCCCTATCGACCTGGCTGGCCTTCGGAGTTGCTCTCCTGATTGGGATCGGAATTTATTTCGGTTATGGCTATCGCCACTCAGAAGAAAATCAATAAAACATGAAAGCTAGAGTAGAAGAACTCTGGCTTTTTACATAGAGAAAGCTCTTTTTTTGGTATAATGAAAGGAGAAAGTTAACTAGATAACAAAGGAGAACATCATGACATTTGAAGAGATTTTACCAGGCTTAAAGGCTAAGAAAAAATATGTACGAACTGGTTGGGGCGGAGCAGAAAACTACGTCCAATTGTTTGATACCATTGAGCAAAATGGGGTGGCTCTGGAAGTGACACCTTATTTCCTCATTAACGTGTCTGGTGAAGGGGAAGGCTTTTCTATGTGGAGTCCAACCCCTTGTGATGTCTTAGCGACAGATTGGGTGGAAGTCCATGACTAAAGGGGTCTTGATTACAGGCGTGAGTTCCGGGATTGGTCTGGCTCAAGCTCGCCTCTTTCTAGAAAAGGGCTACCAGGTCTATGGAGTGGACCAGGGAGCGGATCCTCAGTTAGCAGATGGTTTTCACTTCTTGCAACGGGACTTAACTCTTGATTTGACGCCGATTTTCGACTGGTGTCCTGAGGTAGATGTCTTGTGTAATACGGCTGGGGTCTTGGATGATTACAAACCGCTTCTTGAGCAAAGTGCTCAGGAGATTCAGGAGATTTTTGAGATTAACTATGTGACTCCGGTGGAGCTGACACGGCATTATCTGACTCAAATGTTGGAGAAGAAGCGAGGTATCATCATCAATATGTGCTCCATTGCATCTAGTCTAGCTGGTGGAGGCGGTCACGCTTATACTTCCTCCAAGCATGCTCTAGCGGGCTTTACCAAGCAGTTGGCCCTGGATTATGCAGAAGCTGGGATTCAGGTCTTTGGGATTGCTCCTGGGGCCGTCAAAACAGGCATGACGGCAGCTGACTTTGAACCTGGTGGCTTGGCTGACTGGGTAGCCAGTGAGACCCCGATCAAACGCTGGATTGAGCCAGAGGAAGTGGCAGAAGTCAGTCTCTTTTTGGCCAGTGGAAAGGCATCTGCCATGCAGGGTCAAATTCTGACAATAGATGGTGGCTGGTCTTTGAAGTAGGGGGAGTTGGATGGATATTCAAGAGCTCACAGAAGAAAATGCATCGCCGTTAGTCTTGAAGGTTAAGTCTGAATTATTAGGATTTCCAGAACTGGACAAGACTTCTTACATGAATTGGAAGGTGAATGATGAGAAACCAACTAGCTCTTAGTGGCGAAAAAATTATTGAAAAAGTTTATCCTCAAGTATTTCACCACATTGGAATGATTCGTGGGGAATATTTGTTGAGAGAGCTTAATCAAAACATCATATTAGCAAGTTGTCAGCAATTTGTAAAAGATTATCTAGAGACTATCTGCTCCTTGTACTCAGATGAAGAAGTTTGGTATCGTTTTTCTGAATTAACAAATACAGAAGCTAATTGTCTAAAGGGGACTAAAGAGCATTTTGATGAAAATCATCCCTTATTTGGATATAGAGGAACTAGGCGTTTACTGGCGTGTCCGGATGAATTTCAGGCTGAGGCAAATGTCGTTACAGAAGTTTATCAAACCAATCCCAATCTGTCTGTTATTTTTCCTTTTGTCAATGATGCTGAGCAGTTAAAGCAAGCTATCACAGTATTGCGTCAGCAGGGTTTTACTGGGAAAATCGGCACAATGATTGAATTGCCGTCAGCGTATTTTGACTTAGATAGGATACTGGAAACGGGCATTTCAAAGATTGTAGTTGGAATGAATGATTTGACTTCTTTTATTTTTGCCACTGTGAGAAACAGTCAATGGCATGATATCGAAAGTCCAATTATGTTAGATATGCTAAGAGATATGCAGGATAAAGC
>SKES01001312.1_pt1 | contig 15238 bp, 21 predicted proteins | sample 4826851 | NCBI WGS metagenome assembly SKES01 (sample SAMN11008803, study PRJNA524170) | human gut metagenome | biome: Human fecal sample; material: Feces; isolation source: fecal sample from pouch patient p52 | host: Homo sapiens | place: Israel: Tel-Aviv | collected 2016-09-04 | reverse complement strand
AATCAGCATCTCCTGAGCGGTATCAGGACGACCAATATCCAGCACCGCATCCCACATGGATTTGAATGCCCGTGCTGTCCTGTCTGCCCAGGTCTCCAGCGTGCCCATGTTCTCTTTCAGGCGGCGGGTCTGGTCATCAAACCCTTTCGTTGCGGCCTCGTTCGCCGCCTGCAATGCCCCGGTTTCATCGCCGGAACGCTGCAACTGAGCAACATACGCAATCTGCTCCGCCGTCACGTTATGGAACTGCTTCGCCATCGCAATCAGCCCCGACGTCGGGTCAGTGGTCAGTTTTCCGAAAGCCTCTGCAACCTTGTCCACCTCCACACCGGATGCAGAAGCAAAACGCGCGACACTCTGGTTGATGGCATCAAACTGTTCACCACCACGCACACCGGCATTCACCATGGCTGCCAGTGACTCACTCGCCTGGTTAAACGTCAGCCCTGCGGCCTGTCCGGCTCTGGAGAGCGTCAGCATGCGATCGGCAGTCAGTCCGGACTGATTACCGGAAAGAACCAGGGTTTTATTAAACGCTGAAAGCGTGGAATCTCCCTGGTACCAGGCGTACACCAGCGCACCTGTCGCCACCGCCAGCGAGGTGACCCCGACCATCGGCAGGGTGATCGCACCGGCAAGCCCCCTGAACATGGGGATCATCCCGCCGAAGGAGTCCTTCACCTGACCGCCCTGTTGCAGCAGGATCAGCCAGGGATTCTGACCACCTGCAAGCTGCGTGGCGATATCCGTAAACTGTGCGGGCAGGGTTCGCATGGCCGCTTTATACTGCCCGACGGAAATCCCGGCTTTTTGTGCAGCCAGCGCCTGGCGGCTCAGGCCCTGTTCAACAGCACTGGCGGTTTTCTGGCGTCGGTATCCAGACCTGAAAAATGACGCCTTACCCGGCTCATCTGCTCATCGAAACGGACCGCATCCAGACTCAGGTCAATAACAAGATCACCAACCGGCTGGGACATATCTCACACCTCCCGGAATCCCCGCTGAAGCCATCATTAATGCGGCATCATCCACCATGACATCCGCCACATCCGCAGACGATAAAATATCGCGCCCTCCGTCCCCACCGAACCGGACGCCTCCGGCAAGTCCTGCCGCTTTCTGCATCAGCATTTTGTCCTCATCCGGCCTCTCCACCTGCTCTTCCTCATGCCGGGGGACAAGCAGACTGAAATCAGAGGGATGCATATCCGGATCGCAAAAAAACAGGCTGAGTACAGCGTACGTCAGCCCGGAAAAATGCATATCCAGCTGGGTATCCTGAAAATAATGCGTGCGGTAAAAACGGTGCCAGTCGGCATATTCGGTGGATGTCATCCCGGCAAGCATGGCGCGCCAGTCGGGTCTCCCCATCTCACGCGCCAGTCTGAGGGCAAAGTTCAGCTCGCCGTCGAAGACTTTCCCGCAGAAAAATCATCATCAGTCAGCGTGTTATTTTTCGCCACTTCAGTAATATCAGTATCCGGACGAACAGCTTCGATCATCCCGGACAGGCACAACACCACGTCTTCCGCCCGGGCAATGGCATCGGCAGGCCAGGTGGTGAGCACTTCCTGCTCTATCTTCATCACGGCCTCATTCATTGACGGTGACTGCGTTTTCTGTGGATGGTTATGCCACAGGGACATCGCCACCAGAAACGCGCCGGTTCTGACGAGATCTTCCACGCTTACCTGCAGGTTGCCGCTGGATTCTGCCTGTTCTGCACGCCGTTTCAGGAGGGCAAGATGCTCGATACGCTGCAGCGCAGACAATTCGGAAAGCGTGACAGACACACCGTTATATTCAAATTGTTCTGTTTTCAGAAACATGTATTACCTCCGTTTACCCTGCAGCGCCCGCTTCAGTAACGGTGACTTGAGCCACTGCGGCGAACTGACCATTTCCGCTCACCACAGGGATCTGCACCTTACCTGTCGCCACGCCGTTTACCGTAATTGTCATATCTTTCACACTAATGGTGGCTTTCGACGGATCGGCGGAAACCGCTCTGAACGTCTTGTCGGTTGCACTTTCCGGCTCAAAAGAAACCGTCAGGGTGGTTGTTTTCCCTTTTGCCACCGTACCGGATGTAGGCGTCACCTTAATCGCACTGACCGGCGTAATTTTGCTGCGTTCTTCCGCTACAGAAGGTTTACCCACGTTAGTGACTTTCACCGTGCGGGTGATCACTTCTTTCGCCGTCACGGCCTTACCGATACTGCTGACCCAGCCACGAAACACATCCACCGTGCCATTCGGAAAACGGATTTTATAGGCCCGGACATCGCCGCTTTCAAACCAGCCTATAAGCCCTTTCTGGCCTTCCTCTCCCGGTTTCCAGGCCAGCGTAAAACTGGTATCACCTGCAGATTTCTGCCCCTGCCCGGTCGCGGTCCAGTCCGCGTCTTCATCATCCAGGTAGTTATCATCGTAGGATTCTGCCGTCATCTCGCCCGGCGTCAGATCCTTCACCTTAGCCAGTCGCTGCCAGTCATCGTCTGACAACGGGTTTGCATAAGCATCACCCTTGCCGTTGTAAACCCACAGAGTGGTACCGGCACCTTTTACCGGCTCAAGGGGATTTGGTGTTGCCATATCGTCCTCACATCTCGTATGTAATGGAATAAGTCAGATCTGCAGAACTCCATAACGCCATATCGTCATCACGACGATACTCATAGCCCTGCGTAACCATCGTGGTAATCAGTCCTGCCAGTGCCGGGATCGCGGTCATCGCCGGGTAAATCCGGCTTTCCATCCACTGATCAAGCTCTGAATCCGGTACCTGTGCCGGTAAAAACACCTCAATATGCAGCGTGGCCCGCCAGGTATCTGCATCCAGCTCTTCACCGGTATACTCTGCATCCGTCAGATAAACCGCGATCGCCGGAAAATCCTCTTCGTCAAAAACAACGGGGCGACCATCAAACAGCGTCGCCCCGTGTTCATGCTGCTCGAGTGCATCCAGCACTGCGGCACGAATGTCAGTGTGTTTCATCGTTTTATCGCAATCCTCAGTTGTTGTTTCAGCGCGGATGCCAGTTCTCCGGGCAGGCGTTCACGCCGGATACGGTCAACATTCTCATCAAATGCCTGTTTCAGTGGGGCCGCCATCGGGATTTTCACCACCTGAATGGGAAGGCGATTACGCTTTTTCCTTCCCTTGTCGTCATTGCCCTCCTCATATCTGGCCTGGGGAAGACGTTGCATAACATGCCAGCGCCCATTATTTAATCGCTGGATAAATGCCCGCTGATAACGATGCTGACCGGCTTTGAGTATGCTGTCCGGACGACGCCCCAGCATTCTGATCCCCAGCTTAATCACAGGGAGATCACCGCGGTTAACGATAATTCTGGCATTCGGATTTCTGACCGTCGCCCGTTTCAGTCTGGACCGTTCCTTTACCAGTTTCCGTCTCACCCTGGTTTCCCGGGCAACCTGTGACGAAGACTGATTAATCGCCGTTGTGGCCACGCGGTTAATCGTCATTGCTGAAGCCGCCGGAATGGCGTTTTTACGAACCCGGCTCAGATTGTCAATCGCCTGATCAAGCCCTTTTATCGCCATAATTTCACCCTGCGTTTATCGTCGCCGGTTAACAGCGGGTGGTTGCCCACGGTTGAGCCAGAGATAACAGCTTCCCCCGTCATCCGGAGAAACACGATCCACCCAGAACATCTCGCCGTTAATGGTCAGCGTGTCACCACGCCGCACGGCACGCACCGTATCCGTCCGCACAAATAATGACGGGCTGCTTCCTTCAATACGGACCCCGCCACCGGCAAAACCCAGCGACTCCGGATCGTCAAAAACCCCCTGAACTTCGCCGCCACGTTGTGCTCCGGAGGTGAACTGCGCACAGAGCCCCATCACTTCAACAATCGTACTGTCTACCCCGGCGAGGGCAGCATCAAAGGCATTCTGAAAATCACGCATATTCAGCCGTTCCGTGCTGTATCATGGCCGTTGCCAGTGATGATGGCACCAGAACACGCATACCCCGTAACGCCAGCTCAACGGGACGACCTGTCTCCGGGCAATACCCCATTACTTGCAGGCACTTCCGTACCCGGACGGCTTTAACATCATCCGGAGCATCCGTGTTGTTCAACTGCTCACCATCGTCTGTGTGATTTTGATCAGCCCCGCTCTCATCAGAGTGCATAATGCCCTCCGGGGAAACAGCAAGCTCCTCTTCCCACTCAGACACACGTTGAGCAATATCCGCAGCACTCCCCGACATATCCGCCTCGCGCCCCAGCAGGCCAGCCAGTTGACGAAGACGATTCAGATTTTCTTCTTTTGTTGCCATCTCAGCCTCCTGTGAAAAAAGACACGGGGGCATTTCGCCCCCGCTCACGGATTATTTCACCTGTACCACCACAAACTCATCCGGATCCGGCAGCACCATCAGCGGTGCGGACTGCGTCATGGTGAATTCACGGGCCGGATCGCCCACAGTCAGCCAGTGTTTCGGATAACGGGAAGAGGCCACCACACCTTCGGACAACGCCTGCGCATCCTGAATGGCACCGTAACAACGGATCCCATCTGCAGCAGTATTCCCCAGAACCAGCATGCCATCTGGAAGATAACGTTTTTCGATACCGTCTTCTGCTATATAAGACGTTTTCGCCACCACAATGGCCAGATCGCCGTAATACCCCTTGAAGGACACCACCGCCCCCAGGTCTTTCACTGCCGTTTCGAGTTGTGAATTTGAGCCGCGACGGGTATCCAGTTTTTCGCGGAACAGCTTAAAACCATTCAGAAGACGCCAGCCGGTACCGTCCATAATGGCAATATTCACAAGACCGCTGGCCTGGTCGCAGTAGAGGTCAATATCATGTGTAGGATCGAACGTGTCACGATCCTGTTTTGACCACTCCTTACCACTACCCTGAGTGATGTTATTCTTCGTCGACCTGCCAAAATCGACCTCAATTTTCTCGAACTGGTCTCCTTCCATGGTGTATTTGCCATACAACACAGCATTTACCGCCTGCATTTCTTCCACCTGGACAATGGCGTGCTCTTCCTGTTTGAGGTTATCGGTAATGATACGCAGACGGCGGTAAGCCGGATCATTCAGTTGAGATGGATCTTCACCAGGAAGGCGCTCAACCGCCTGCTGGTAATTAAATTCGTGTTTCGGCTTGACGTAGCCCGGACGCAACACGCGGGTTTCACCACCACGATGGCGCAGCACTTTTCCTTCAACGATCGGGGAGACATAGGCCGCCACCGGCGTTTTTCCGGTAATTTTGTCCAGCATCACCTCTTCGGTGTGGAAATTCACCGTACGGCGGAAAAACAGCTCCAGAAACAGCGCACGGAATTTAACTTTTTGTTCGGTATAACCGAGTAACTGGCGGGTCGTAAACAATCCCATAAATCAGTTCCTTTCATTAAGAAATCAGTCAGGCCAACGCGGTGGCCTGATAACGTGTTACGGCAGCGCCGCGTGACTCAGGGCACTGCCGGTAAAGGCGTTGGCCTTTTTGTGTTCATCCACACTTTCAGGCCAGCGGATTGCCTCCGTCGCAAAGGTCCCCGACTTGTAATAGGTCAGCACCGTCTCTGTGCCTTCAAGCGGCAGTACCAGTATGCCAACCGCACTACCGGCTTTCTGTCCATCCCAGACCACCAGTTTCCCGGTGGCTTCATCCAGCATCAGGGGCGTCAGAGCCGGTGTTGCCGAGGAAATCCCGCTGCTGCCTGTGGCGGTGTGAGCCGGATCATTACCGGCAAAAATACGTACTTCCGCACGCTGTTCAGTGATGGTTTTCGTCACCATATTGTTAAAACCTCGTATTGATGTTCAGCACTGACTTCATGGCATGGCCATGAGCATTTTCACGTCCGCATCACCGTCTTCTGACGCCTGTGACACGCCCCCCTGGACCGCAGCCGGTGAATGGTTCGCCATGAAATGTTCAAACAGGGCGGTTGTGGATGCAGAGACCGGTTCGGCCTTACCTGATCCCGCAGCCAGCACAGCCCGGGCGTTCTCCACGGTCATTCCCGGGCAGGCCGCCAGTTTTTCAGCCTGCGCTTCTGCCCCTTTTGCCTCATCCAGGGCCATGATCTGATCACGAAGTGAGGGCCCGGCATCCGCCAGTGGTGCAGCCGCCAGGATCGGGCGGGCTTTTTCCACCGTCATCTCCGGCATCGCCGCCAGCGTTGCCGCCAGTTGTTCACGACCGTTCGCTTCTTCACACGCCATAATGCGATCGGCTTCACTCTGCGCGGATGCCACCGGCTGCTGCGGTGCCGCCGCGGCCAGAATCGCCCGGGCCTGTTCAACGCTCATGCCCTGTTGCCCTGCCAGCATCGTGGCAAGCTGTTCACGTCCTTTCGCTTCCTGGCATGTCAGGATCCCCATCACTCGCTGGTTCTCCTGCACGGCGGCTTCCGTTGCAGTTAATTGCGGCATAGTGCCTCCTCTGACATTACTGTTCAGCGCCGTGGCCATCACACTGATGGCATCCGACGCATTGATTAATTCATCCGCCAGCCCGGCCTCAATGCCGGACTGACCTTCAAAAACAGCGGCCTCTGTTCCCGTGACTGCATCAATAGACAGACCGGTAAACATCGCCACTTTTTCGGCAAACATCCGGTGCGCCGCATCAATCCGCTGCTGCATGTCCTGGCGAACCTCTGCCGGCAACGCTTCAAACTGATTGCCATCCACCTTGTGCGCCCCTGAGTAAATCAGCGTGATATCCACACCGGCCTGCGCCAGATGACCGGCATAGCTGACATGGCTCATCATCACGCCAATGGAACCGATACGGGATGTCTGGGTAACCAGCCGTCGGGAGCAGGCCGACGCCAGCAGCATGGCTGCAGAACAGGCCGTGTCATTGCACAGTGCCCAGACCGGCTTCTGCTGACGGAGGCGGTAAATCATGTCAGCGCAGTCAAACGCGCCGGCGGCCTGCCCGCCCGGACTGTCAATGTCCAGCAGTACGCCCCGCACCTGGCTATCCGCCATTGCCTGCTGAAGACAGGCGACAATGCCGTCATAGCCTGTCATTCCGGAAAATGGCCGCATACCGCCCAGCCGGTGCACCAGCGTGCCGGTCACCGGCAGTACAGCAATACCGTTCACCACCCGGTAAACACGGGCCGGTCGTTTACCTCCGGCCATGTACTCGTCCGTTTCAGCCAGCATTCCGGGAGCATCAAGCTGTACCTGTTGTTGTGGTACCGAAAGACTTGCTGCCCCCATCTCGCGCCCGAGCGCGCAAAAGAAAACCCGCGCATAGGCGGGCTCCAGAAGCAGCGGTTCATTGAATGCTGCGGCAATAATGTGTGAAAGATTACGTCTCACGTGGTGTTGTCTCCTCTTCCGGCCTGCGACTCTCCGCTATCTGCTGCTGATACGCCTGCGCTATCCACACCGGACGTGAGAGTCCGGCTTTTTCCCGCTCTGCAGATTCCCTGACCTGCTGGCGGAAAATGTCCTGATAATCCTCGCCCATCAGCGCCAGCTCTTTCTCATACGTGCTCAGTCCGGCCTCAATGCGCATCACTGATTCCTGAACCTCCTTGAGCCCGTCAATGGCCATTCTTCCGGCTCCAATCCACTCAGCCCGTGACCAGGCTGATCGCGCCTGATAAAAATCAAACCGTGCCCGTGGCGGACGAATAATCCCCCGAAGAAGTGCCTCTTCCAGCCAGCAGGAAAACATCTGCGTGGCCAGCCGGGACGCAATAAATTTTCGCCGCCCCATAAAATAGCGCCACGACTCATTGGCGGATGCGCGGGCACTTGAGTAACTGACCTTCGAGTAATCACGGGACAACTGTTCGTAGGAAACGCCAAGACCGGCGGCGATATACCGCAGCAGCGCCTGTTCAAGCGCCGAAAATCCATTGTCTGAATCCTGCGCGGTCTGAAGTTTCAGATCATCACCGGGGAAAAGGTGCGGAATTTTGACACCGCCCAGCGTCACGCTATTCGTGTCATACCAGGTGGAGAACTTATCCAGAATATTAATAAGCGGATTATCCTTCTGCCCCTGCGGCGCACCGGCGATATATTCAAAGGCCTTTTCGGTATCAAGGTCACTTTCAATCGTCGCTGCATACATCGCCTTCACTATGGCCGACTGAAGCTGTGTTGCCTGCAGGGAATCCAGCATCTTCAGCCGTTCCATAACGCTGTAAAACTGATTGGCTCCACGGGTCTGCCCGTCCTCCACCGGCTCGAAAATATGCAGCATGGCCGGACGCCCGGTGGGTAGTTCACGCGGGATCCGTTCCCATCGTCCACTCCCGGAGAACGGAAAATCATCCTCACAGATATGGTACGCAACGGCACGGCCATATCGATCAACCTCCACACCGGCCCGCAGAAAACGGTTCCCGATACCGTGTCCTGGCGTGTCCACCCGTTTCGGACTCACGGCTTTAAAACGCGTACGAAACAGTTGCGTACTCTCCGTATCCCAGACCGGCTGCACAAAGATTTCGCCGTTAAACGCATGAACGCCCACACCTTCACGAATAAATTCTGTAAACGTGCGTTTCCCTTCCACGTCGATCTCGCCAAACACCCCTTCTGCGTATTCTGACCAGGCCGCCTCCACCTCATCGACAAAACTTTTTGCCGCGGTCTCCCGCATCCCCAGCCAGCGCCAGTTCGGACGGTAGCTAATCAGAAACATATGCCCGACAATGTGATCCTTATGCAGGGCCACCGCATTGGCCGCTATTCCGTTATTGCGCACCAGATCATCTGCACGGGCATTCCCCAGACGCAACGCGGGCAGCAGGGCCGCATCGGCACTCTGCGCCGGTGGCAACCACTCTGCCATTTGCCCGCCAAATCCTGCGCCGCCCCCGTTGTAGCTGAGGCTCTCCCGAAGCGGAACGCCGTTCACATCAATCAGGACAGGCGTTCGTTTCATAACCTCACTCCCAGCGGACGACGGCGACGGCGGGTTGTCCCCAGTACCGACTCCGCATCATTGATCGCCCGGTTAAGCTCATCCAGAGAAGCCGCCGTATATTCAATTCTTCGTCCATCTTTCTGGACAGACACCACCCGTTTACCGGTTAATAAATCAAGGCGCGCCTGACGCAGCGCCTGCAGTTCAGCGACTGTAACCATTCACTCCTCCGGACAGCTTCGCTGCCAGTTCTTTAAGGGTTGGCCGGGTCGTCTCTTCTTCCCGGGATTTTGCCAGTACAGCCAGATCAAGCTGCCAGCGTTGCACGGACACACGTAATGCCGCGTAGGCATACACCAGGCAGTCCAGCGCTTCGTTACGCCGCTTTTTGTTATCCCACAGCAGACGCATCTTTCCTTTTTCCCACTTCTCCACAAGCTCTTCCGCGACCAGTTGCTGCGCCTCTGTCTGCGAAAAAATCTCCGGATCATCAGGAAAACGGATGGCATACGACGTGGCTTCATCCGCAGGCGTGGGCTCGGCTTTCATACGGGCATAGAGAATTTCTTTTGCGGTGTCCGTCCCCACTTCGCACAGATACACGCCCCGCTGATTGCGGGTTTTTGGCATGGTGATCACCGGCTTGCCATAAACAGATGCACCTTTTACCGGCAGCACCCGGAAAACACCGTGTTTTTTTGACCTCTGATAGACAATTTCGCCATCGATCCCCCCGGTGTCCCAGCAGACACGGGAAATGGTCATTTCGGTTCCGTCTGCATGGCGGTATTTTTTGTTGATCGCCACATCCACACGTAACAGCGTCTCTTCCTCATCAGGACGCCCCATAATGATGATTTTATCCACCAGAAAAGCTTCCTCTCCCGGTGCCCATCCCCAGACATACATCTCAAAACGGTTTCGCTGCGAGTCAATGCCCGCCGTCAGATAAACCACCCGGGCAGGCACCGCCGCCGTGTAACGCACAACCTTATCCATCAGCACCTGGTGATCGAGTTTTTCGCCCACGGCCTCTTCCCAGGTCTCGCCCAGCGTGGTGTTCACAAAGGTTTTCAGGCCGTTGGGATCTTTCAGTGCATCCAGCCAGTCATAGACTATCTGTACCCAGGTGGTGAACGGACTGTACGCTGTCCAGATATGGAACGTGATGGAGCGCGGCGGCGGAATTTCATTATCCGCGGCGCTGAAAAACGTCAGACCGTCACGGGTCCACATCCCCGTGTTTTCACAGATCCACCGCCCGTTGCTCTGGTCAAGCTCAGACTGATGGATCACGCAGCCATGATGTTCACAGAGGTAGAAAACGCTTTCGGGGCTGTCCTTCTCCCATTTAAGGCCAAAAGGCGTGGATTCATCGCCAAATTTCAGATACTGCTCCTCCCCACAGTGTGGGCAGGGCACATAAAAACGCATGAAATGCGCCGACTCGTTGGCCGCTTTTTCGATCTGGCAGGTGCCTTTGATTTTAGGCGTCGAGCCGCGAATGGATTTGGGCCATACAGAGCCCTCAATACGTTTATCCCCAAGCAGGGTTGGCGAACCCTCTTTTTCGACATCCGGTTCGAACGAGGAAAGTTCGTCATAGCAGACCACGTCCACGGATTTTTCACGGTAGTTTTTGGCGGCAGCGCCGCCCAGGCACCAGAAACCCACACCCGATGAAAAGCGTTTCAGCGTGAGAGTATTGTCACGATGTTTACGACCCAGCCACGGGGAAAGATCTTTCAGGCATGGCACATCCCGAATCGTCGCCTCCACGTGAGACTTCATAAAATCTTCAGCGGCAGAATCCGTGGGCTGAAAAAGCAGACTGTTTCGGGATTTATGCTCAATAAAATACCCGACCACCCCCAGCAACATCTTTGTATAGCCAACACGGGCAGATTTAATCAGATTAACAGTCCGGATCTGATCATTCCCCATGCTGTTCATGATGGCGATCTGGAACGGCAGCGTTTTCCATTCTCCCTCACCATATGAAGATTCTTTAGGCAGATAATAATTTTGATCAGCCCATTCAACTGGCGTCACCGGCAATGCCCTTATCAGGGGCTGTAATGCTGTTGTGACAGCACTCATCATATTATTCAGTTGTTGCTCTGATATATTCATCGAGTAAATCCGGTAATTTATCCCCCGCCCGCGCACACTGATTTGCCCCCTTCGCAATAAGGGTTTTCAGATGGTCAAGATGGCGCGGTGTTAAATCAGGAAACTGTCGCTGCATGGATAAAGGGATGGAATCAAGCGTACTGGATAACGCCATTGCCAGCTTGCTGAGGGCAAAAATACAGAACCCGGTATCAATAAGTTTTCCTTTTGACACCTCATTTTTTAACTGCTGTGTAACAGCCTGTTCTGCTGTCAGTTCCCATCTGGCAATAAGCAATTTCTCCTCATAGTCGTCTTCGCTATCGCCATCAGGCACATCGTTTTTACTTCTTCTCAGATACGATATGTAAAAATCGCGCCAGGCATCCAGATCCAGTTGCCCTCGCTTATTCGATATCGGGGCACCCGGCAATTTCTGCAATCTGCGAAGCTGGCGATCGGTCAGACTTAAATGCCTGGCAACTTCAGTCTGCGTAGCCACTCCTCACCTCGCAAAAACTCTCACTTCACAATCACAACAAAACCGGTCATGTCCGGCTTACATGTCTATTTTTTGTGCATGTCCGGTTCACAGAAGACCTCTTTTTTTATATTTCATATAGTTAACTTGAAGAGAAACCGGACATGGTTCCCGGAAAATTTTCATAAATAGCGAAAACCCGCGAGGTCGCCGCCCCGTAACCTGTTGGATCGACGGAAAGGACCCGAAAACGAGAATAATTATCACTTACAGCAAGAATCGAATCTGATCTATTATGGTGCTTGCTATTATGTGCCGGCACAAGTGCGTCGTTTACCGTCATTTCACACAGAGGCATCATCAAATGAAAATCAGAAATATTCTCGCTATCTCCCTTGCAACATCATCCTTCAGTTGCCTGGCATTTAAATCCTCGCCCAATGTGCTACCAGGACCAACGAATCAACTAACTGCGGTAGAAAGTAAAATTATCGGACATTTTTATGCCCCACACAGTGCATTACCCGGAACAACCATCACAGGGACATGTGACGCCTCCCCCGTCCCGGGATGCACCTGTCCGTTTTGTACTATGCTGCGTAGCCAAAACCGATAACATCCGCATTTACCTGGTATTACATGATGAGTTCACGCAGCGACTGATAGAGGAAGGAAAGATGGTTAGTAAAAGCAAGGCGCATTGCCGCCGCATGCTGCAGGCATTGCAACAGACGAGAGCAGGTATTTTTGACCAGTTGGAAAACTGCCAGCATACTTTGCCCGAGTATATCGCCATCTCATCGGAAACCAGTGCAACTCTTATTCATCGGGTTCCACCAGAGAAAAAGAAGAAATGAACAGTGAGGCGTTGTGTGGCATACAACGCCTTCTTCCATCATTCCTCGTCAGCCATGACAAAAATATAACCGCTGGCTCTTTCATTTTTCTCCTGCGTCCAGCCCCTCTCTACCTGGAAGCATCAAGGACGTGACGGCGTAAAGATAAATTGTCTCTTCACTCCCTGACAGGGGCGATTCTTTTCAAATCGCCATTTCGCCATGGCCTTCACCACTTCATCACGAAACAAATTATGAGGCTCTGAGCGGAGAAAAACGATCCGTGTCACAGTCCCATCAGCACCAATATCGAACTTAACCTCAACCAGCCCCTTGATATAATTTGCTGCAGCATATTCCGGATATCGTGGATACACCGTCACTAATTGCCGGGGCTCATCAGCTTTTTGCTGCGAGCATCCCACTGCCAGGACAGATAACAGAAAAAGTAGTAAAAGGCGTCTTTTCATTTTTATTCCTACGGGTCTTATTCTGACAATATATCCTGTGTTCCAGACTGCCACATCACCACATCCTGTGCCATTATCTGACTCACATTACATACATCGCATCGGGATACAGTAGTAGCACTTTCTGTAATACAGCTTCCTGTTTCTTCCACCATCGCACCGGGATAAACCCGCGAATCATTAACGCGGTAAAAACCCGGTGTGCATCGTTTTTAATTATTCCCGCACACTCACGCAGAGGAGTCTCCCTGTCGGGCTGCGGTCTCTGTTAATGAGGGAATATAGCGACGATACGGCGCATCAACAAAACTTATTTCAGGCACTGAGTGCGGATATAGTCCTGTGCCCCTTCCAGTTGCTTGTGCATCGTCATCAGCCGCTCTCTGAGGGTGAAATAATCCCGTGTAACGGTGTCTGCCAGTTGGGGGCCGGTTGCATTATCCACGCCGGAGGTGGTGGGGGCTTCACGCACGGAGCCTGGACAGGTGGCGTTGATCCGCAGGCGCTTACGACCAGCGGCAACGTCAGCGCGAAGAGTTTCATTTTCAGCTCTCGCATCGGCTAATTCCCTCGAGTATTTTGCATCGAGCGCAGCAACATCGCGCTGGCGCACCTGCATATCAGTAATGGTTGCGTTCGCCAGCTTCAGTTCACTGGCTTTGTTATCGCGCTGCGCTTTGTAGGTAATCGCGTTATCACGGTAATGGTCTGTTGCCATCCACAGCGCACCACAGGCCACCAGCAGAATAACGATAAACGCGGAAAGCATTCGGTTTATGTTCACCCCAGCAACCCCGACGAAGACAACATCATCCAGGCCATGGAAAGAAAAAGAGCAACCAGCATTAGTGAAAATGAAATGCCGACAATTACACAGAGGATCTTCGCCAGCGTTATGAGTTTGTCTGACATGCTTAATCCTCCCTTCACGATTTCAACGCAATGACCAGTTTTGCCAGCCCATACAGCATCGGGGACACAGCAACACCGACCGCCACCCACTTAATGGCAAAAGCCAGTGCTCTGCTGATGTCATCAGTTACAGGCGCTTTCAGTTCAAGGCCATTTTTCATAGTCAACCTCAACAGAATTCGTTTACACTTCGCCATGTTCTCCCTTGCCTTACTCAAGGTCAGAAACACAAAACCTCGCTTGGTGCCAACAAACGGGGTTTTTACTTTTATTCACTTACGTTTCGCCAGTTCGCAGGATTTCGTGTTATCCGCCCGCGTGGCCATTCCTCATTTTTCAGCAAAATATTCTGCTTATCTGTCGATACCCCAGCACGCCAGCGCGCTCTCCTGGTCACGACGGGATACCTGACCGTAACAGTTGTTTGAACGAATACGGCAGTCTCTGCCACCGTCCTTAATCCACCAGCGAATCGACTCACAGGCACCTTTACGATCACCGGCATTAAGCCGCTTATAAAACGTCGACGGGAAACACTTACCGGGGCCAATGTTATAGGGGCAAAATGACGCGATACCTGCTTTTTGTGGCTCGGTCAGTGGAACTTTTATATTACGCTCCACCCATGCCAGCGCCTTATCCCGCTCAATGGCGTTAACCTGGGCGCATTTTTCCTTCGACAGTTTCATGCCCGGAATAACAGGTTTACCATCCACCACCGTGGCACCCCGGCAAATGGTCCATATGCCGGAACCATCGCGGTATGCCTTTGTGTGGTTACCCTCTTTTTCGTCCAGAAACTGGTCAAGTATCTGAGGAGCAGACGCGCCTGCGGCAATCAGCGCCAGAACGGCAGCCGACAGGCCGTATCTGATTTTTGCGTTCATGGATATTTATCAGGATTTATCGGTTTCTGAACCCTGGATATGTTAAGCATTCAGCCCGTCAGTGGTAGGACACTGGCGCTCTGGTTAAGGATTATGGGGGATGCTGGCTGAGCTACCCCATCTGAGGATTTGATATGCAAAAAGAAGTTTTTATCAATATTACAGCTGACTGCTCATCTCCTGCATCAACAGCAAAAGAAATTGAAGCTCTTAAATATATGATTACAGTAATATTTTCCGTATTGGACCAGAATGAAAAAAATGGAATCATTCATCAATTAAATGAACATGTAAATAATCCATATATCAAAAGCAATCTGGAAATGCTGCTACCAATGAAAGATATTGGAAAACCAACTGAAACAAAAGGCTAACAACCAGTAATCGAGTTATCTGAACTGTTAATTTTTATGGTATACCGCGCCTCTGAACAGGGGCGCGTTTCTGGCAACAGCTCGTCCCCTTCACATAACCCGGCAGCAACATCCAGGAAGACCTGTCTGATGCTCCTTCTGGCTGCAGCCTCATAAAACTCCAGCGCGGCACCTTCAACACGGTCCAGCGAGATGTCCAGGTCAAAAATTTCACCGTCAAAGCGTTTTTTGTCCCGTAACGCTAAAGTTACCGTAACTTT
>SKES01001308.1_pt1 | contig 15264 bp, 24 predicted proteins | sample 4826851 | NCBI WGS metagenome assembly SKES01 (sample SAMN11008803, study PRJNA524170) | human gut metagenome | biome: Human fecal sample; material: Feces; isolation source: fecal sample from pouch patient p52 | host: Homo sapiens | place: Israel: Tel-Aviv | collected 2016-09-04 | reverse complement strand
AGGAAACAACACGATCTCCACTGAAGCAGGTGCCGACGTTGGTTTCGGCAGACGACGTAACTGCTCAACTATTGCTGTGCACGCCGCACTCTGGAATTTTCGCCCCGCCGCGCTTATCAGGCTCTTACCAGCAAATGCCCCTTTGTTGGGGTGTCGCCAGTAGGTGTTCACGCTGGGCGGAAAAGGCAGTATTAGCTTCATGCCACCATCTCCCTGACCAGTTTTTCCGCCTGCTGGCGAACCTGCGCCAGAAATGCCTCACCACATGCCTCAAGTTCATCGCGCCCGATGTAGCTGATTGCCGCTCCCTTCCAGGTCTTGTCGAAAACAGCAATAGCACCAGCGAAGAAAGCACCTGTTGGCACCTGCTTTTCGTCTTTCGGGATAAACCAGGCAGGCAGTTCAAAACCAATACGCCCGCGAATAAAAGCAATATGGTCCGCATCTTCCGGCCACCACACTTCGCTGGTGGCAGCTTTGATCAGGAAAACATAGCGCCCGCCCTTATCACGCATGGCACTGGCATGTTTCATGATGTAACGCATGCCGGTGATGTATTGCCCCTCATGCTGACTGGCGCGGCTGTATGGGGGATTACCAAAGGCAGCACCTTTAAGCTCCGCAAGACGTTCTGACCAGTCATGCGCCAGCGCGTTGTCTTCCGCCGTGTAATACGCAGCACATTTGGCGTTATCACCGTCAGTAAACAGATCCAGAACAAACGGGCCAAACAGAGTGTTAATTCCCCAGAAAATGTTGTCCGGCGTGCGCCACTGATCGCCCACTTCCTTCAGTTCATGGGCTGGTTTGTTCCGCAGTTCCACCAGTGCCTGACAATATTTATTACTCATTAAGCCCCCACGTAATTCCCTGACAGATACCACTCTTCACCCGATGCTGCGCGCTTGCTGCTTTTCTGTAAGCACTGCTCACGACGCGCCAGAAAATTGTTTCGTTCTGGCTGGGAGTGGCTTTCACGGAATGCCGCCATCCACACCGTTGCAGCACGACGGTATAAGCCCCTGGACTCCAGTTCTTCAGCATGACGGGTCAGGCACAAAATCACCCAGGGGTCGTTAGTGCCGACATAGAAATTGCTCACAGGTATGGTTTCAAGAACAGGTTGCAGTTTCTCCTCCTGCGATATCTCAGCCTGGTGTGGGAAATGTCTGCGTGTTTTCCCTTCACAACGGTGAGCCACACGCCCACTCTGACGTAACTTGCTTGCTGACTGCAGTACGCGCTGCCGTGAGTAACCTGCAAAAGCATCCGCAATGTCTCCGGAAGTACAGCCCGGATGGGCTTCAATGAATTTCTGAACTTCATTCAAAAGACTCATGATCACCCCCTGAATCCTTCCGGGATCTGGCTGTAGTCCACGTTGTCGTAACTGGCTTTGAAGTACGGGTCTTCACGTTTTTCTGTGTGCGTGCTGACGGACGGCGATAAGCGCAGGGAAAGCTCATCCCATTTTTCCCGCAACTTCGACGGGCTGAGCACGTTACGGCACCAGAACGGATCACGGCTGACGCGGCTGTACATCTCGCAGATTTGTTTGTGAGTACGACCATCCTGCACACACATCAGGCGAATTTCGTTTGCCCATGCTGTCCAGTTCGGTTCTTTGGGACGAACCACCTCGCCGTCACATTCGGCGGCCTGCTCGTACAGGGCGATGATTTTTTTCCAGAGCCACTGTGCGCAGGTCAAATCATCCTGCGTTCCCCACTGGCGCTTTTTAGGGCTGAATACAACCGCATCAGGATGGCGAGTTAAAAAATCCTGTTCAGCCGTCTGCGTGTCCGGTTGCAAAGCGTCCGGACGAGAAGGTTTTTTATCTGACGGATCATGTTTTGATTTTACTGACGGATCCCCGCCAGATTCTGACGGGTGAAAACACGCTTTTTTGCCAGATTTCGACGCATCAAATTTTGACGGGTCAGATTTTGATGCGTCAGATTTTGACGGGTCAGAATCTGACAGTTGAGAAAATGCCGCAGCCTGAAGCTTCGCAACGTTAAGCTGATAAACATTCGACGCATTGCGGTTACCCTGGCGACGCGCCTTACGCGTTAACCAGCCTTCTGCTTCCAGCCGTGCGATAGCCGTTCTGACGGTACTCATCCCCGCGCCAATCTGGCGGGCAATGGTTTCAATTGATGGCCAGCACACACCCTCGTCATTACTGAAATCAGCCAGACGGGCCATAATTGCCACACTGGATAATTTCATGCCTGACGCTGCGCAACCATCCCATACATAGCCGGTTAATTTGGTGCTCACTTACGCACCTCCTTATGCTTTTCGTTCAGTTCCGAGTCCACCAGCCCGGCAACGAATACACCATCGTTGATGTAGTCGTAGAGCGATGAAGCCAGCGGAGACTGAACTGAAACCAGCATCGGATAAAGTTGTTCTAACCAAACGCGGTGAATTTCAGCCATGTAGAGGTAAACAACGTGGGCATTGTGCGCGACACATGAAGTATCAACCTTTCCGATCAGCGCCTGTTCCATCTGGTTAAAGGCATTGATGTATGCCTCTTTGAACTGGGCAGCACGTTTACCCGTGAAACCCATAGCAAGAAACGCAAAGCCATCGCGGGTTATTTGATAGCAAGGTAGTTTGCGAGTACCGCCGTTGGGCTGGCGTACCAAAATTGATGTCTCCGCAAAATTGCGGGCACAAAACTCTGGAGAACAATCCAAAATGCGAATCTTTTTCAGAACATCGTCATGACGTTTAGAGAAGAAGTCAGCAACAGCCAAAGAAGATGTAACAGCCTGACCATCAACGATGGCAATTTCAGGTTGAGAGAGGGTTGGGAGAGTAGTCATAGTGACAGCCCCGGTAGTCAGTTTTTTAGAAAACTCACCACATGGGACGCCAATCACAGAGGTGGTGAGACGTACAGGGTTGGCGTTACCGGAGACTACCGAACCCGGCCCGACCGAAGTCGGCCCTGTACGCCCCACCATAATTTGGGCGTAGCAATGCTCATGACACGAAAAAACCGCATGAGCGCGGTTATGCTCAGTAATCAATTTCAGGACGCCAATCCCGGCAACGGATTTTGCCGCTGCCAGAACAATATAACGCCCAGAATTATCAGAATCAATCATTACTGGTTTGCTCATGATCGTCCCTTATCTCCCTGAACTTTTGCCTGAAATGCTCAAGTGGGCTGAAGCATTCATGTTCATAGCCTTCACGGAGGTAGATAACCCGTTGTGTTTCCGGCTCCCAACGAATGACTCTGACGGGCACTCCGTGGTGATCTTTGAACCAGCGGTTAACTTGTCGCAAAGGACTGTCTCCTTCTGCCGGTTGAAATCACCCACAGCCCACTCTGCAAAGCTGTGGGTTACAATTTCCCTGTCACCTGGTACATTCACTGCATAGCAATACTCCACCTTCGCTTTTCCACCCGGTACAGGAAGCGCAATCAGTTGCGAGCGACGGTAGTGTGTTGTTAAACTGTTCATGCGTTAGTTTCTCCACAACCAGAAGCAATCGACGCCACGGCGCCCGGAGCTGCACACTCGCGGGCGTCACTCTTTTCTGGAGCGCAAAAGATTTTGTAGACCAGTGCTGCATGCTCCTGCAGCTTCGAAATTGACAGGTACAGTTCGTCGTTAATTGCTGCCTGCTCGTGTGGTTCCACCACCCCGTCTTCAATTGCTGAACGAATCTGTTTTGAATAACTGCCGATCTGTTCAATGACCTCCAGCAGGCGTTGGTTGATATCGGCGTTCTCTACTTCCTCAATTTCAGGAAGCGATACAAACACCCCACCAGCAGACTGTGCGACTGCATCCGCAATGTGGTGAGTGCCAGCAGCACGCTGTAAAACCATTGCCCATCCCAACGGGAAAATCTGATCGCCATCGGCACGAAGGCGGTTAAATAATGCGTTCTCTGTTACATCCAGCCAGTCAGCAGCTTCAGCGTAACCCCCCGGCAATGCCGCGATAGTTTTTCTGACAGCTTTCACGTACCACTCAGGCTGTTTTTCTACTTTCCAGTGATGCTTACCCACGGTTAGCCTCATCGTTCTGTGGTTAAAAATTGAAGGTGTTCTGTTAATCTTTCGGATAGATATCCGGTCTTAAGTCAGATTTCGTAATTGCACCTGACGTGCATTGCTCAATTTTTTTAGCCAGCACAAAACTGGCTTTTTTATAACCATTGAAAACCAGCCGTAAGTAGCCTGGTGTTGAGCCAACTTTTCCGGCCAACTCGCCCTGCTGTTCTTTGGTTAAAGAGTCCCAATACGCTTTCATACAATATGTACCTCCGATGTACATATTACATGATTAAAATGAACCTTCAAGATACTTGTACCTTAACGGTACAAGGGTTTTAATTTCATTATGAAAACAGTCCATGACATCCGGCGGTCTAACGCCAGAAAACTGAGAGATGGTGTTGGCGGGAATTCTTCCTTTGCCACCATGATTGATCGCGAGCCGACCCAGACCAGCAGGTTTATGGGAGATGGTGCAACTAAAAATATCGGTGACAGCATGGCACGGCACATCGAAAAATGTTTCGACCTGCCTGTCGGATGGCTTGATCAAGAACACCAGACAACGAACATCACAAAAAAACCTGATGTTTCAATCACTAACAAACAAATAACGTTAGTCCCTGTCATATCATGGGTACAGGCCGGAGCATGGAAAGAAGTTGGTTATTCTGAGGTTGATTTGAGCACAGCAGAAACTTATCCCTGCCCTGTACCCTGTGGTGAAATGACTTATATCTTGCGGGTGATTGGTGATTCAATGATTGATGAGTACCGCCCAGGAGACATGATTTTTGTTGATCCTGAAGTCCCTGCCTGCCACGGTGACGACGTTATTGCATTGATGCACGATACAGGCGAAACCACCTTCAAGCGGTTGATAGAAGATGGAACACAGCGTTACCTCAAAGCATTAAACCCAAACTGGCCTGAACCTTACATTAAGATCAACGGTAATTGCTCTATAATTGGTACAGTGATTTTCTCGGGAAAACCAAGAAGATACAAAATAAAGACCTAATCAATATTTATGAACCTGCTTCGGCAGGTTTTTTTATACTTGACAATGTACCTTTGGGATACATAATGTATCCAAAAGAAACATGCAACAGGCAAGATTCAAACAAAGTTTGGTTGTAACACGGCGTATGGCACATGCGTCGTTAGCGGTCTGGAGACGTTAAAGGGGACAATCCACTCCTTGCTCGGGCAAACAAACCAGGTAGCCGGAATGTGCAAGTCAATGATGATGCTGATAAGACGCCTAACCAGCGTGGCGATTCGGTTTGACGCCTGGGAAGAGACCAGGGTGCAACGATAAGAGCATTTATGGAGCCGAGACAAAGTGTGGCGCCGAACTGGCTAAGTGCTCTCAGCGTTGTGGTAATCCGCGAAATGGCGCGGCGGTAAGTATGGCGGGGTTACTCTTTCCCCGTTGAGGACACCGGATTGTCAGGTTGACCATACGCCTGAGTGACAACCCCACCACAACAGCCACTGCTTTGGCGGTACCAGTTTGTACACTTGCTTCCGGCTGGTACCGCTCTTTTTACAAAACAGAGAAGAGCATCACCGGACGACGGGCTCATAACCCAATCCATCCGGGCGGCTGCCACCGCAGGTGTTCTTCTCTGTTTTGTGGAGAAACTAATACATTGTGCAGAGGAAAATAGAATGAAATTACCAAAATTTCGTAACGCAATTGTGTACCGAGCAACATTACCTAGTATACAGGCTATTGAAGGTCATCTTCTCGAACTCCCTTATTCTGAAATCGGGGAAACAGAATTTTCACGGTCCTCTTTTGTAGAGAATCCTGTCACTGGTGAACTGGTAACTCCGATATCTGGTGGGTACGCAATGGTAATCCGTCATGATCAGAAAATAATTCCCCGACATGTCGTCATGAAAGAAGCTAATTCTCGAATCCAAACAATCGAAAATATGTCCGGGAATAAATTAAAGCGTGCCGAACGACTGGCCATTATTGATAACGTACGAGTAAATCTATGCAAACAGGCATTTGTTAAGTCTACGCTGATTCTTGCATTGTACAGCACTGATGAGAAATTATTGGTAATCAACACAACCAATAAAATAATAGCCGGTATGGTATGCGCAATGCTGATTAAGGTTGTCGGTTCAGTGAAAACAGAAACAATCAACATCAGTGATATCAAGAATGGACTGACTACACGCCTGAATAACTACATCAATGGTGCAGCCAATGCATTTGAAGGATTCACTGTCGGAAATTATATTCAGCTATCACGCTACGCAGATCAAAAGGAAATTATTCGCTACTCAGCTGAGCATGAGTCAATTCAAAGCGAACTGGCCGATAGCCTTAGTAGTAGTTTCACTGCTGATAAAATGGAGTTATCCGGTTGCGGTGTGACCTTCATTCTTACCGAAAATTTCCATTTTTCGCGCATCAATACTCAATCTCAGACATTTAATGATGAAGATGATAAAGCATTCCAGTGGCGTCATCAGACTGGCGCTGACCTTTTCCAATTCAGCAAGGTAGTTAATTTGATGTGTGACCTTCTTTCTTACAAAGAAGATAAAAGCCAAAATCCAACAACTTAAAAAAATTGCAGCAATCATCCCATGTCAAATGGGCTGGATTGCTGCAATCAAAATTCAGAGCGGTGCAGCGCATATAACGTGGAGAACAAAATGTCATTTATTAAAACTTTTTCCGGGAAGCATTTTTATTATGACAGGATAAATAAAGACGACATCGTGATTAACGATATCGCGGTTTCCCTTTCAAATATCTGCCGCTTTGCCGATCATCTTTCTCACTTCTACAGTGTCGCCCAACATGCGGTGCTTTGCAGCCAGCTGGTGCCGCAGGAATTTGCTTTTGAAGCGTTAATGCATGATGCAACAGAAGCGTATTGCCAGGATATTCCCGCTCCACTGAAACGCCTTCTTCCTGACTATAAACGGATGGAAGAAAAAATAGACGCCGTAATCCGTGAGAAATACGGGTTACCCCCGGTTATGAGCACGCCCGTGAAATATGCCGATCTCATCATGCTGGCAACCGAACGCCGCGATCTCGGGCTTGATGATAGCTCTTTCTGGCCTGTACTGGAAGGTATCCCGGCAACAGAGATGTTCAAAGTGATTCCACTGTCGCCAGGCCATGCCTACGGGATGTTTATGGAACGTTTTAACGAGTTATCGGAGTTACGCAAATGCGCATGAATGTTTTCGAAATGGAAGGGTTTCTTCGCGGGAAATGTGTACCACGAGATCTGAAAGTGAATGAAACAAATGCTGAGTACCTGGTACGTAAATTCGATGCGCTTGAAGCTAAATGTGCGGCACTGGAAAACAAAATAATACCAGTGTCAGCTGAACTGCCGCCAGCAAATGAAAGTGTTCTGTTATTTGATGCTAACGGAGAAGGCTGGCTAATTGGCTGGCGTTCTCTCTGGTACACCTGGGGACAAAAAGAAACCGGAGAATGGCTGTGGACATTTCAGGTCGGGGACCTTGAAAACGTCAATATCACTCACTGGGCAGTAATGCCGAAAGCACCGAAGAATAAAAAATGAGCGTGATAAAAACTCATACAGGAATTGTTATCACCCGAGACGGTCCGCAGGTAAAAAAACTGCACCAGACAAAGCGGATGTGGGTCGTCGGAAAAAACGAGTTTTACCACAAAGAAACCGGACGCCGCCACTTTGCAGAAAATACTCGCCGCCGACTGCTGATCGATACCATCAAGCCTATCGAGGTGAAGCATGTTTAAACAGAACGAAAAATCTATCGCTCAAATTGCTGAGTATATCCCGCGTGCGTGCCGGGATATGCAGTTGCAGGAAGCCAAAGCACGCCTGGAGAAAAAAATTGCGCTCTATATCGATGACGGCTGTGATGCCGCCGTTCTTAACGCGGCGTTCGCGCCAGCTCTTAACAGTCATACGCGAAAGTCTTTTTTTTCGTGCATCGCAGCGCAGATCCGTAAAGGAGGCAACCAGTGAGCAACATTAACTATCAGGTACTGCGTGAAAAGGCAGAGAAAGCAACTAAAGGAAGCTACATCGTAGGGCATACATCTGTTAACCAACACGGCAATTTAACAGGAGTTTTTGTTTGTCAAAAATGGAAAGGAGAACCCGGTGGCGTAATTGCAGAATGTCACGTTAACTGCCTGGTTGAAACAGATGCTCAGGCTTATGCAAACGCTGAATTCATAGCAGAGGCTAACCCGGCTACCGTGCTGGCACTGCTGGATGAACAGGAAAGAAACCAGCAATACATCAAACGCCGCGACCAGGAGAACGAGGATATTGCGCTAACGGTAGGGAAGCTGCGCGTTGAGCTTGAGGAGACAAAATCAAAACTCAACGAGCAGCGCGAGTATTACGAGGGAGTTATCTCTGATGGGTGCAAGCGTATTGCTGAACTGGAAGCGCGGGAAGTTCAATTACCGACTCGCTACGACCTTCGATATGGACACCCGATAAATGCAGATGAGCGACAAGTCATGATACCTAAAGAAAATGGCAGTTGGCTTTACCTGATTGACCTAGAACACGCATTACGCGTCGCTGACATTCGTATCAAAGGAGAGTGATATGGCCACTTTAACAAAAAAAGAACGGGCATGGTTGAATGAATTACAGGACGTTCTTGATCGCTGTCCATCACCAAAAAAAATTGGTTTTTACACCATTGGCGATAAAACCATTTACCTGTATGACCTACGCCGCATGGATGAAATCATGGAGGCTCTTGATAATCGTTCGTCGATGGATTGGTGTGTTGCTGTCCATGATATGAATGCAGGGTTTGATGAAAAGATTTTGTTCCCCTCATCAGTTGAAAGCACTGCGGGTTAAGGAGTAACACATGACCACTATAACCAAAGAGCGACTGCTGACAATCAAGCAGTGGCGCGAAACATACGGACCGGGTAGCAACGTTGTGCTTCCAGCAGAAGAAGCGGAAGAGCTGGCACGGATTGCGCTGGCATCACTGGCAGCAGAGCCGGTGGCAAAGATTATAGCTCATTACCCATTAGGAGTTGACGTAGGCAAACAAAAATTCGTACAGGCCATTAGAGAGCTTCCTGACTTTGGCGGATATCTATTTGCCGCCCCTCCAGCGCCGATAGTGCCGGAAGAAATGTATTGGCAGGATGCGCCAGTTGAAGGCAGCAGCAAAGCGGCTGCATACGCTACAGGCTGGAACGATTGCCGCGAAGCCATGCTTCAGTCCGGAAACTTTCGGGAAAATAAAGATTCGTCAACCAATAATTTTCGGAAAATCCCGGAAGCGTCAACCAGCTCTCCGGTAACTCCGGATGGTTGGATAAGCTGTAGTGAGCGAATGCCGGACGACAGGCAGGAGGTGAATCAATGAGCTGGCCTGATGCAATCGTAACTCTGGGGGTGGTATTCGCAGCAGCGTTTGTTGTGTTCTCGATTTGTCGATGGGGATAACCACATGTTCGCTTTGATTCAACGCGGTCAGATATACACGGACAGAGCTGGATACCCCGTGGTGATTACTCGCATCACTGAGCACTCAGTGTTCTTTCGACGGATGGACGGACGATCCGGGCGGGTACGCATTGGTGAGTTAAACTGCCTGTTCGAACATATTGACCACCAGGAGTACCGCAAAATTCTCGCGGACACTGAGCAGGAAAAGCACCTGAAAAAATTACGAGCCATAAAAAGGAAGTAAAGAATGAATAAAGCATTTGAACGATGGGTCCACCAGCGTTACGGCAATCGCTATGACCTGACGCGAGATGTTGACGGCTTCTACTGTCGTGAAGTTGTGAAGCGAATGTTTGAAGTGTGTTGCCACTGCCGTGGGCTGAGTGTTGTGTGAGGTAATACATGGGCAATGTGATTCAACTGGCTCCCAATGAATGGGTTTGTGAAAGCGTTCTTATCGCAATTACCGGGCTCAAACCAGGCACAATTCTTCGGGCCCGGAAAGAATGCTGGATGGTTGGAAGAGAGTATATTCACGTATCACCAGACGGTAATCCAAAGCCTTCCAGTGAATGTATGTATAACAGAAAAGCAATAGATGCCTGGGTCGCCTCAATGAAAAACAAACAACCTAGGTGATTTAATATCATGAAATATGTAAGCTCGTATCGCTCTTGGGCGTCTGGAGGTATCGATGGATAAAGTCAAATATCCAACAGGCGTCGAAAACCACGGCGGCACATTACGCATCTGGTTTAATTTTAAAGGTAAACGTGTCAGGGAAAATCTTGGTGTCCCTGACACTGCCAAGAACAGGAAGATCGCCGGGGAACTGCGGACATCAGTATGTTTTGCCATCCGCACAGGAAGCTTTGATTATGCTGCACAGTTCCCTGACTCCCCCAACCTTCAGGCTTTTGGGGTAAGTAAAAAAGAAATTACGGTGAAGGAACTTGAAGAAAAGTGGCTGGATCTGAAACGAATGGAAATCTCTGCAAATGCATTCAATCGCTATGAATCCGTTGCAAGAACGATGGTTCCGAAAATTGGAGGCAGTAGACTGGTGTCATCGGTAACCAAAGAGGAATTGCTGTATATCAGGAAAGATTTGCTTACCGGGTATCAGAATTCAACGAAAAACAAAGCAGCAGCAAAAGGACGGAGCGTCGTTACTGTAAATTATTACATGACGACAATCGCTGGAATGTTTCAGTTTGCTGCAGATCACGGTTACTTAGAAGCAAATCCCTTCCAGGGAATTAAGCCTCTTAAAAGAGCCAGGGCAGAGCCAGATCCGCTAACTCGTGACGAATTTATTCGCCTGATAGATGCTTGCCGACATCAGCAGACGAAAAACCTGTGGTCATTGGCTGTGTACACAGGAATGCGTCACGGTGAACTGGTCTCCCTGGCCTGGGAAGATATCGATCTGAAGGCAGGAACAATTACCATCAGGCGCAATTATACGAAACTTGGTGAGTTCACTCTACCGAAAACTGAAGCAAGCACAAACAGGGTTGTGCACCTTATCCAGCCCGCTATCAGTGTCCTGAAAAATCAGGCTGAAATGACAAGACTGGGTAAGCAGTACAACATCAAGGTGCAACTACGTGAATATGGACGTTCAGTGAACCATGAATGTACTTTCGTGTTTAACCCTCAAGTGGTTAGAAAAAGCGAACAGGTAGGTTTTGTCTACAAAGTCGATTCTGTAGGTGACTCATGGGAAACAGCCATTAAGCGTGCAGGGATCAGGCATCGAAAGGCATACCAGTCACGACACACTTATGCGTGCTGGTCATTATCTGCCGGAGCAAACCCAAGCTTCATTGCCAGCCAGATGGGCCATGCAAGTGCCCAGATGGTATTCAATGTATACGGAGCATGGATGACTGACAGCAATGCAGAACAGATCGCAATGCTGAATCAGAAGCTGACAGATTATGTCCCAATGATGCCCCATAGTCACCAAAGTGACACCAGAGGCTTATTAAAATCAGTAAGTTAATCCTTAATACCCGTCATGTTAACTGCGTGGAGGGCAACACCACGCTTTACGCCCTGCCGAAACCCGAGGTTGTCCTGCGCTGGCGTGAGCAGACCACAGATGACTTCCGCTTCTGTTTTAAGTTTCCGGCGACCATTTCGCATCAGGCAGCATTACGGCATTGCGATGATTTAGTGACTGAATTTTTGACCCGCATGTCACCGTTGGCTCCGCGCATTGGGCAATACTGGCTGCAACTGCCTGCCACATTCGGCCCACGGGAGCTGCCTGCGCTTTGGCATTTTCTCGATTCTCTTCCTGGCGAATTTAATTATGGCGTGGAAGTCCGCCATCCACAGTTTTTCGCCAAAGGGGAAGAGGAACAAACGCTTAATCGCGGTTTACATCAGCGCGGCGTTAATCGGGTGATTTTAGACAGCCGCCCGGTTCATGCAGCACGTCCACACAGTGAAGCTATTCGCGACGCTCAACGAAAAAAACCTAAAGTTCCGGTACATGCTGTACTGACGGCGACAAATCCGCTGATCCGTTTTATCGGTAGTGATGATATGACGCAAAACCGGGAATTATTTCAGGTCTGGTTACAAAAATTAGCGCAGTGGCATCAGACCACTACGCCTTATCTTTTTTTACATACGCCAGACATTGCCCAGGCACCGGAACTGGTACATACCCTGTGGGAAGACTTACGTAAAACGCTTCCAGAGATCGGAGCAGTTCCGGCTATTCCACAGCAATCTTCTCTTTTCTGAATTTGCCACCTATCATAGACAGGTGCCATCGGCCATTTTAAAGGGAGTTTGTATGGTAAGCGCGCTGTATGCCGTTTTAAGTGCGTTGTTATTAATGAAGTTCTCTTTTGATGTCGTTCGCTTGCGTTTGCAGTACCGCGTTGCCTATGGCGACGGCGGTTTTAGCGAACTGCAAAGCGCTATTCGCATTCATGGTAACGCGGTGGAATATATTCCTATCGCGATTGTGTTGATGCTGTTTATGGAAATGAATGGCGCAGAAACCTGGATGGTGCATATTTGCGGCATCGTTTTGCTTGCTGGTCGTCTGATGCATTATTACGGTTTTCATCACCGTCTGTTCCGCTGGCGACGTTCTGGCATGAGCGCGACCTGGTGTGCGCTGTTGCTGATGGTGCTGGCGAATCTTTGGTATATGCCCTGGGAGTTGGTTTTCTCCCTGCGTTAGCGCACAATACGCCACTTTCTTTTTCCCGGATTTTTACGTTATGTCTCACCGCGACACGCTATTTTCTGCCCCTATCGCCAGACTGGGCGACTGGACCTTTGATGAACGGGTAGCTGAAGTCTTCCCGGATATGATCCAGCGTTCCGTTCCCGGCTATTCCAATATTATTTCCATGATTGGTATGTTAGCCGAGCGCTTCGTTCAACCTGGTACGCAGGTTTACGATCTGGGTTGTTCTCTGGGCGCGGCGACGCTCTCGGTGCGTCGCAACATTCATCATGATAATTGCAAAATTATTGCCATCGACAACTCCCCGGCGATGATTGAACGCTGCCGTCGTCATATTGACGCCTATAAAGCCCCTACGCCAGTAGACGTCATTGAAGGTGATATTCGCGATATCGCCATTGAAAACGCATCGATGGTGGTGCTGAATTTTACCCTGCAATTCCTGGAACCTTCCGAGCGCCAGGCATTACTGGATAAAATTTATCAAGGACTGAACCCGGGCGGTGCGCTGGTGCTTTCGGAAAAATTCAGTTTCGAAGATGCCAAAGTTGGTGAATTGCTGTTCAACATGCACCACGACTTTAAACGTGCCAACGGTTACAGCGAACTGGAGATCAGCCAGAAACGCAGCATGCTGGAAAACGTGATGCTGACCGATTCCGTGGAAACCCATAAAGCACGCCTGCATAAAGCCGGTTTTGAGCATAGTGAGCTGTGGTTCCAGTGCTTTAACTTTGGTTCACTGGTGGCATTAAAAGCAGAGGACGCTGCATGATCGACTTTGGTAACTTTTATTCTCTGATTGCCAAAAATCATCTTTCACACTGGCTCGAAACGCTGCCCGCGCAGATTGCTAACTGGCAGCGCGAGCAGCAGCACGGGCTGTTTAAGCAGTGGTCCAACGCGGTGGAATTTCTGCCTGAAATTAAACCGTATCGTCTGGATTTATTGCATAGCGTAACCGCCGAAAGCGAAGAGCCACTGAGCGCCGGGCAAATTAAGCGCATTGAAACGCTGATGCGCAACCTGATGCCGTGGCGCAAAGGGCCGTTCTCACTGTATGGCGTCAACATCGATACCGAATGGCGTTCCGACTGGAAATGGGATCGCGTTATGCCCCATCTTTCTGATTTAACCGGGCGCACCATTCTTGATGTTGGCTGCGGGAGCGGTTATCACATGTGGCGCATGATTGGCGCAGGCGCGCACCTCGCGGTGGGGATCGACCCTACGCAACTGTTTCTGTGCCAGTTTGAAGCGGTGCGTAAACTACTGGGTAACGATCAGCGCGCGCATTTGTTACCGTTAGGTATTGAACAACTTCCGGCACTGAAAGCCTTTGATACCGTCTTTTCGATGGGCGTGCTTTACCATCGCCGTTCACCGCTGGAGCATCTCTGGCAGTTGAAAGATCAACTGGTCAATGAAGGTGAACTGGTGCTGGAAACGCTGGTTATTGATGGTGATGAGAACACGGTGCTGGTACCAGGCGATCGTTACGCGCAAATGCGTAATGTCTATTTCATCCCTTCCGCGCTGGCGCTGAAAAACTGGCTGAAGAAGTGTGGTTTTGTAGATATCCGCATTGCAGATGTGAGCGTTACCACTACAGAAGAGCAACGACGCACCGAATGGATGGTTACTGAATCGCTGGCCGATTTCCTCGACCCACATGATCCGAGTAAGACAGTTGAAGGTTATCCGGCACCTAAACGTGCGGTGCTGATTGCGCGCAAGCCGTAAAGGTCTGGTATTACTGCCGGATGCGGCGTGAACGCCTTATCCGGCCTACAAAACCTTGCTAATTCAATATATTGCAGGGACTATGTAGGCCTGATAAGCATAGCGCATCAGGCAGCTTTACGTTTGCATAACCTCAGCGCCCGTTTCCGGGCGCTATTCACGTCTTACGCCTGAACAGCTGGCTGATCAAACGCCGTTAACTTCGGAGCATTGCCCGTATATTTTTCGATATACACCAACGCAGAGTTACCGGCACAGGCATTTGCCAGCTGCGAGCTGGGGATATCCGCCGTTAACACGTTCGCACTGCCGTTTTTACACAAGCCATTTTCCAGATCTGGCCATGCACCTTCATGCACGCATACCACGCCTTTTTTGATCCCGTCAGTCACCACCGCGCCTGTCAGAATCTGACCACGTTTGTTCCACACACGCACCAGATCACCATTCGCAATACCAAAGCGAGCAGCATCTTCGGTGTGAATAGTGATTGGTTCACGATCGGCGATCGCATATTTTTTACGCAGTTCCGCATAGTTAAGCTGACTGTGTAAACGGTGTGCCGGATGTGCGGTCAGAAGCTGTAACTGCTTCTCGTCGGCGGTACCTTTCCATTCATCAGGAGCCAGCCAGGTTGGGTGTGCCGGGCAATCCTTATAGCCAAATTTTTCCAACGTTTTTGAATAGATTTCAATTTTGCCGCTTGGCGTACCCAGCGCATTTTTCACCGGATCGGCGCGGAAATCACCATAACGAACGTACTGTTCGTTCTTCTCGCTGCGGCGCATTTCGATCAGTTTATTTTG
>SKES01001297.1_pt1 | contig 15399 bp, 10 predicted proteins | sample 4826851 | NCBI WGS metagenome assembly SKES01 (sample SAMN11008803, study PRJNA524170) | human gut metagenome | biome: Human fecal sample; material: Feces; isolation source: fecal sample from pouch patient p52 | host: Homo sapiens | place: Israel: Tel-Aviv | collected 2016-09-04 | reverse complement strand
ATTACTGTACAGGCAGTTACAGAATAACGGTATGCCTGTCTTACTCTGTCATATTTCTTTGCTCCGTAGTTAAATCCCCAGATTGGCTGACTGCCCTGAGAAATACCAATACAGATTGCCATAAACATCTGATTAACTTTAGAAATAACACCAACACATGCAATCGGAATGTCACTTCCATAAACTGAATCTGCACCATAATGACGAAGAATATTATTCAGCACAATCTGCACGATTGCCATCGCAATCTGGTTAATGCAGGACGCAAGACCTAACGAAATAATTGCCTTCAGATATGGCATCTTCGGTTTCAGCATAGCTCCTGTCAGATACATATTTCGGAATTTCCAGAAATACACAATAACCAGAACTCCAGAAACAACCTGACCAATCACAGTAGCCCATGCAGCCCCCTTAATTCCCCATCCAAATACGAAAATAAACACAGGATCAAGAATCGTATTAATGATTGCTCCAATCATAATGCAAGTCATAGAATAAGTCGGACTTCTATCAGCTCTGACCACATGGTTTCCACCAACAGACAGAATATAAAATGGAAGTCCGAGTGCCGTGATTCCTGTATAATCAACTGCATAAGGCATCACATCTGTAGTCGCTCCAAACAAAGTCAGCAAAGGTTTCAGAAACACCAGCGCAATTACTGCAAGAATCAAACCGCTGATTACCAATGATGATAATGCAGTTCCTGCAATTCCACTTGCTTTCTTTTCCTGCCCTGCTCCCATCTCCAGGTTATAATTCGACGCACCGCCGATTCCCAGAAGCAATGCCAATGCCGTCGCAATTGTCGTAACCGGAAACGCCACATTCGTTGCCGCATTTCCCAGCATACCTACACCCTGTCCAATAAAAATCTGGTCCACGATATTATACATCGCACTGACCAGCATACTGATGATCGCAGGAATCGCAAACTTAGCGATCAGTCCACCCACAGGTGCTGTACCCAGCGGATTCTGTGCCTGCGAATTTATTTCCTGCGTACTTTGGTTACTTTTTCCCAAATAAACTCCTTCCTCTCTTTACATATTTGACACAATTTCTATCCCTGATAAATAATAACACACTTGTAGGAATAACTTTTATTATGCCGTTTCTTTATGCCGTATTATTTACTTTAACATTTATTCTCCTTCTCTGCAACGAAAAAGCAGGGGATTTATTGCATCCGTCAATAAATCACTCCTGCTTCTATTCTTAATGCCATCACTTTATGAACATTTTATATTTATTTTTCATACAAATCCTCTGATATTTTCTATACCTCCTCCAGACAAAACAGTCTAGCACTAACCGGATTTGGAAATTCTACGGTTAACTCTCCAGCCTCTTTATTCCACTTATAATTACATGGTTCTGCTTTCGGATAACCACATACCACTTTCAAATCCTGACCTTTTCTGTGCTCAACAGGAATTGTTGCAAAAGCAGTCTGACTGTTTCTTCTCCATACAGCCACATAATCTTTCTTACCTGCATTCAATCCCATGCTCACCCACGGATCGCGATATTTAGAAAGACCTAATGGCCAGAACGGTACTGCATTCTTGATATCTACACGGATTGTTTTATAATATGAGATCGCCTCTTTTACAAGATCAAATCTTTCTGGACTCAGGTTTACCAGATGACCACTCTGATGAATTCGAAGTAAAATTGCATTAACCATATTGAAAATTACTTCTTCCTTGTCACCTTCAGTCAGTGGATAAGACCAGATAGCAGCCTGCTCAGGCGTTAATGCCATTGGAGAATTTGCTGCGATTGTAGCATATCTTATATAGTCTTCCTGGTCACTGGTAGACTGAATACTGTAACGTGAAAGCATTGCATAGTCCATTCTCAGACCACCGCTTGAACAGTTCTCAATAACCAGATTCGGATATTTTACAAAAATCCCATCCAGCCATTTCAGGTATGCACGGTTATGACCAAGAAGTCCGTCACCTGCGCTGTCCGCATTCAGTTCTGTACCAATTCCCGGTTCAATGTTGTAATCCATCTTAATATATCCAACGCCATATTCATTTACCAGACGATCGATAACTTCTGTTGCATGAGCAATAACTTCCGGATTACGAAAATCAAGCTGATATCGGCTTCTGTCATAAACCTTTTTTCCATGTCTCATAAAGTACCAGTCATCCGGAACCTTATCTGCTTTCGGGCATTTGATTCCCATAACTTCAAGTTCCAACCATACTCCAGGGACCATTCCTTTCGAACGGATATAATCCATCACTTCTTTTAAGCCGCCCGGAAATCTTTCTTTGGATGGCAGCCATTCTCCAACACCATCCCACCAGAATCCTGCTGAATACCATCCACAGTCAACACAGAAATATTCGCAACCCGCTTCTTTTGCTTTATCAATCAGCGGAAGTTCTTTTTCTGTCGTAGGGTCTCCCCACAGACAATTCATATAGTCGTTAAAGATTACCGGAAGTTTTTCATTATCTTCATTCTTTCTTCTGATAGCACGACGATATTTTGTAAGTTCTCCTGCTGCCTCTTCCACATCTCCACATGCAGAACCGACACTTACCGGAACACTTGCAAAAGTATCACCCGGTTTCAAATTCTTCCACCAGTGAGACTGATGTTCTGTGGGGCCGGATAACTGCAAATACATATGTCCATCCTGATCACTGATTTCCCAGTACCAGGAACCATTCTGCTCAATCTGCCAGAACAGGATAGAATCTGTTTCTTTATTCTTCAGGCATCCCATAGGAAGATAATTCTTAGTAGACCAGTTTCCGGTATTTCCAACACTGATTGTCTGAGAAGAACGTCTTACTTTATCCGGCTGTGAAATAGACATACCTAGCTGATCCATACTGAAACGGTTCCAGATTAATTCCTTCTGCCATGCATTGCGTGCAATCAGAACTTCCAGTTTTTCATCAGTACTTAAAAGACCTTCTTTGTCAATACCAAGCAATGCAAAAGAAGATACATACTCAACTCCCAGATCTTCTTCTCCATTATTTTTTAACTCTGTCCAGCTTCTGATCACAGAGATTCCATCATAGAACTGAATATTACTGCATACTTCCAGTCCTGTAGGTTTATCTTCCATAAGTATCTCAAGTTTTCTTCCTGTCTCGTTTCGATAATCTTTCATATCTTTATATTTCAGGCGATAGCCAGGAGCAGTATAAGTATACTTTGTTCCATGGCGTTCACCCGGACGGTTTAAACCTGAAAGCAACACTTCTACCGGTCTGAAAGAAGCTGTTCCTTCACAGGAATTAATATCATTTTCATCAAACGGTAAGTTTGAAAAATGTAATAACTTAATCTCATTCTCATCTGTGATCTCATAGACCATGTTTAAATTATTTTCTTTAATTTCAATTCTCTTCATGATGTCTCACCAATACTTTCTTCTCTAAACTTATTCTCAATTTGCATCAACCTTTGACAGAACCACTCATTAAGCCTGCAAGGAAATATTTCTGCAGGAACAGGAAAATGATAGTTACCGGAATTACCGCGATAACAGATCCGGCCATCAGACCACCCCAGTCAATAGTATTTGCACCTTTGAATAACATAATCGCCGGTGTCAGTGTTCTGTATTTATCTGTAGAGATAAAGATGTAACCAAACATAAACTCGTTCCATGCATTAATAAATGCATATAATCCGGTAGAAATCAGACTTGGAACAGATAATGGTAAAATAATCTTGAAAATCGTCTGTGCTTTTCCACATCCGTCAATCTCAGCCGCCTCTTCCAGTGCCATCGGTACAGTATCGAAGAAACTGCTCATCATAAACGTACACAGCGGTATAACGAAAGTTGTATATGCCAGAATCAGACAAAGGTAAGTTTCCAGAATATGGAATTTCTGCATGATCATATATAACGGAACCAACAGAAGAACACCAGGGATCATCTGAGACAACATCATTGCAAAGTTGGAAACCTTTACAAGTTTCTGTTTATAGTAACGACTTAATGCATATCCTGCCATTACAGCAATTACCATAGAAAGTCCACAGGCAATTACAGATACGATAAAACTGTTCTTAATATAATTTATAAACCCTGCCTGGAACAGTACCTTCTTAAAATTCTCCAACGTAGGTGCATGAATCACAAAAGAAGGAATCGCCGTACGAATCTCGTCTTTTGGCTTAAATGCTGAAATCACCATCCAGATAAATGGGAATACACAATATATGGCAATTATAATAAGAAGAATATATGAAACGGTTTTTACAATCGTTTGATTTTTTTTATTCAACATATTTCCTTTTCCTCCTTTTAGCTTAAATCATCACTGATTTTCATTCTCTTTCTGTAATAGAAAAGGAACATAATAAACATCGCAGTAAACATCATCGTTGACAATGCAGACGCAGCGCCAACATCAAAGGTCTTCATTGAATACCTGTAGATCATGATTGGAAGTGTCTCTGTTGCATAGTTCGGTCCTCCCTCTGTCATAACCCAGATAAAGTCGAAGTTAATTGCAGTCCAGATAATATGAATAAATACAATTACAAGCGATACAGATTTCAACTGTGGTAAAGTAATTTTGAAAAATCTTGTAAACATTCCAGCACCATCTACTGCTGCCGCTTCATTCAAATCTGCTGGAATAGACTGCATTGCAGACAGGAATGAAATTGTATAATACGGGAAAGATCTCCAGATATTTACAAAAATTACAGTTGCCATTGCATATCTGGAATCACCAAGAAAATTAATCTTTTCAGAAATAAGTCCCACTTTCAGAAGCAGGTAATTGATAATACCAAAGTCTGGATTTAACATCCAGTCCCATGTCATACCTGCAACAATAATCGGAACCAGCCATGGGATAAATACTAAAGTACGGAAGATTGCTCTTCCTTTAAATTTCTGATTCAATAAAACTGCAGTAAGCATACCCATAATATATTCACCAGCTACAGAAAATACTGTCCAGAAAATTGTGTTTCTTATTGCCTGTGCAAAGTGTTCATCTGATACTACTTTCTTAAAGTTATCCAGACCGGCAAAACCTGTCATACTCTTATTGATCAGATGTACGTGTGAAAAAGCATCATGAAGAACCTTTCCCAGAGGATATGCAATCAGGCAGGCAAGGAAAATAAGAGCCGGCAGTAACATAACCAAAGCATATCTTCTTGCCTGCTGATCTCTTGTCAGTTTTCCGTCCGTTTTTTTCAGTAATTTTGACATATATAGCCTCCTATCTAAACATTTTCAGATAAGAAAAGCTGGAATGCTTTCACATCCCAGCATTTCTTTTAAAACGTTTATTCGCTCAGTTCACCATTTTCCTGTAAAGATGCATTTACGGCGTCACTCAGCCAGGAAGCTGCTTCTTCTGCAGTTTTACCTTCCTGAAGGACCTTAGCAATAGAATCTACCATTGCCTGATTGATTCCGCTTAATGTTACAGGAGGGAATGTTACACCTGTGTCAGCCAGTGCTGAGAAGTCTTTACTCCATTTGGAATCTGTAGATACATCAGAACGTGGGGATCTGTCAGCAAATGCTGCTTCCTGCCATTCTTTGCTGCAGAATGCTGTTGCAAGATCAAATGCTTCGTCCTTGTTCTCGCTGCCTTCCATAATAAACATTGGTTTACACTCCATGTATGTAGCAGGCTGTCCATCAGCTGGGTATGGAATCGGAGCTACAGATACATCACCCATAGTATCCGGGTTAGAAGATTCTCTCTCTGCAAGCCAGTTACCAGTTACATATGTTGATGTGATTCCTGTTGCGAAGTTTTCATCTGTTTCTTCCCATCCCCAGTTTTTAGCACTGGAATCGATAATCTTGTTGTCAATCAAATCCTGATAGAACTGGAATACTTTTGTTGCTTTTTCAAGTTCATCTTTGTTTTCATTCCATGTGTTTTTGTATTTTCCATCATCCTGTGCAGATGCGATTTCCAGACCGTACTGTGCAAGATAAACCAGAAGTTCCTGAGAAGCACGAACGCCTGTGCATGCAACCTCTGTCAGATATTTACCATTATTATCATAGTAATCTGACTGAGCAAGTAAATCTTCCCATGTTGCAGGAGTTTCGATACCTGCAGTTTTCAGATCGTCATCATGTACCAGATATGCTCGAACTGTCATTTCATATGGGATACCAATAACTTTGTTATCAATTGTCATTGCATTTACAACAGAATCTGAAAGAGCATCTTTGTCTTCCCATTCGTTGAATTTGTCTGTAAGGTCAGCTACGATTCCCATGTTGTAGAATTCACCAACATATTCCGGAAGTCCCCAGATCAGATCTGGTACATTTCCACCTGCTGCAGCTGTCAGGATTTTTTCATGAAGCATATCATAGGTGAAATTTGTCTGGTTTACAGTATTTCCTGTTTCCTCTTCCCATTTCTGAATCATTTCCTGGCTTGCCTTTTCTGTGTCAGCGCCCTCTGTCCAGCAAGTCCATAATTCAATTGTTTTTCCTCCGTCTTTTGCAGATACACTTACCGGTGCTACCATCGTTCCCACCATTGCTGCAACCATAATTGCGGATACTACTTTCTTAAACATTCCTTTTCCTCCTTGTTTATTTTTAGTGATTTGGTATATTTCATACGATGTATATAGCATACCTTTTGTATATTTACAACAATTTAGGAGGGACTTCCAAATAATACCACTCTTTTCAATTAAAAATCCCACGTAAAATTATCTGTTGTTCTTCTTATATTTTGCAGGACTGCATCCATAAAAATCTCTGAATTTGTCCGTAAAAGTACGCACATCCTTATAGCCAACCTGACTGGCAAGCTCATAGGTTTTCATGTTTGTTTCCATCAGATACTGTAATGCTTTTTTCATTCTGACTTCCAGCAGATATGCCTTAAAATTCTCACCTGTTTCTTTCTTGAAAAAGGCACTGAAATAATAAGGATTCATATAAACCATCTGTGCCATTTTTTCCAGTGTAATATCTTCACTGAAGTGTTCCGAAATATATTCTTTTACTTTAAAAATGGAATCATTCTCCTGGTTTCCTTTGTAAAATACACATTCATTTACAAACCGTTCCATAATACTCTTAAATTTTTTCTTCAGGTCTTCATATGTATTTTGTCCTCTCAGTGCTTCTACTTCTCTTTCCAGTTTCTTCCTGTTTTCCTCATCAATTACTTTACATTCCAACAGATCATGACATACATTCATCGCCAAGATAATACATCTGCTTTCCACTGCATAACAGCTTCCATAATGAAGATTCCTTATAATTTTCAGACTTTCGTCAAAAGAATCCTTCCAGTTTTCATCATGTCCTAATATTTTCTGAGTCAGCTCTTTACACTTCTTTTCAAACTCTTCAAAAGAATAATTATATACTCTTTCTACGCTTTGATAATAAATCGTTTCTTTCTGAGTAAAATAGTAAATACCAGCAGAGAATTTAGCAGTTTTATAAAGATATTCCACCTTATCTGCCTGCGTTGTAATTTCCCCGATTCCTGCTATCAATTCTACTCCATATTTCCCATAAACGATTTCTCTGATTCTGGAAATAATTGTTTCGGTTTCATTCTGCAAGTCTGTAGAATATAATACCAGGATGATAGTGCTACTATTTTCACTTCTTTTGGTTACAAATCCATTCCTGTTTTCTTCCAGATATTCTTCAATCTCCTTAAAAACTGCAAATCTCATTAATTCAAAACGGTTACTGTCCTGAATTCTCTGTACCAGATCACCTTTCAGCACAAAGCAGACACCTGCAAAATATTTCCCTTCATTCAATAATTCTTTTGAAACATGCAATTTTCTTTTTTTTCTTTTTACCGGAAAATTATTAATCTCTTTAAAAACGTTCTCTACATTTTGCTGTTCAATCTTCCAGACTGCCTCTGGCTGTTCCTGAACAATCTGATCCTTTGCCCTGTTGATTGCATTTTCCAGTTCTTCTACAGAAACAGGCTTTAGAAGATAGTCCACTGCCCCATATGTTACAGCCTCTTTTGCATAGGAAAACTCTTGAAATCCACTCAGAAAAATAACCTTTGTTTTCAGCTTACGTTTATTTATTTCTTTTAAAACATCCAGTCCTGTCTTTTCCGGCATACTAATATCCGATATAATAATGTCTGGTTCCAGAGTATCCAGCAGATTCAAAAGTTGTTCTCCATCTTCAGCCTCCCCGACAACCTCCGTGTCCATCTTTCCCCATTCCATCATCTTTTTCAGACCACGTATAATTAGTGGTTCATCATCCGCAATGATAATTCGGTACATCTTAAACATCCTCCCAGATTAATGGCAGCCAGTATTTTACAATGGTGCCCATTCCTTCATATGCATCAATTTCCAGTCCGTACTCATTTCCGTACAAATGTTTAATACGGTCAGAAACATTTTTGACTCCTATGCTCATTCCTTTAATATCCTCTTCTGCTATTCTGGCATCACTCTTTAATAGTGCCTGAACTTCTTCCAGCCTTTCTTTATTTATTCCCACGCCATTATCCATAACTGTAATCTCAAGAAAATCCATATTTTGTTTCGCCTGTACTACAACCTCTCCAGGTCCTTTATTCGGACGCAACCCATGCTTGACAGCATTCTCAACAACCGGCTGAATAATCAGATGCGGTACTCTGCATTTCCATAATTCCTTTGGTATTTCCACACTCAGAGAGAATCGGGAATCGTACCGCACTTCAATCAGTTTAAAGTAATTGGAAATACATGCGATCTCCTGCTGCAAAATAACCATATTGCCGGTTGTCCCGATCAGATATTTTAACTGCCCGGACAAACTGTCGATCATAGTAGCCACCAGCATGTCATCGTTTGTGATTGCAGACATTCTTATGACATCCAATGTATTATACAAATAGTGTGGCTGGATCTGTCTTTTCAGTGCTTCCAGTTCTGCATCTCTCTGTCTGATTTCCGCAACGTATGCCTTCTGAACATATTTGTTCAGATTTTCAGCCATCTGATTCATTCCATTTCCAATATCCTGAAACTCATCATTTGAATCAATATGTACTCTTGCATCCAAATCACCCTTTTCAATACAGCTCATGGTCTCTTTCAGCATCTGTACAGGTTTATTTAGTTTCTTTGAATAATACATATACACAAGCGCCAATAAACTTACTCCAATCACGATCAACAGCATTGTTGTATTTCTTATCATCTTGTAGGCACCTTCAATCGTTCCTGGTATTACCCTGTCAATAACAAGCCAATTTGTACCATCAACCTTCTGATATACAAGACATTCATTTTTCTGCTCCAGATATCCACTTTCCTTATTTTTCATAGCATCCAGGAGAATTCCATCATTTTGAGCATTTATTCCTTCATACTGTTTCTGTGAATGATAAATATATTTTCCTGAAGCAGAATCTACTACATATATTTCATGGTTTGTTCCATAACTTTCCTGTGTCAGCATCTTTTTTAAATAATCCGCCGAAATATCAATAAACAACGTCCCCAGAACTTCTGATCCTGCTTTTCGGATTGTAGCTGTATTCATAATATTTCTGTAAATTGTAAAATCATTTTTCTGTGAATTTCTATAATATTTTGTTTCATGAGTGGACATGATCTGTACATTTCTGGAACCTATCAGATAATGACTCTTATACCATTCCTGCATTTCCTGTTCATCGATCAGCAATTCCGGCGCTTTCATAGAAGAATACATTTTTCCATCCGGAGTAACAAAAAATACATGATCAATTGCCTCATTCATATACAGGATTGTCCGAAGAATTTTTGTAATCATTGCATTCCTCCCTGTTTCAGACATTCCCGTATCTTCAAACAACTCATAAAAATAATCATAATCAGAAACACTACTCTTATAAATATATTCCGTATCATCCGCAATTTCGGTTATAAGATCCGAAATATTCTTTGCCATAATCTGATCTGTCATAGAAAAATTTCCAAGAATATTTTCATACATCGTATTTGAATATACATTATAGATCAGCATTCCCATGAGCAAAAAAGGAATCAAACCCATAAACAGAAACATAATTACCAGTTTTGCGTAGAAACTCCTGAATCTGATCTGTGGTTTTTTCATAAAAATTACTCCTCCTGTGCCTCTCTGTCCCATGCCTGATCTATTTCTTCAGCAGTCTTTTCTACCGTATATTCTCCTGTATACAGTTCTTTTAATATCTTGTTGACATCAGTCAGAAAAGACGATGCTGTTCCCTGCATTCCCAGATACACTGTATTCTTATCTGCATATCTGTAATCTTTCAGAAGTTTCTGCTGAGCAGAAGGTGCCGGATAAATAATCGCCTCCTTCGTTACCGGAAGCCCATACATTCCCTGTATCATACTTCTGTAATTTTCTTTTGTGTAAAAAAATTTCAGAAACCTCTGTGCAGCCTCTTTTTTTCTGGTATCTTCTGTACATGTCTCTGACAATGCCCAGTAAGCATTATTTCTCGTCAAAGCCGTAAGATGTCCATTGTCATTTCCCAGAAAAAACCATCCCAGACGATAAGTTACCGGATCCTGATTTTCTGGAATTTCCTCTCCCAGAGGAGTTTTATCCGATTCTGTAGACATTGGATATGCATCTATTATCTTGGTAAAAAGCCAAGGTCCCGCATATATCATTGCAAACTGATTTTCCGTCATTCTGGTTACAATCTGGTTCTCTGTCATATTTTCCGAATCTTCCAGAATATATCCTTTTGAAAAAAGTTCCTTTAAGTCTTCTAACATATGTATGGATTCTGCACTTGTAAATTTCACGCTTCTCTCTTTTCTCATTTCCAACCAGTCCGGATTCTCTTCCATAATATCTTTCTGGAAGAAATAATTAAGCCAGTATGTCATATTTTCTTCCTGATTACCGCCAATTGCCAATGGACAAATTCCTTCTGCCTTCAACGTATCACAAATCTGAATAAATTCTTCATAAGAATCCGGTATTTCCAGATCATATTTTTTAAATATATTTTTGTTATAAATTACACCATTTGTGGTCGCGTATATCGGCAGACCATAACTCTTTTTATTAATCACAATCACATTGGTCACCATATTGCTTACCTCCGCATCAATTGCCCCCAGCTTTCCCGCATCAGCAAACGCATCAACATTTTCCAGCTCAAAAATATCAGGAAATTCGTCCAGTGCCTCCTTTACCTTAAGTTCATTTTCACAATTTGCTTCTCCTGAATTTTCTGTGTTAATAATAATGTTAGGGTTCTGTGCCATAAACTCATCGCATAAAGTTTCTATCGCTGCCACCCATGTTACATCTGAACCAGAATACAAAAGTGAAAGTTCAACTATATCCTCTATACTTTCACTGTCTTCTGCCTTTACCTCTTTCATATTTGCACTCCCGATTAAGCTTCCTATAAGAATCACAATAAAAAACATATATTTTTTTATTCTCATTTACATAATCTCTCCCTTTAAATCTCTATCATTTTCAAGACTATATCTGATGTTTCTGGTGTCAGTTGTCATATTTCGTGCATGAAGTCCCCTATATGCAGACGGTGTAAGTCCATAAAATTTTTCAAAAGTATAAGAAAAATGCTGTCTGCTGTTATACCCGGAAGCAAATGCAATATCCGTAATTCCAAAACTACTATTGCAAAGCAGAAATATTGCCTGCTCCAATCTTTTCTGGTTTATATAATGATTGATCGTACATCCTATCTTGTCTGTAAACAATGCCTGAAGATATGATTTGTTAATATCCACATATGCCGCAATCTCTGGTATGCTGATTTCTTCCAGAAAATGTTTATCTATATAATCACAAGCTTTTTTCAAATAGATAACTCCTTGTGTGTTTTTCTTTAAGCTTATACAATATGTTAATTCTACCATCGTTCTACTGAACAGAAGTCCAAAAAGGAACTCCTGATCATCCACCTTATTCTGGCTCTTCTGAAGATAAGACAGTAAATCTTTTATTGCATATCCCAGATTTCTTCCATCATTTGCAGCGATATATCCCTGTGGCATCTGAAAACATTTCTGAAAATCCCGAATCTTCTCAAGCAAAATTTCTGCCTCCACTGCCGTTTCTTCTGAAGTCAGCGCAAACTCCAGATTCAATACAGAACACGGCCTCCCTTCTGTAATTTCCAGTTGATGCTGTACTCCGGGCAAAATATAAATAAACTCACCAGATTTCATTCGTAACCATTCATTCTGACAAAAAATCCTGCATTCTCCTGACGTTACATACATAATTTCAAAACTCTCATGAATATGACATTTCATATGATATTTTGACAACGATAATGCATAAAATGCAGTTACTTTAAAATACTGTTTCTCTCTTTGAAATATTCGATACATGCCCAACTCTCCTTGTGTACCAATAAGTTGATTTCCTGAACAATCTCGCATCTATAACAATCCTAACACATTTTTTTGCTTTTTTACATCCCACCCAAAAATTAAATGCGATAATATCTTGCATTTTATTATACAGCCGATAATAACTGTCACCAAACTTTTTAATAAACTATATACTGTAAAAAACACAGGAGGGATTTTTATATGAGTTTTAAAATTGCATTTATTGGTGCAGGAAGTCTTGTATTTGCCAGAACATTATTTACAGATATTATATCTGTACCTGAATTTCACGATATCGAAATTGCCTTCACCGACATTAACCCGGACAATCTGGAAAAGACAAGAGAATTATGTCAGAGAGATCTGGACGCAAACAATATTCCAATCAAAATTGAAGCAACAACCAATCGTCGTGACGCCTTCAAAGATGCACGTTATATTGTTAACTGTGTGCGTATCGGTGGACTTGAAGGATTTGAAACAGATGTAGAGATTCCATTGAAGTATGGAGTAGACCAATGCGTAGGGGATACCTTATGTACTGGTGGAATTATGTATGGACAACGTGTTATCGCAGAAATGCTGAACTTTTGTAAAGACATTCGTGAAGTTTCCGAACCTGGAGCAATCATGCTGAACTATTCCAATCCAAACGCAATGGCTACATGGTCCTGTAACAAATATGGAAAAGTCCGCACTATCGGACTTTGTCATGGCGAAATTCACGGAGAACAGCAGATTTCAGAAGTTCTTGGTATTCCAAGAGAAGAGCTGGATGTCATCTGTGCCGGAATCAATCACCAGACCTGGTACATTTCTGTAAAACATAATGGAGAAGATATGATTCCTAAACTTCTGGCAGGATTCGAAGCGCATCCTAAATTCAGTCAAGAAGAAAAAGTCCGCATTGATATGTTAAAACGTTTCGGATACTATTCTACCGAATCCAATGGACATCTCTCCGAATATGTAGCCTGGTACCGCAAACGCCCTGATGAAATCAAAGACTGGATTAATCTTGATAACTGGATAAACGGCGAAACTGGTGGATACCTCCGTGTTACACGAGAAGAACGTAACTGGTTTGAAACAGATTTCCCGAAGATTCTGGCAGAACCAGCAAAAAAATTAGATGGTTCTGAACGAAGCAAAGAACACGCTTCTTATATTATTGAATCTCTGGAAACAGGACGTCATTACAGAGGACACTTTAATATTATGAATGAAGGATGCATCACAAATCTTCCATGGGAATCGGTAGTTGAAGTTCCCTGTTATGTAGATGGAAACGGAATCAGCATTCCTAAAGTAGGTGACCTTCCACTTGGCTGCGCAGCAGTATGCTCACAATCAATCTGGGTACAAAAGCTGGCAATTGAAGCTGCAGTTCATGGCGATGTACAGCTTCTGAAACAGGCAGCTATGATGGATCCACTGACAGGTGCTGTATGCAACCCACCTGAAATCTGGCAGATGATTGATGAAATGCTGGTCGCTCAGGAACAATGGCTTCCACAGTACACAGAAGCAATCAAAGCGGCCAAAGAACATCTTGCAAATGACCCGCTGATTCCAACAAAAGATTACCATGGTGCTGCAAGGCTCCGCGAAAAAACCCCTGAAGAAGTAGCCGCAGAACGCGATGCACGTAAAATCACAGCCTGATTTTTCCAGAATGCTAATATACGAAAAATATACAAAATACAGCATGCTTATTAATACATATATCCTTCTAAATACAAAAGCTGACACATTCATCTGTGCCAGCTTTTTGTATTTTATCTGTAAATTTATTAAATAGCATTGGAATAATTCCAAGTAAACCTACTACCGCACAGAATAAAGTAAATGCTCCATGAATCATCATCTGTGTTTCGTGTGTCTGCACCTGATTTGGTACATAGTTTGCAATTTGTAAAACAAGTCCTGTAACACCAACACTTAATGCCATTCCAATTTTTGCTGTTAAAGTTTGTGTGGAGCTGATTAAACCTTCCTGACGATTTCCAAATTTCCACTCAGCATACTCAATTGTATTTGTAAGCATAGTTGCAGAAACTACTGATGAAATTCCAAGTGGAATACTTGTTAATGCATACAAGAACATTGTAAGTGGAATATTACTAAATCCTGCAAAGAAGAAGATAACGTCTACTACAATTCCAAAAATTCTAGAACCAATAAATACAGTTTTCGAATCAAATCTTTTCGTAAATATTGGTGCAATTGCAAGACCTAAAATCATACCTGGTAAAAATAATACACTAAAAATTGGTATTAAATTAAAATCACCAACACAGTACTGTACATAGTAGATTACCATACCCTGTTTTAACATTGTCCCAGTATTTCCAAGTAAACCACAAGCAAGTAATAATAATAGTGGTTTATTTCGAACAATTGCCCTTACAGAACTCTTAAAACCAATTTTCTGATTTGCTATTGGCTGTACATGTTCCCTAATATTCGCAAATCCAATCAGATAAAAGCTTGCTCCAACAAGACCAATTGCTAGTGCAGTCATCATATAACCTTTTTTCATATCTCCTTGACCAAATGCATTAATCAAAGGTACTGCGATAACACCAAGAACTGTTGTTGCTACTGTTGTTGACATACGAGAAAAACTAATAATTCTAGAGCGTTTCTGTACATCTGCAGACATTGCAGCTGGCATAGTCCAATATGGAACATCTACTGCTGTAAATGCCATACTCATCATAAATACTAAAGGCATAACTGTGAATACAATAACTCCCATTATAGGGAAAAACAGCAATGTCTTATGTATACAGCTATCTGAGTAAGTTTTCATTTCTTCTAAGAAACTAGGAATATGTTTGTTTTGTTCTTTTTTAACCTGTGCCTTGTATGCAGATTTAACACCTGCTCTCCATATAATTATAAATCCAAAAATAGCAAAAAAAGTATTACTCCATAAAGCAAAATAAGCATGGAGTTATCCCCCATAGCATATTCATAAACTTGAGTTTTTTCATTAAATACTTCACCTGTTACTTTTTCTCCTAAAGAAATCATCATGTATAATGC
>SKES01001259.1_pt1 | contig 15746 bp, 9 predicted proteins | sample 4826851 | NCBI WGS metagenome assembly SKES01 (sample SAMN11008803, study PRJNA524170) | human gut metagenome | biome: Human fecal sample; material: Feces; isolation source: fecal sample from pouch patient p52 | host: Homo sapiens | place: Israel: Tel-Aviv | collected 2016-09-04 | reverse complement strand
ATAGGTTTTCTCGGTTGCGCAACCGGGAGGGGACCGATTATATTCGTTTTATTCATTTGAAGGGAGTAATTCATTATGATGATGCCTGCAAACTTCTCTGCTGTGAACGCAGAGGTCGTCTACGGCGGCGCTGTGGCTGATTACCTGCCCAGCGCATGGACTGCTGAGAGCGTCAAGCGTTTCAACAGCAACATTATCACTCTGGTCAGCAACAGCTTCACCGGCCATCTGCTGAAGGCTACCCTGGGCACCATGTTCAGCGGCAACTGGGGCAGCGACGGCGTGACGCTGTTCGGCGACGACGGCAGCCTCACCGCTCTGTACAAGGTCGGCCGTGTTCCCACTGGTGACAGCCAGACCTTCGGCAACAAGATCATGACCACTCTGGGTCTGGCTTCTGTTGTCTACAGCCTGGGCATGAAGGACGCTGCTGTCCTGACTGCCAAGAAGGTCACCAAGATTGACGGTACTACCGTGTAATCGTTTTTAGCATTCTAGGCGATTTGTAAAAAAGCGCGGCGGACTTTCGCGGTCCGCCGCGCTTTTTGTGCATCTCTTTTGTTACCAAACTGAGACTTTTTTCACATTTTTTTCAAAATTTAAGGGTTTATTAAAAATTGTCCTCTTGAAGAAGCCGACAGAATGTGTTATACTATGCCCAAGGTTTAGGAGACGGTACGTCAAAATCCCCTCTCCGGGCCGGTCAAAATGATCAAAGGGTAGGCGCTCCCTTCTTTTGATAGCAGCTGCTCTCTGCTCCGCCTGGCCGCAGGGCGGGGCGAGGCAGAGAGCTGTATGCTGCTTTATGGGAGAAGCGGGTGAGGCGTCCGAAATGGAAGCCCTTTCTTCTTCGCCAAATCGTCCTCAGCCGCAAGGCGGGCGTTTTGAAATAGAAACCACAAAGGAAGCATCTATGCGTTATACCTATGTCCGGCAGCACGACACCACAGACTGCGCTGCCGCCTGTCTCGCAATGGTGTGCCTCCATTACAAAAAGGAGATCACCATCACCCGCCTGCGGGACATGATGGGTACCGACTTAAAAGGCACAAACCTGACCGGTATGGAAAAGGCGGCGCAGGAGCTGGGATTCAGCACCGCCGCCGTCCGGGTAGACCGGGAAAACTTCCTCAGCGAATTCACCACTCCCTGTATTGCACAGGTCATCACCGACGAGGGTCTGGCCCACTTTGTGACGGTCTTCAAGAAGACCACCATCAAAGACGATGGCGAGCGGCGTCGGCACATGGTCCGGCAGGAAGAGGAGCGCAAGAAGTGCGCTGACGAAGGCAAGAAGTTCCGATGCCGCGACTACGTCATCATCGGCGACCCGGCAAAAGAGCTGAAAAAGATCTCCCTCGATGAGTTCTACAAGAACTTTACCGGCGTTCTGCTCCTGATGACCCCCACCTCGGAGTTCAAGACAGGCAAGCAGAAGCAGGGCAACATGGTCAAGCGTTTCCTCGACCTGCTGTGGCCCCAGAAGAAGCTTTTCTTCTACGCCATCCTCAGCTCGGTCATCATGACCGTTCTGGGTATCGCGTCCTCGATGTACAACAAGATCCTGATGGATGAGATCCTTCCCTACGGGCTGAAGAGCCTGCTGGTGGCTGTCATTCTGGTGTTCAGCATCGTGAGCGTCACCAGCGCACTCATCAGCATGGTGCGGCAGTGGGTGCTCATCTATCTGTCCATCAAGGTGGATATTCCCCTGATGCTGGGCTACTTCGGGCATGTTTTCAAACTGCCCATGAAGTTCTTCGCCACCCGCAAGACCGGCGAGATCACCACCCGCTACTCTGACGCCAGCACCATCAAATCGGTGTTCACCAGCATCGCGCTGAGCGTTGTGATGGACATTGTGATGGCCTGCGTCACCGGCGTCATCCTCTTCCGGATGAATGCCACCCTCTTCTCCATTTCGATCTTCACCACCCTGCTGAGCATCCTGCTGGTGTTCATCTTCAAGCAGCCCTTCAAGCGGATCAACGAAGAGACCATGCAGCAGTCTGCTATCCTCAACAGCCAGATGATCGAGAGCCTCCGCGGCATCGAGACCGTCAAGTGCAACGCCGAAGAGGACCGTGAGCTGGAAGCTCTGGAGCGGGAATACATCAAGAGCCTGAAGATCAGCCTGCGCTCTAGCAAGATCAGCACGGTGCAGTCCCTGATCTCCACCCTCATCACCACCATCCTCGGCATGGTCACCTCTTATGTGGGCATCATGCAGGTGCTGAACGGTGAGATGACGCTGGGCGGCTATATGGCCTTCAGCACCCTTTCCTCTTACTTTACGAACCCGGTCAGCGAGCTGGTCGGCCTGCAGATGTCCATCCAGCAGGCCCAGATCTCCATCAAGCGTCTGACCGAGATCATGGATTACGAGTCCGAGCAGGACGAGACCCGCGAATACACCGAGATGGAAAAGATCGACGGTGACATTGAGTTCAAGGATGTCTCCTTCCGCTACGGCAGCCGTTCCCCGGCCCTGAGCCACGTCTCCTTCACCATCCCCTACGGCAAGAAGGTGGCCCTCGTGGGCAGCAGCGGCAGCGGCAAATCCACCATCACCAAGCTCCTGCTCAAGTATTATGAGCCGGAAAGCGGTACCATCAGCGTAGGCGGCGTCGAGCTGGACGAGTACAGCAATGCCTCCGTCCGCCGTGCCATCGCCTATGTCCCCCAGAACGTCGAGCTGTTCAGCAAGACCATCTACGACAACATCCGCATTTCCCGACCGGAAGCCAGCCTCGATGAGGTCAAGGCCGCTGCCAAGAAGGCAGATGCCCACGAGTTCATCCGCAAGCTGCCGCTGCAGTACAACACCTATCTGGAAGAAGCCGGCAACGGCCTCTCGGGCGGTGAGAAGCAGCGCCTTGCACTGGCCCGCGCCTTCCTGAAGGATGCGAACCTCTATATCCTGGACGAATCCACCAGCAGTCTGGACTTTGGCACAGAGAATACCATCTTTGATATGATCTACAACCAGCTTGCAGACCGCTCGATGCTGATCGTCGCCCACCGCCTCTCCACCATCCGTGATTGTGACCTCATCCTGGTCATGGACCACGGCGAGATCGTAGAGCGCGGCACCCACGAAGAGCTGCTGGAAAAGCAGGGTAAGTACTACGAGCTCTGGAGCCTGCAGCAGGGCATCTTCCGCGATCAGAAACGCGGGGAGAAGCCCGCCCCTGTCTCTGCCGCCAAGGTGGTGGAGGACGAGGAGGATGGCGAGTCCATCACCTACTAATTCGTTGCAGCTGCGTGCGCACGCAGTTACATAAATGGCTTTTTGGCTGGATGCGCATCCGGAAACTGAGCCGACTAAATTTGTTTTTCAATCATTTGAAGGGAGTAATTCATTATGATGATGCCTGCAAACTTTACTGCTGTTAACTCTGAGGTCGTCTACGGCGGCGCTGACCTGTTCTCCATCCTGGCTGACACCACCGCTCCTGTCTGGAACGCTGCTAACGTCAAGAAGTTCAACACCAACCTGATCACCCTGGTCAGCAACTCCTTCTTCGCTGATACCGTCAAGAGCACCCTGGGCGTGATGTTCAGCGGCAACTGGGGCGGCGACGACGGCGTCAAGATCTTCGGCGACGACGGCGAGCTGAAGAAGAACATCTACGGTGATGTCAACGGCAACGAGATGACCTTCGGCAACAAGGTCATGCGTACTCTGGGCATGGTTTCTGTCGCTTACACCCTGGGCACCTCCGATGCCAAGGTCCTCTTCAACGACAAGGTCATGAAGATTGACGGCACCCAGTTCTAATCAGTAACCCCTAGAATCTGAAGTGTATTTCGTCCGGCGGCTCTCGGGCCGCCGGATGATAATGCCTCGTAATGGTATGCCCGGAGGCACCTGCCTCCGGGCATACCTTATTTTTTTATAAAATTTACAGTTTGGCTCTTTATTCCGCACCGCCAAACCGTTATAATAAATTGATGCCTATATTCATCATGGGATGGGTAATAGGTAATGGTAAGATGTAGACTTACCCGAGGGGCTCAACCTCTCCGTCATCGCTTACGCGATGCCACCTCCCCTACCGAGGGGAGGCTTTGGCATTTCGGAAAGCTTTTCCTCTTCGCCAGAGGCTCCCCTACCAGGGGAGCTGTCTGCGAAGCAGACTGAGAGGTTGGACGAAGGGAAGCCTGTCCGTGAAGCATTGACGGAGAGGTTCAATTCCATCTTATTATACCTACGAAACCAGTTCCGCGTCAACCTGTTCCAAATCGAGTTTGAGCAGTTTGGAGACGCCGTCCTCCTGCATGGTGACGCCGTAGAGGACGTTGGCGGCCTCCATGGTGCCGCGGCGGTGGGTGATGACGATGAACTGGGTCTTGTCGCTCACCCGGCGCAGGTACTGCGCGAAGCGGACGACGTTGGCGTCATCCAGCGCGGCCTCGATCTCGTCGAGGATGCAGAAGGGCGCGGGGTTGACGGCGAGGATGGCGAAATAGATGCTGATGGCCACCAGCGCCTGCTCGCCGCCGGACAGGGCTTCCAGGTTCTTGATGACCTTGCCCGGCGGGGCCACCCGGATGCCGATGCCGCAGGAGAGCACGTCGCTCTCATCTTCCAGCACAAGGCTGGCCTCGCCGCCGCCGAACAGCTCGGTGAAGACACGGCCAAAGTTCTCGTTGATGGCCCGGAAGCTGTCGGTGAAGATGTCTTTCATCTGGCCCGACAGGCTGGTGATCATTCTGGTCAGCTCGTTCCTGCTGCCCTCGACGTCCTCCACCTGAGCGCGGAGGGTGTCGTAGCGGGCCTTGACCTCCTGATACTCCTCGATGGCGCTGACGTTGACGTTGCCCAGAGCGCGTATCCTGCCCCGCAGATCGGCCACCTGCGCCCGGAGGACGTTCACGTTCTCGAACTCCACGCAGAGCTCTTCGGCCTGAGAGAGGGTCAGCTGATACTCGTCCCAGAGCTTCGCGGCCATCTGGTCGTATTCGCCCTCGGCGGCGGCTTTCCGCTCCGCCAGACGGGCCATCTCGCGGCCCATCTCTTCCCGCTCATCGGCGGCGGTGCGGCCTCTTGCAAGTGCCTCCGTCTCGTCCTTCTGGCAGAGCAGGCGCTTCTCGGTGTCCTCGCGGATCTCGGCCTCTTTTGCCGCGATGAGCGCGGTGCTGTCGGTCTTGGCCCGGCGGATGGCCTCTATCTCTTCCTGACAGGCCCCGCTGCGGGCAGCGAGGGCGGTGAGGCTCTCTTCCAGCGCGGCGCGGCGGCTCTCAGCGTCTCTGGCCTGTTTTTCCAGCGCTTCGATCTGGCTGCGGGCCAGCTCGGCGTCCTTCTGACGGGCCAGCTGCTCCATCCGCTTGGCGCTCAGACGCTCGGCGAGGCTCCGCTGCTGTGCAAGGAAGGCGTCGTCGCCCTCGGCGATGCGTTCCAGCTCGGCCGTCCGCGTCTCGATGTCGGCGGCAAGGGCTTCTTCCTGCTTTGCGGCGTCTTCGGCACGGGCGCGGGCGGCGTCCAACTGGGCTTTCCGCCGCTCCATCTCATCCTGACGCCCGGCGAGCACCGCTTCCGACTGCTCCACAGCCGCCTCGAGGCGTTTCTGCTCGGCCTCGGCGCGGATGCGGTCATTGGCCGCCGTAATGATCTCGCTCTCGGTGGCGGTCAGCTCTGCGGCCAGCGCATCCACCTGCGTTTTCAGCTCGTCGGTGCGGTCCTGCGCCGCGAGGCAGTCCTTCTGAAGTTTGGCGGCCCTGACGCGCAGCTCTTCCATCTCCTGCTTGCGGGTGAACAGGCCCGCCGACCGCTGGACGCTGCCGCCGGTGAAGCTGCCGCCCGCGTTGATGACCTGACCGTCCAGCGTGACCACCTTGTTGTGGTAGCCCAGCTCCCGGGCCACACGGGAGGCTTCGTTGATGTCGTCCACCACCACGATGCGGCCCAGCAGATTCGACACGATGTTCGCATAGCGGGGGTCGGCCTTGACGAGGCTGGACGCCAGCCGGGCCGAACCGGAAAGACTCCCCCGGAAAAAGCCGGGCTGAACGGTGTCCAGCGGCAGAAAGGTAGCGCGGCCCGCGTTCTCGCTGCGGAGCAGGGCGATGCCGGCCTTGGCGGCGGCTTCGTTCTCCGCCACGATGTTCTGCAGCGCGCCGCCCAATGCCGTTTCGATGGCGACTTCCCGCCCCGGCTCGACGCTCAAAATCGACGACACCGGCCCGATGATGCCCCGCAGGCGGCGGGCCGACGCGGCCCGCATGACCGTCTTGACCGAGTTCTGGTAGCCGTCCATGTTCTTTTCCAGCTCTTTCAGCACGCCGAGGCGCTGACGGGCGGCGTCCAGTTCACGGCCAAGCTTCTGCTCGGCGGCATCGGCCTCATTGAGGGCGGTGCGGCGGCCTTTCAGCTTGAGCTCCACACCGGCCTTCACGTTTGCCAGCTGCTTTTCGTTCTCGGCCAGCATCTTCCGGTACTCGATGGTATCGGCCAGATCCTGCTTTGCCTCGTCCCGCTGGGCCTCGAGGGCCTCGGTGTTCTCGGCGAGGGCGGGCAGCTGCTCCTGCGCGGCCTGCGCGGCGGCTTCGGCGGCGGCTTTCGCCACCTGTGCCTCAGTACGCTTCGCCGTCAGGTCGGCCGCCTCAGCCCGCAGGATGTCCCGGCGGGCGCCGCTGGCGTTGTTCTCGCTGGTCAGGCGCAGCAGTTCCGCGTCCAGCTCGGCCAGCTCTGCGGCCAGCTTCTCCCCTGCCGCTGCCATGGACCGGGCCACGGCGCGGTGGCGTTCCAGCGCGGCGGCAGCCTCGGTGCTGTCCTGCTCGCCTGCGGCGATGTCCTCCCTCAGTGCGGCGGCGCTCTCCTCGTTGCGGGCGATGTCATTTTCCAGCACGGCGATTCGGCTGTCGCTGCCGGAAAGCTCTTCTGTGATGCTGCGAATATCCCCATTCAGGCGCTCGACGGCAATGGTCAGCTGCTGTGCCTGCATACGGATCTTCTCAGCCTCGGCCTCGGCGGCTCTGGCCTCCCGGTCAAACCGCTCATACTCGGCCTGAGCAGTCTCATAGTCCCGCACCTGACGGCGGACGGCCTCCCGGGCGCGGTGGACGCCGTCGGTCCAGAGGGTGACTTCCAGCGTCTTCCGCCGGGCGCTGAGCTCGAGAAAGCGCTGGGCCTTCTCGCTCTCTTTTTCCAGCGGGCCGACCCGGGCTTCCAGCTCGTCGAGGATGTCCCGCAGACGCTCGAGGTTCTCTGCCGCCGCGGCCAGACGCCGCTCCGCCTCGTTTTTGCGGTAGCGGTACTTGGCGATGCCGCAGGCTTCCTCGAAAATTTCGCGGCGCTCGCTGCTTTTTGCGGCAACGATCTCCGCGATGCGGCCCTGTCCGATGACGGAGTAGCCGTCCCGGCCGATGCCGGTGTCCAGCAGCAGCTCATAGATGTCCTTGAGGCGGCAGAGCTGGCCGTTGATGGTGTACTCGCTCTCGCCGGAGCGGTAGTATTTGCGGCCGATGACGGCTTCGTCGGCGTCGATGTCCAGCGTGTGGGCGCTGTTGTCCAGCGTCAGGCGCACCATGGCAAAGCCCATGGCTCCCCGGCGGCGGGTGCCGCCGAAGATGACGTCCTCCATCTTTCCGGCAGCGCGAAGCTGGCGGGAGCTGGTCTCGCCCAGCACCCACCGCACCGCGTCCGACAGATTGGACTTGCCCGAGCCGTTGGGGCCGACGACGCCGGTGACGCCCTCGTCGAAGCGTATCCTGACCTTATCGGGGAAACTCTTGAAACCTTGAATTTCCAGTTCCTTGAACACCATGTTACTTTTCCTTGATGACGCCCAGCAGTTTCAGGGCCTCGCGGGCGGCGTGCTGCTCTGCCATTTTCTTGCTGCGTCCCTCGCCCCGGGCCACGCAGTCCGAGTTGAACCGGACGGCCACCACAAAGTGCTTGTTGTGGTCGGGGCCGGTCTCCTGCTCCACCACATAGCTCAGCTTCTCTTCGGGGTTCTGCTGGACGATCTCCTGCAGGCGGGTCTTGTAGTCGGCCTCGGCGTGCTTGCCCTCGGTGATGAAGGGCAGGATGAAGTTCTTTGCCACCTCCATGCCGCCGTCGAGGTAAAGGGCGGCGATGAGGGCTTCAAAGGCGTCCGACACGACGCTGGGGCGGGTGCGGCCGCCGCAGTGCTCTTCGCCCCGGCCCAGACGCAGGTAATCGCCGAGATTGATTTCCTGAGCGAACTGGAACAGTGCGCCCTCGCTGACGAGGCTGGAGCGGATGCGGGTCAGATCGCCCTCGGGGCGGTCGGCGTAGGCGTGGAACAGGTAGTCCGCCGAGACGATCTGCAGCACGCTGTCGCCCAGAAACTCAAGCCGCTCGTTGTGTTTGACGGGCGGGCGGGTCTCGTTGGCGTAGCTGGTGTGGGTGAGCGCCGTTTCCAGCAGCTCCGGGTGCTTGAACTTGTAACCAATAATTGTTTCCAACTGATGGCTCATGTTTTTTTACTCCCTTGATTCTCTGTTAGCGTCCTTGCCCTCTCAGGCGCTTCGCGCGACAAGGCCGGGTTGCGGCTCTCAGCATCCGCTGCGCATTGCGCGCGTCTTGCTGGCCGCTGCCCCAACAACGACTCCCTGTTTCCGCCACTGGCGGCGGTCGTCGTTGTTGCCCCAAAGGGGGAGCCAAAAGCCTCTCCCTTTGGGAGAGGTGGCATTGCGAAGCAATGACGGAGAGGGCAAGCTCGTTTCCCTTTTATTCTTTTGCCGTGTTCAATTCATCCAATGCGCTCTGCATGGTGCCGCACAGATCGTTCTCCACGCAGATCTTAGCCTGACGGATGGCATTTTTGATGCCCTTGGCCTTGGAGGAGCCGTGAGCCTTGATGACCGGCTGCTTTGCGCCCAGGAAGGGTGCGCCGCCGTACTCCTCGCTGTCCATCTGGTGCTTGAGGTCGGACACGCTGTCCTTCAGCAGCAGATAGGCCAGCTTGCCGCCCAGGTTCTTGAGGAACATTCCCTTGAGCATCCCCAGCAGCATCTTGGCGACGCCCTCGGTGAGCTTGAGGATCACGTTGCCGGTGAAGCCGTCGCAGACGACCACGTCCACGTCGCCGTTCGGCACATCACGGGGCTCGATGTTGCCCACAAAGCGGATACCCGGGATGGTCTTGAGCAGCTGATGGGCTTCTCTGAGCATCGGGGTACCCTTGCTCTCCTCGGCGCCGTTGTTGGCCAGCGCCACGCTGGGGGAGGTGCGGCCCTCCACCTTGTTCACGTAGCAGCTGCCCATGACGGCGAAAGCGGCCAGCATCTCGGGGCGGCACTCGACATTCGCGCCGCAGTCCAGCAGCAGATACGCCTTGTTCTTGGCCGGCACCATGGTGGCCAGCGCCGGGCGCTTGATGCCCCGCAGGGTGCGGACGATGAGGCTTGCGCCCACATGGAGCGCGCCGGTGCTGCCGGCGGAGACGAAGGCGTCGCCTCTGCCCTCTTTGAGCATATTCAGACCCACGACGATGGAGGAATCCTTCTTCGTGCGGATAGCCCTGGCCGGCTCGTCGCACATCTCAATGGCCTCAGTGCAGTTCACCAGCTCGATGCCGTCCAGAGAGATGTTGTTGTCAGCGGCGGTCTTGCGGACAAGGGCCTCGTCGCCCACGCCGATGAGCTGGACGCCGTATTCCTTCACGGCAGCAGCCGCGCCTTCCAGCACGGCCAGGGGGGCATTGTCGCCGCCCATCATATCTACGATGATCTTCATAGGTTTTTCTCCCTTCTTGGGGGATAACCTCTCCGTCACGCCTGCGGCGTGCCACCTCCCCTACCGAGGGGAGGCCTTGGCATTCCGGAAAGCTTTTCCTCTTCGCCAGAGGCTCCCCTCGGTAGGGGAGCTGTCGAGCGAAGCGAGACTGAGAGGTTGTCCATTTTACAGAGAAGTTTCCTCCAGCCACTGCTGGAAGCTGGCCACGGCCCGTTCGGCCACGGCCATGTAACGCAGGCGCTTGTCGCGGGGACGCTGGTCCTCTGGCAGCGGGGGCAGGATGCCCATGTTCGCGCCCATGGGCTGGAAGTGCTTGTTCTCGGTGGTGAGATACTGGATGAGCGCACCGCACATGGTGTCGATGGGCGGTGCGGGCAGCTCTTTGCCCTCGAGACGGGCGTAAATGTTCCGCGCCGCCAGCAGGCCGCAGGCCGCGCTCTCCATATAGCCCTCGAAGCCGGTGATCTGGCCTGCAAAGAAGACGTTGGGGTGCTCTTTGAGGCAGAGCCCTGCGCTCAGCACCCGGGGTGCGTCGAGGAAGGTGTTGCGGTGCATGACGCCGTACCGGACGAACTCGGTGTTCTCGAGGCCGGGTATCATGCTGAACACCCGCTTCTGCTCGCCCCATTTCAGGTTTGTCTGGAAACCCACGATGTTATACAGGGTCCGCTCCTTATTTTCGGCCCGGAGCTGGACGTTGGCCCAGGGGCGGTGGCCGGTGCGGGGGTCGATGAGGCCCACCGGGCGCAGGGGGCCGAACCGCATGGTGTCGGCACCCCGGGCGGCCATGATCTCGATGGGCATACAGCCCTCGTAGACCGTGACGGTATCCGCTTTTTTGCCGTGGGCATCGGGGTCGGGCTGTGCGCCCTGCTCTGCGCCCGCGTCGAACTCATGGAGCGGAGCTCGCTCTGCCGAGGCCAGCGCGGCGTGGAATGCCTCGTACTCGGCCTTGTTGAAGGGACAGTTGAGATAGTCGGCCTCGCCCCGGTCGTAACGGGAGGCGGCAAACACCTTCTCATAGTCGAGGCTCTCCGCCGTCACGATGGGGGCCACGGCGTCGTAGAAGTGGAGGCGCTCATCGCCGGTCAGGCGGCCGATCTCGTCCGCCAGCGCACCGTCCGTCAGGGGGCCGGTGGCCACGAGGATGGGGGTGCTCTCGTCGATGTGCTCCACCCGCTCCCGGTGAACGGTGATGTTCGGCTCAGCCTCCACCATCCGGGTGACTTCGGCGCTGAAGGTGTCGCGGTCTACGGCCAGCGCACCGCCCGCGGCCACACGGGCCGCCTCGGCGGCGTTCAGGAGCTGACTGCCCATCCGGCGCATCTCCTCTTTCAGCAGGCCGGAGGCGGAGTCCAGACGTTCGGCTTTCAGGCTGTTGGAGCAGATGAGCTCCGCGAAGCCCTCGCTCTTGTGGGCCGGGGAGAAGTGAGTGGGCTTCTGCTCATAGAGCTCCACCTGTACGCCTTTTCCCGCCAGCCAGAGGGCCGCTTCGCAGCCCGCCAGACCGGCGCCTAAAACAGTAACTTTATAGTTGCTCATTTAATATCCCTTTCATCTTACTTCAAGCCCGAGGCAGTCAGCGGAGACTTTCCCGCCCTGCCAAGGGCTCCCCTCGGTAGGGGAGCTGTCTGCGAAGCAGACTGAGAGGTTTACTCCTTATTTAGTCTTTCTTCGGCACCGGCATCTCGAAGTCGCAGCCCTCTTTTGCGCAGTAGAGCTTGGAGCCCTTGCGGAACAGAGTGGAGCCGCACTTCTCGCACTTGACGGCCACCGGCATATCCCAGGTCATGAAGTCGCAGTCGGGGTAGCGCTCACAGCCGTAGTAGATGCGGCCCTTGGCGCTCTTGCGCTCCAGCATACGGCCCTTGCCGCACTTGGGGCAAATGCCGCCGGTGTCCTTCACGAGGCGCTTGGTGCCGCGGCATTCGGGGAAGCCGCTGCAGGCCAGGAACTTGCCGTACTTGCCCACCTTGATGACCATAGGACGGCCGCAGAGGTCGCAGACCTCGCTGGACGGCTCGTCCGGCACCTTGACCTTCTTGCCTTCCATGTTCTTCTCGGCCTGCTCGAGGCTGGCGGCGAAGCCCTTGTAGAAGTCGTCCACGGTCTTGTGCCAGTCCGTCTTGCCGCTCTCGACCTTATCGAGGTTCTTCTCCATCTCTGCCGAGAAGTCCACGTCCACGATGTGGGGGAACTGCTCCAGCATCAGGCCGTCCACGGCCCGGCCCAGCAGGGTGGGCTTGAGCTTCTTCTGCTCCCGCTCCACATAGCCGCGGTCGATGATGGTGGTGATGATGGGGGCGTAGGTGGAGGGGCGGCCGATGCCGTTCTCTTCCAGCGCCTTGATGAGGGTGGCTTCGGTGTAGCGGGCGGGGGGCTGGGTGAACTTCTGCTCGCTCTTCAGCTCCCGCAGCTTGAGCACCTGCCCCTCCTCGAGGGGAGGAAGGCTGGTCTCCTTCTTTTCCTTCTCGTCGGTGGCCTCTTCGTACAGGGCGGTGAAACCGTCGAAGGTGACCGTGTAGCCGCTGGCCTTGAAGCGGTAGCCGCCGGCATAGACGGTGACGGACACGGTGTCCTGCTGGCAGTCCGCCATCTGGCTGGCCATGAAGCGGCTCCAGATCATCCGGTAGAGCTTGGCGGTATCGCCGCTGATGCTCTTGTCCACCTCGTCGGGGGTCAGACCCGGCACAGAGGGACGGATGGCCTCATGGGCGTCCTGCGCTGCCGTGGCGCTCTTGGTCTTCCACGTGCGCTTGTAGGGGCAGATATAGCTCTCGCCGTAGGCCCCGGCGATGTACTCTCTGGCAGCTGCCACAGCCTCGTCGGAGATGCGGAGGCTGTCGGTACGCATATAGGTGATGAGGCCCATGGTGCCGTGGCCGGCGATGTCCACGCCTTCGTACAGGGTCTGGGCGGCCCGCATGGTGCGGGTGGCCGTGAAGCCCAGACGGCGGGATGCCTCCTGCTGCAGGGTACTGGTGATGAAGGCCGGGGTGGGCTGCTTCGCGCGCTTGCCCTTTTTCAGTTCGCCCACGGTGTACTCGGCCCCCTCGAGGCCCTTTTCGATGGCGCGGGCCTCGGCCTCAGAGTGCGGCAGGAGCTTTTTTCCCTTGTCGTCGGAGGCCAGACGGGCCGTAAAGCTCTTCCGGCCCACACCCAGGGTGGCGTCCACGTTCCAGTATTCCTCGGGCTTGAAGGCTTCGATCTCCTTCTCGCGGTCGTCGATGATGCGGACGGCCACGCTCTGGACGCGGCCCGCCGACAGACCGCGCCGGACTTTCCGCCACAGGAAGGGGCTCAGCTTATAGCCCACCAGACGGTCCAGCACACGGCGGGCCTGCTGGGCGTTGAAGAGGTCTTCGTTGATGGCGCGGGGGTGGGCCATGCCCTCCTTCACGCCCTTCTTGGTGATCTCGTCGAAGGTCACGCGGTTGGGCTCGTGGGGGTCGAGGCCCAGAATGTTGGCCAGATGCCAGCTGATGGCTTCGCCTTCACGGTCCGGGTCGGTCGCCAGCAGCACACCGTCGGAGTGCTTGGCCTTGCTCTTCAGCTCTTTGATGAGCTTTTCCTTGCCTTTGATGCTGATGTACTGTGGGGCATAGCCGTGCTCCACATCGATGCCCAGCTGGGAAGCGGGCAGGTCACGGATATGGCCCATGCTTGCGGTGACCTCGTAATCATCGCCCAGATACTTGCCAATGGTTTTCGCCTTAGCAGGCGACTCCACGATAACCAGTTTCGCCATTCGAGTTTACTCCCATTTCAAATTTTCTTTCTTCTCTTACATGGATTGATCGACTTTTCTCAACTAAATCTTCTCACTGTGATTCCAACCGTCCTCTTTTTCGCTGCTATCTACGCAACAATTGCAGGCATCAAAAGACTGACTAGCCACAGAGTCTCCTTTGAATTCACCTTTGAAGGTATTGAGGTCTATCCCGGACTCTTCTTCTCAAAAGAAATCTTCATTCCCAAAGAAGAATTGTTGCGAGCATCGTATGTTGAAGTGGACGTCAGCGACCCTGATCATGTCAACAGCAAAGCTTGCTATTTAGATTTTAACCTCAGAGAAGTCACCCAGCTAGAAGATATTTCTAAGTCAAACATCATCATCAATACAAGCACCTTGAAATTGCGTCTCGCCCTTAGCCTCTGTCGATTTAGAGAGGAAGAAAAAGCCGAGTTAGCGACCTATCTAAAAGAAAACTACGGCATTGATTTTTTCTATTAGCATGTAATAAAAAAAGCCCTCCATTAGAACTTTAGAATAGCAAGATCTTTCCAAGCACTTGAAGGAAGAGTACAGAAGAACCATTTTATAGCAAAGAAAAAGCCTTGAGTTGTTCTCAAGGCTTTTTTAACTGCTCCTAGTTCCCCATTTTTCCTTTGGGTACGAGCAGATAGAAAAATAGCAAATTCAATCCAAATACGGCAACAAAGAGTCCTAATTGAGGGACATCAATCGTTTGCTTCTCAGTCAAATCTTGGATCAGCTTTGTATAATAATAACCTGGGAAAGCCCGTTGTAGCTTGCCAACTAAGTCCATAAATCCTCCACTTGCGCCAAGCGTATCAAAGGGAATAATGGTCATAGCGGCCAAAATAATGACAGGAAAGCCAATGGTATCAATCGTCTTGGCATCTACCCTGACCCCAAGAACAAAGCCAATCACGCTAAAGTAGATCCCCATCAAGGATAAGAGGAAAAATTGTACCAACAGGCTAGTCGTCACCGGAAAGTGAAAACATAAAACAGCAACTACTAGCACTGCTAAAAAGATCAAGCTGTTCAAAATCAGTTGTACGATCGATTGATCCCATAAATAGTTCTTGACACTATAGCTTGTAAAGTGGGATTCAAAAGAATAAAACCCGATATCTGAGGCGATCCGCTTACTAAAGGTTGCAAGGCTATTGCCAATGACCCCGATAAATACGGCAATACCTAATAAAATACTTGGCGAAACCCCTTTTTGAAGCTGATAAAAGAAGATATACCACCCTATGGGTAAAATAATGGTGAATAATACAAAGCGCTTATTTCGTAAAACTTGTTTTAATTGAATCTTTTTCATGCTTGTTCCCCTCCTTTATTCATCTCTTCTCGGAAATACTGCTCAATGGTTTGACCAGCCTGGTGAATATCCTCAACAGCCTTTGTTGCAGCAATTCGACCATCTTTTAAAATCAAGACTTTTGTAAAAAAGGCATCAATTTGGTTGAAATCATGGGTCACCACAACAGATGTAAACTCTTGCTGCTCCAGTAGTTTCCAAAAGTTATCCACTGCTTCCAAGTCCATGCCAGTCGTTGGCTCATCTAAAAAAATCAACTTTGGATGATTCAAAATAGTTAACAACAAGGACAAGCGTCTCTTTTGACCACCGGAAAGACTTCCCACCATCTGCTCTCTTGATTCTCTTAATTCGACCATTTCTAAGAGTCCATTGATATCAGCCTGCTTCAGCTGATTCATCCGGCTTTTTAATTCGACGAATTCAGCAACGGTTAGATCCTCGATGAGCAGATCCCCCTGAGGCATCATCCCAATTTCCCTTTGAAAATCAAGCGAAGTCTTTATCGTCCCCGAATCGGCCTGGAGCTGTCCAGCGATAATATTGAACAGGGTGCTTTTACCTGCCCCATTATTTCCCAGCAAGGCAATTTTGTCTCCTTCTTCTATCGAAAAAGACACTCCCTTTAATACAGCTTTCTCCTTAAATGATTTTGTAATAGATGCTACCTGAAACATACGATCCCTCTTTTCTTATTGATCTTGTATACAGTATACTTCAAAGGGACAGTCTTTGTAGCTCTCTGTCAGAATCGGTCAGAAAATCGTCGTGAATGGTCAAAAAAGAGGCTGGAACAAAAGTCCTAGCCTCTCAATTATTTTTGATTGTCGAGCAAGACGCAGTGGTTGAGTGGGCTCTACTACGCTGATTTCATCAGCTTTTACAGCCCTACTCAACTGTGCGGAGGTGGGACGACGAAATCGAATTCTAACGAATTACCGATTTCTGTCCCACTCTCTCTT
>SKES01000500.1_pt2 | contig 15762 bp, 8 predicted proteins | sample 4826851 | NCBI WGS metagenome assembly SKES01 (sample SAMN11008803, study PRJNA524170) | human gut metagenome | biome: Human fecal sample; material: Feces; isolation source: fecal sample from pouch patient p52 | host: Homo sapiens | place: Israel: Tel-Aviv | collected 2016-09-04 | reverse complement strand
CGGATAATATTGTACATATCCCCAGCCTGTATTATATGAAAAAGTGTTCGTAGTTGGATGTTCGGTTATAGATTTACCTGTCCCTAACATTCTGCCATCATTTACTCCAACTGTCCTATTCGAGAATGACATAGAATATTGACTGCTAGTACATTCCCACGAACCACTTACATTTGATATTTTAATATCATTTTTATTATATTATCAGCGTTGTGTATTTTTCCAATCGTATTTGTGTTTTCTATCTCTATTTCGAGTGAGACATCAATACAGAAAAATGGATATCAGTTAATACCACAGGAACTTTCGGCAGCGGCATATCAGTTTCTGTGGAATGAAAGAGGAACTATTTTACATGCAACATTCATTTCCATTCTGGTTACCGCGCTTGGTATTATTTTGTCAGTACTGCTGACAACGACGATGGGATATGTTGTTTCAAGAAATACTTATAAACTGAAAAGTTTTTATACCTGGGTGATTTTTATCCCGATGATTTTCAACGGTGGTATGCTCGCCGGATACGTTGTTAATACAAATATCCTGCATTTGAGAAATTCTATCTGGGCATTGATCCTGCCGCTTGCGGTATCGCCATTTAATATTGTAATCTGTAAAACCTTTTTTAAAACGACGATTCCTGATTCCATCGTGGAATCGGCAAAAATTGATGGCGCAGGACAGCTTCGAATTTTTGCACAGATCATTTTACCGATTTCAAAGCCGATCATTGCAACAATCGCACTGTTCGCGGCATTTGGATATTGGAATGACTGGTTTCAGGCATCCTTATATATTTCAGACAAGAATTTACAGACATTACAGTCTATGCTGAATAATATCCAGAACAATATTGAGTATATAGCGAACAATCCATATGGCGGGCTTTCATTGCAGCAGTATAAAGCAAGTATGCCGACAGAGAGTGTGAGAATGGCGATCGCTATTATTATCGTGGTTCCTATTGCATGTGTATATCCATTTTTCCAGAAGTATTTTATTTCAGGTCTGACCATCGGCTCTGTAAAAGGATGATACCGTGTAAACAAAATAAGAGATATCAGATTTAGGAGGAAAATTTTATGATGAAAAAGAGAATTGTGTCATTGGGGCTTGCAGCAATGATGACCGCAGGATTATTCGCAGGGTGTGGAAATAGTTCTGAAAGCCAGGGGGACTCCACCGCTTCAGGCAGTAAAAGCGATGATATCGTTACTTTGAAGTGGGTCACAATTGGAAGTGGAATGCCGGATAACTATGATTCCTGGGTAAAGAAAGTGAATGATTATGTCGGCGAAAAAATAGGTGTAAATATTGATATGGAAGTAGTTGCCTGGGGAGACTGGGATAACCGTAGAAATATCATTATCAGTACCAATGAAGATTATGACATTATTTTCGGCAACGGAAATGTTTATACATCTGATACAAAACTCGGAGCTTATTATGACATTACAGATCTGATCGATGATAACATGCCGGGCTTGAAGGAACTTATGCCAAGTGACTATTGGGATGCAGTAGCGATCGATGGAAAGATTTATGCAGTTCCCACCTACAAAGACAGCTCATTATCCAATTATGCGATCTGGGATAAGGAGATCGTAGACAAGTATAATCTTGATATTGAATCTATGACAGACATATCTTCCCTGACAGATACCTTTAAGCAGATCAAAAGTGATACCAATGATTATCCGGTCTATGTAAAGAATGATGGTCTGTATTATATCTTTGATACTTATGATCAGTTAGGTGCCGGATGCCAGGCACTTGGTGTAAAGTACAATGATAAAGATGCGAAAGTATGCTATACACTGGAACAGGATGATATTTATTCAGAGTTAGAGACCATTCATGAGTGGTATCAGGACGGTATTATCAATCCGGATGCATCTACACTTTCCGAAGGCCGTGTATATAATGTCTGGAGAGTGGCACAGGGATGGTCTACCGCAGCACAGACATCCTGGGGTCCACAGATGGGAAAAGATGTTGAGGTTGCAAAAATTGGCGATACGATCTTATCGAATGATACAGTTCGCGGTTCTATTAACATGATCTCTGCAAATACAAAATATCCTGAGAAATGTTTACAGTTCTTAGATCTTGTAAATACAGATACGACTCTTAGGGATATGTTCTACTATGGAGAAGAGGGAGTAAACTTTGAGTACACAGATGACAATAAAGTTCACAAACTCAATGAAGACTGGACAATGGCAGGTTATACACAGGGAACATTCTTTACCGTTACACAGCAGGATACAGACACTGTAAATCAGTGGGATGAAGTGAAAGAGTTAAATGAAAATGCAGTACCATCTGTTCTGTTAGGATTTACATTTGATACATCAAACGTTGAGGATCAGTTATCAAACTGTACAGAAGTATGGTTACGTTACAAGAGTGAAGTCCTCACAGGTGTAAGAGATCCGAAGGAAGCAGTTCCGGAGATCAAAGAGGAATTAATGAATGCAGGATTCCAGGATGTCTTAGATGAGGCACAGTCACAGATTGATGAATTTTTAGCAAATAAACAGTAGGAAGAACAGTAAATATGAGTAAAATAGTAGGAAAAGCATTGCCGGATATGCCATGGCAAGACAAGGACGAAAACGATAAACTTCCTGTATGGAGATATAAAGCAAATCCAATCATTGATCGCTTTGCGACCAGAAATTCAAACAGCATTTTTAACAGTGCGGTCGTTCCGTTTGAAGATGGATATGCAGGAATATTCCGCTGCGACAGCAGATCGATCAGTATGGATATCTTTGCAGGGTTTAGTAAAGACGGGATCCATTGGGATATTTCGGATGATCCGATCGTATTCCACTGTGATGATGAAGAGATTGGAAAAAGAGATTACAGATATGATCCGAGAGTATGTTTTATAGAGGACCGCTATTATATCACCTGGTGTAATGGATATCATGGATATCCAACGATCGGCGTAGGTTATACATTTGATTTTAAAACATTTTATCAGTTGGAAAATGCATTTTTGCCATTTAACAGAAATGGAGTTCTTTTTCCGAGAAAGATCAATGGAAACTACTATATGCTAAGCCGTCCAAGTGATAATGGGCATACGCCGTTTGGAGATATCTTCGTCAGTGAAAGTCCTGACATGAAACACTGGGGGGTTCACAGATATGTGATGGGAACCATCAAAGGGGACGAGTCAGCATGGCAGTCAACCAAAATTGGTGCAGGCTGTATCCCGATCGAGACAGAAGAAGGATGGCTTGTGATCTACCACGGTGTTATCAACACCTGTAACGGTTTTGTATACCGTATGGGCTGTGCACTGTTAGATCTCGAACAACCATGGAAAGTCTTAAAGCGGACAAAAAATTATATTCTGGCACCACATGAAATTTATGAGTGTATGGGAGATGTTCCGAATGTCGTATTTCCGTGTGCTGCGCTTACGGACGCAGAAACAGGAAGAATTGCAATTTACTATGGCTGTGCAGATACAGTTACAGGACTTGCGTTTACGACAGTAAATGAATTAATGGAAAGCATGGAAAGTATGTAATAAAAAACGGAGTTGTTACAAAATAATAATAATATTATTTGTGACAGCTCTGTTTTTGCAAAAAATTTCTGGAAACAACAGTGGGAGAAAAGAATGATAGAGAAAAATTCGGGAAAACCATATATGAATGTAATATTTGGAAATTTTTACAGTCCGGGATATGACGATCCGGATTTTGTGGATGAGACGATGGAACTGATCAAAAATCTTGGTTATAACAGCGTTATGTTTGACACAAAAGACTGGGAAGATTTCAGGGAACGCTATAAAACCGGAGAACGGAGCCAATATGTAAAAATGCAGGAATATATGGGGCAGTCTGCATTGAAACATGGATTAACGTATAATTTCCTGGTGTTATATTTAAATGGCGATAATTTGTACCCGCATATCCGTTTCAGTCCACCTGTATTTGGGGAAGAGGTCGTGACAATAGATCAAAAAGGTGGAAAATGGTACAAGTACTGGTCAGATACTGCGAGAGAAACGATGGCAGAGCATGTAGACCAGATCCTTCAAATGTACGGGGAGGGCTGTACCACCTGCCGGTTGGGACAAAAACAGGTCCTTCCAACATGTACGATGTGGGATCCGATTGCAGCGCCAAGTTTTGACCAGGATGGAATAGAACGCTATCAGAAATTTTTAAAAGAGAAATATAAAAACAATATATCGTTATTCAATGAGAGGTACGATCTGGATATCGATGATTTTAAGCAGTTAAAACCAGAGGATTACTGGTATTCTGTGATTTATGGAGAGGGAAGCTGTTATACCGGAGAGGATATCAGAAAAAGAACAAAGAAGTTCTGGATATGGAAAGATAACATGTCCTGGAAAATAGAAGAACTGCGGCTGTACTTTAAAGATATGCAGACACGCCTCAAAAAAGACCACCCGGAATTATTCCTTTGTCCGGATCTGTCGCAGTGGGGATATTTTTTAAATGTGTACAGCCAGAAACAATGTGACAGTGACAATCCGGATTACAGTGAATTGTGGGATACTGCAATGCGGGGGATCGATATGTATGCGATCAGTCCATATGTGGATTCCTGCCATTTCATAACAGTTCCGGCAAGACCGGATGCGAGTCCGGATGCCTATGTCACTTCCTGCCAGCACAGTATGATGCGCGTGATGAATGAAGGAAAAGAATGTATCGGCGGTATCTATTGGGGACGTTATATTTACCGGGATCTGTATGCATTTTTAACACCGGAAGAAATTGTGGGTACCATGACCGCGTGCGGGGTAGATGGCTACACTTCCTATGGGATGAACGGACTTGATGATGGCGGTGTGCTAAATCGCATGGAAGATGACTTTTTAGATTCACTGAGAAGGGGAAATACCTGGTGTGCAGAAGTGATTCCAAAAAGGGGAAAAAGTAAATTTAAAGAGATCGCAATCCTTTTTCCATCCGAGATGTCAGATTATGAACCGTTTGATGTGGAAAATAATGAGATCCGCCGGCTGGATATGCTGGGGTGGTATGAAATATGCTGTGATCTTGGGTATCAGACCGATGTCATCAGCTATCATGACATTTTAGAGAATAAATTAAACGACTATAAAATGCTGATTGTTCCATCCAATGACTGTTATTTTGCAGAAGAACACACAGACATGGAAAAAATGATCCGGGAATGGGTGACAAATGGAGGAGTTGTGCTACATGGACCAGACTGTGGTTTAAGTAAAAACTGTTTTGGCATCCAGGGCATCCCATGTGAAAAAACACCGTACATATATCAAAAGCCTGTCATTCCACAGGGCTGTGAATTTCAGAGATATGAGACAGGCAGATGTATTAGTGCATATGCAGACGATGCGGGCAAATGTATTGTTATGCAGGAAATTGAAAAAGGAAAGGTTATTTCCTGCGGAGTACAGTTAGGTGCTTCTTATGTGGCAAAGAATATACCACATGTACCATATGAACAGAGAAATAAAGAAATGTATCCGATCATTCAGGCAAGAAGTACATTGTTGGAAGATCTGTTAGGGGTATGTGGAAAACCTGTTTCAGGAATCTGTGAAAGAGGCATTGAAGCAGGTGTGTTTGAGACGGGAATGGTTTTGGTAAATCATCGGTCAACACCGTATGAGATTGGAAATTTAAAAGGAAACCGGAAATTTACAAATCCAGTGAATGATACCGTGTTATTGCCACATTCCGCGTTATGGATCGAGCGTGAATAAAGAGCAGGTGAAAGTATGGCTTTTATAAGAGAAAAAGAAGAAATCAAAACGGGGTTTCAGGAGATAGAACCGTGGTCATCAGAGATTGACCTTCAGACGGATTTTGTAATGGTCTATGGTCTGAATGAATCTTTAGAATCCCGGATGCAGCAATATAGAGAGCGGGGTTATAAGGTACATTTAATGCTTGGGTGCGCCTGGGGAAATTATAAAGAATATCTGTGCGGCAGGTGGGACGGAAAGGAACACTGGGATGAATGTCAGACAGACCGGAACGGAAACCCGATCCTGCACGGGGTCGATACGCCATATATGGTGCCGACACGGTCCTTTATCCAATATCTGACGGAACACTTATGCGCTCTCATAGATAAAGGGATCACAGAAATTTATATGGAAGAACCCGAATTCTGGGAAGCGGGAGGATATTCGGAGGCATTTAAAAAAGAATATCTGGCATATTATGGCGTGGATTGGGAGCCGCCCCATACAAATATCAATGCGAAGTACCGCAGTTCCAGATTAAAAGCATATTTATATGGAAGGCTTGTCAGACATCTCAGCAGAAATATCAAAGAGTATGGAAGAAAAACGGGGAAAGAGATCCATTTTTATGTGGCGACGCACAGTCTGGTAAATTATGCACAATGGAAGATCATGAGTCCGGAAAGCCGTCTTTTGGATGTTGATGAGGTGGATGGTTTTATCGCACAGGTATGGACGGGGACGAGCGGCACAGGAAACGTATATGAGGGCCATTATAAGAGCAGAACATTTGAGACGGCGTATTTAGAGTATGGCATCATGCAGGAACTGGTTAAAGGGACAGATAAGGAAGTATGGTTTTTACAGGATCCGGTGGAAGATAACCCGGAACATGGCTGGGAAGAGTATGCAGATAAATACAAAAAGACCCTGACAGCAGCTTTATTCTGGCCGGATGTGGATCACTACGAGGTGTGTCCGTGGCCAAACAGGGTGTTTAAAGGAAGATATCCCAGAAAAGTCGGTCTTGCGGAGGGAATGATCCCGACGGAGGATATGGAAGGTGCAAAAAATATCCCGGATACCTACGCGACATTTCTGGCAGGTATGATACAGACACTGGGAGATATGACCAAAGAGGAGAGCGAAACAGAAAAAGATGCGGTTGGTGTATTTTTAGCAGATAGCTGTATGTACCAGCGGACATACCCGGATCAAGTGGAACATCATGGGCAGAAGATCAATCTGTCGGGGATGGAAGATTGGATGAACCGTCTTATTTTTCAAAAGGAAGAAGAACGTCAGCTTCTTTTATCCATGGAAAAAATGGAATATGCGTATAAAGAATGCTGCGCATTCCCGGACTGGTTTGGTCTGACACTGCCATTATTAAAATATGGTTTACCGATACAGCCGGTCTATTTTGATCACATGGTCCGCTATGAGGAATATCTGAGAAAATATCGGTATCTGATCTTAAGTTATGAATTTATGAAACCGGAAAGTGAAGAATTTCATCACAAACTGGTGGAATGGGTAAAACAGGGAGGCACACTTTTTTATATTGGAAAAGACTTTGATCCATATAATTATTTACAGGAATGGTGGCAGAAATTTTCCTGCGACACGCCTGCACAACATCTTTTTGCAGAGTTTGGAATGGATAAGGAACCAGCCAATGGATGTTACCGGATCGGAGAGGGAAATGTTCTCGTATGGAATGAAGTTCCTGCGCTGTTAAGCGTGAATGAAGCGATCGCAGATAAATACCGCAACTGGATCCGGGAAGGACTTAAGATGGGCGGATATCACTGGAATATGTGCAATTATCTGTCGGTAAGAAGGGATCCGTATATTGTGATAGCGTCCATGCAGGAATCGGATACGGGATCGGTTTATACAAAAGAGGGTCTGTTTGTGGATCTGTATGAAGATAAATATCCGGTCGTGGAGCGGGTTTTGGTAGAACCCGGGCAGGAAAAGCTGCTGTTTGATCTTGAAAAGATAAAAGAAGATGTAAGGATTATCGCAACGGCAGCGCGTATTGAAAATATGGCATGTGAAAACGGACAGCTTAGTATTGAGGCGAAGGCAATTGATCACATTCAGGTGAATATGAGGATCCGCCTGCCAGGGAAACCGGAAGATTTATGTGCACATACAGAAAGCGGGAAAAACATGGAACTGCAGTCTGTATGGGATGAGAAAAGCAGAACGGTTTTGTTATCCTACAGAAGCAACAACGAAAAAGTACATATTACAGGGAAATTAAAGTATGAATCATGATGCTAATGCAGCTGCCAGATAATTTAATGGGCTGCATCATGGAACTTATATAAAGATTGGAAACGATCTTAATATAGAAAGAAAACAAGACAAGGAGGAAAATATGGATTTCTTAGACAAAAGAGTCGGTGTAATTTGCAACGAACTTAAGAAATTAAAAGTAAAACAGGTATTTCCACTGACACAGTGGGAGTACAAGGAAGGAAACTTTATTCACCCGGAGGATGCATTAAAAGACGAGGCAGCCTGGGAAAACTTTGACTGCAAGACCATGCACTGGTATGGCAAGGACCGCCACTACTGGTTCCGCACGACCTATACCATTCCAGAGGAGCTGGATGGAAAAAGTGTATGGATCCGCGTTTCCTCACAGATCGACGAGTGGGATGACGGAAGAAATCCGCAGTTTATCGTGTTTGTGAACGGGGAGGTTTATCAGGGTATCGATATGAACCACAGGGAGTGCCTGATCACAAGAAGCGGAAAGGCAGGAGAGACACTGACCATCGACCTGCAGGCGTATACCGGGATCATGCATGAGGAATTTGCGCTCCGCACACAGATCGAGGAGATCGATGCAGAGATCGAAAAACTCTATTATGACCTGTGGGTTCCGCTTGCAGCGTTTTCCCGCATGGAGGCAGATGACAAGAACCGCAAGGATATTGAGTATGTGCTCAATGAGACGATCAATCTGCTGGATCTAAGAACCCCGTATTCCGAAGACTTTTACCGGAGTGTGCGGGAAGCATCTGCTTATATCCAGAAAGCATTGTATGAAGATATGGCAGGGTATGAGGATGTGATCGCAACCTGTATCGGGCATACACATATCGATGTTGCGTGGTGGTGGACTGTGGCACAGACAAGAGAAAAAGTCGGACGCAGCTTTGCAACTGTGTTAAAGCTGATGGACGAGTACCCGAATTATAAGTTCATGTCCAGCCAGCCACAGTTATATGCATTTTTAAAGGAGCGTTATCCGGAATTGTACGAGAAAGCAAAACAGCGCATCAAAGAGAAACGCTGGGAGCCGGAAGGCGGTATGTGGGTCGAGGCAGACTGCAACCTGACATCGGGAGAATCCCTCGTTCGTCAGTTTATGCATGGCAAACGCTTTTTCAAAGAGGAATTTGGCGTGGACAACCGTATCCTCTGGCTGCCGGATGTGTTCGGTTACTCCGGGGCATTGCCGCAGATTATGAAAAAGTGCGGAATTGATTATTTTATGACGACCAAGCTTGCATGGAACCAGTTCAATAAAGTGCCTTACGATACGATGATGTGGCGTGGAATCGACGGGACAGAGGTGCTGACACACCTGATCACGACCCTTGGCGTGAGCCAGCCGATCAAAGATTACTTTACGACCTATAATGGCATGCTGCACCCGGATGCGATCATGGGAGGATGGATGCGTTACCAGAATAAGGACATCAATAACGATATCTTAGTCTCCTACGGTTACGGCGATGGCGGCGGCGGTCCGACCAGGGAAATGCTTGAGACTTCGATCCGCATGGAAAAGGGAATCAAAGGGATTCCGAAAGTACGCCAGGAATTTTCACGCACCTATTTTGAAGAACTTGAGGAGCGCGTGAAAGGTGACAGACGCCTGCCGGTATGGGAAGGTGAATTTTACTTTGAGTACCATCGCGGAACTTATACCTCCATGGCGAGAAATAAACGTAGCAACCGTAAGGCAGAACTTGGTCTGATGGATCTGGAACTGTTGTCCGTTTTAGCACAGGCACAGGCAGCGTATCCGGCAGAAGAACTCGACCGCATGTGGAAAAAAGTCCTGATCAACCAGTTCCATGATATTCTGCCTGGATCTGCGATCCATGAAGTATATGAGGTGACAAAGGAAGAATACGCTGCACTTCAGAAAGAGATCAAAGCACTGGAAGAGGAACGTCTCCATGCACTCGTGGGAGATGGCGAAGGCATCACTATTTTCAATACAACCGGACACGACCGCAGTGATATCGTAGAACTTGGGGAGATCCATGCGGAAGCGTTAAAGGATGCAGAGGGCGTGATCTATCCGGTACAGAAGACTGCAGAAGGTGCAGTGGTCTATGTAGAGCATCTGCCGTCAAAAGGATATAAGACATTTGCGGCTGTATCCAGTGAAATTGAGCAGAAAACACCGTTTGTCCTTGTGGATGACCATACGCTTGAGACACCGTTTTATACGATCCATCTGGATGCGGAGGGACGTTTTGACCGCATCTACGATAAGGAAAACGACAGGGAAGTACTGCAGGATGGCAAAAAAGGCAATCAGTTCCGCATGTACGAGGATAAGCCGATGTGCTTTGATAACTGGGATGTGGATATTTACTATACCGAAAAGTACTGGGATGTCAATGATGTGATTTCTATGGAATGGACAGAGTGCGGTCCGGTGCGTGCAACGTTAGAGATGGAGCGGAAAGAAAGCAATTCTGTGATCCACCAGAAGATCCATTTCTATGCAGACAGCAGAAGGATCGAATTTGAGACTTATGTGGACTGGAAAGAGCATCAGACATTGTTAAAGGTACATTTCCCGGTCAATGTACATACCGATGAAGCAACATTTGATGTACAGTTTGGTAATCTGACACGCAAAGTGCATACCAATACGAGCTGGGATAAAGCACGTTTTGAGAGCTGCGGACAGAAATGGATCGATCTCTCGGAAGGTCACTACGGAGTCAGCATGTTAAATGACTGCAAATATGGACATTCCGTGAAGGATTCTGATATGGCACTGACACTGATTAAATCCGGCATCGAACCGAATCCGGTGGCAGATCAGGAAGAGCACTATTTTACCTATGCAATCTATCCGCATGCGGAAAAATGGCAGGAAGCAAAGACCGTGGAGCAGGCATATGACCTGAACCAGCCGGCTATTGCAGTGGCAGGAGGAAAGCCGGGAAGCCTGTTGTCAAAAGCATCTGTGGACAGGTCCAACGTTGTATTAGAGACGATCAAGTGTGCAGAGTCCGGTCATGGCATCATTATCCGTATGTATGAGAGCGAAAATGCACTCACAAAGACAAATCTTGTAGTTGAGGGGAACTACAACAAAGCGTTTGTCTGCAATCTGCTCGAGGAGGAAGAAGCAGAATTAGAGTTGAAAGACGGAGTGGTTTGTGTACAACTGAAACCGTATGAAGTTGTTACTGTAAAACTCGTTTAAAATCATATAGAGGCATTCAGATTCCGAAGAGAGTTCGGTGGGATGCCTCTCTTTTTATAGGGAGATTTACGTTATGACCAATAAATTAAGCCATATTTTTGAGTGTTCCGATCATATTACGGAAAAACAGTATCGGACCAGCAGGGCACTTTTTATCCTCGATGGATGCGCTTCCACACAGATTTTTACGGTTACTTCCGGCGCATTTTTATCGGGACTTGCCTATCTTGTGGGTGCGGGGACGGCACTGACCGGGATCATAGCTGCACTGCCGACGCTGATGAATACCATCCAGATTTTTTCCTCTGTCGTCTATGAGAACCGCGCAGGCAGCAAACGGATCACGGTAGAGTTTGCACTCATCCAGCGCTTATGCCTGCTCATGATGCTGTTTGTTCCGACATTGATGTTAGGAGCGAGAATCTCGGTGGCAGTGATCGCGGTGCTGTATTCCTGTGCACATTTCTGTGGGGCATTTATCAACACCGGGGCAAATAACTGGCTGATCAGCCTGGTGAAAAAAGAACGGTTGGGAAGATATCTCGGACTGAAGGATTCAATGACTTTAGTTGCGTCCACAGGCGGTTCCCTGATCTTAAGTAAAATTTTAGATGCCTACCGTTTCGCGGATCAGGAGATTCTGGGATTCCGGATCATCGGCATTTTATGTATCGGTATCTGCGTGGTCGACATTACCTGTCTCACGCTGATCCGGGAACCGGAAAATGTGAAACATGTGGAGCCACTGAACATAAGGAAAGCAATACAGATGCCGCTCACAGACCAGAATTACCGCAATATATTGATTTTCTTCCTGCTGTGGAGTGTGGCGTCTAATTTTGCCAGTCCGTTTTTTTCTATTTATATGTTAGAGAATCTGGGGCTGTCCTATTTTTATATCACCGTCATGAATATGGTTGCATCGGTGGCGCGGATCGCGGCTGCAAATCTGTGGGGGAAGGCAGCAGACAGTTATTCGTGGAGGCTTGTCACGCTGGGGTCCATTTTTATGCTGGGAGTTGCATATATCGGCTGGGGACTGCTGACGAAAGAAAACTGTATCTACTGGCTTCCGGTCGTACAGGCTGTGAGCGGGGTTGCCTGGGGCGGCATCAATATTGCGACTTTTCGGATGCAGTTTGCCTTTGCACCGTTAGAACACCGTGTCAGCTATGTCAGCTTCTGCTCAACAATGGTTGGGTTTGTAGGATTTTTTTCATCCATGCTCGGCTCGACATTTGTGGCATTAGCAAAGGATATCAGGATTTTAAACATTCCGGTAGATAACATACAGATGGTGTTTATTTTGTCTGCATTCGGAATTATTGCAAGTGCATTATACAGCCGAAAAATAAAGGAGAAATGACAGGACAGATATGGAGAGAGATAGCAGAAAGCGGGCAGAGGCGCTGCTTGCGCAGATGACCGCAACAGAAAAAGTGGGACAGTTAAACCAGCATTTATATGGTTTTCGGATCTACCATGTAGAAGATGGAAAAATTATTTTTACGCAGGAATTAAAGGATGAAGTAAAAAAGTGGGGCGGGATCGGCACGATCTATGGTCTTTACCGTGCAGATCCATGGTCGGAAAAAAATTATGAGACAGGGCTTGCCGGGGGACTTTCCATGCAGGCATATAATCAGTTACAGAAATATGTGATCGAACACAGCCGCCTTGGAATTCCATTTTTACTGAGCAGTGAATGTCCACATGGACATCAGGCGTTAGACGGATATCTGCTCCCGGTCAATCTGGCAGTAGGTGCATCGTTTGACCCGGCATTGTATGAGCGGGCAGGGCAGGTGTGCGGCAGGCAGTTAAAGCAGATGGGCGTGGATTTTGCACTGGTTTCGACACTGGATATTTTAAGAGACCCAAGATGGGGGCGCAGTGAGGAGTGTTATGGGGAGGATCCATATTTATCGGCAGAGCTCGCGCGGGCGATCGTAACAGGAATCCAGAAAGAGGGCGTTGCAGTGGTTGCAAAACACTTTTGTGCACAGGGGGAGACGACCGGAGGGGTCAATGCCAGCGCAGCGCGGATCGGAGAGAGGGAACTGTGGGAGATCCATTTACAGGCGGCGAAGGCATGTTGTGAGGCGGGCGTAAAAGGCATTATGGCTGCATACAACGAGATCGATGGAAAATTCTGCCATGCCAACAGACATCTGCTGCAGGATATTCTGCGGGAACAATTGGGGTTTGACGGGGTCGTGATGGCGGATGGCATCGCCATCGACCAGTTAGACATTATGACGGGGGATAATATCAGGTCGGCAGCACTTGCACTGAAAGCAGGTGTGGATATCAGTCTGTGGGATGAAGGTTATACAAAGTTAGAGGAGGCGTTAAAACAGGGATTTATCACGGAAAAGGAACTCGATCAGGCGGTCCTTCGAGTGCTCACTTTGAAATTTGAGCAGGGACTGATGGATAAACCTTATATTGATGAAAACGGGAACCGTACCGCCTCTTACAGCGAAAATGGTGCTGTTTCATTTCCGATAGAGGCATATCAGGAGTCGGAAAAACTGGCGCGCGAGTCGGTAGTGTTGTTGAAGAATGAAAATGTACTGCCGATTGGGAGAGCAGAAAAAATAGCCCTGATCGGTCCAAATGCGGATGATATTTACCGGCAGATCGGTGATTATTCACCTCCAATGGACAGGGCAGGATATGAGACGTTAAAGAGCGGCATGGAAAAAGAATTTGGTGCAGACCGGGTTCGCTGTTATAATGGACATGAGGTCGGGACGGCTGTTTCTCTTGCGGAAAATGCGGATATTATCGTGCTGGCATTAGGCGGATCATCGAGTCGTTTTAAAGGGGCGCTGTTCGATGAAAACGGTGCGGCAAAAGTACAGGGAGTACTTGAGATGGACTGTGGGGAGGGCATGGATACCGCCAGATTACAGCTCCCCGGGAACCAGAACGAACTGTTTACGGCTGTCTGTGCGCTGAAAAAACCGGTGATCTCCGTAGTCATTGCCGGGCGGCCTTATGCAATCCCTGAAATTGCGCAGGATTCAGATGCACTGTTATATGCTTTTTATCCGGGACCGATGGGAGGAAAAGCAATCGCGGAGCTGTTGTCTGGAAAATATGCACCGTCCGGCAGACTGCCGGTGTCCCTTCCGCGAAACTGCGGACAGCTTCCGGTGTACTATAACCATACGGTGTCCTATCCGGCAATGCACTATTGTGATATGGAACAGGGAGTTTTGTATACATTTGGGGAAGGAATGGGATATTCCCACATGGAGTATGTGGATATCTGTCTTAAAAAGCAGCAGGATGTGTGGATTATTTCAGGAATTGTAAAGAATAAAGGAAATATAGATGATACGGCAGTGCTGCAATGCTACCGGAAAGTGTTGTCCGGTGAACTTGTGCCAAGAGAGCGGGAACTGGTTGCATTTTCCAGAATAAAAGTGGAAAAAGGAAGTCATAAGGCATTTGAAATCGTTATGGATGCGGATAAATTCCGGTATTTTAATGAGAGTGGTGCAAAGATTTATAAGAGTAAAATACTTTTAATGGATAGTGGAAAAATAATTTTTGAAGAATAGGAAGAAATTCTGACAGCAGGAGGAGAAAATTATGTATTTATTACCAAAGCCAAAAACAATTAAAGAACAGGACGGACAGATGCTGCTTTGCCACAGCACACATATTGTGATGACAAAAGAGGTGGCAGAGACAGAGATGCATGCAGCAAAAAGACTGCAGGAGGCGATCAGGCAGGAAACGGGGCTTATCCTGCCGTTTTCCGTAGGGGAAGTAAGGGAGGGGGATCTCTCTCTTGGGATCGCAAAAACATTACCAGAGCAGACATATGAGATCACGATCGACGAAAAAGGCGGACAGATTTCAGGCGGCGACGGGGCTGGCGTGCTTTATGGTGTGGAGACCTTCTGCCAGATCGTACAGCAGTGTGGCGGGATACTGCCCTGTGTACAGATTCAGGATGCCCCAGATATGCCAAACCGTGGTTATTATTTTGACCAGACAAGGGGACGTGTGTTAAAACTGGAAGAACTCAAAAAAATTGCAGACAGGATGTGCCGCTATAAATTAAACCAGCTTCAGCTTTATGTGGAACATACCTATCTGTTCCGTGACTTTTCGGAAATGTGGAGGGATCAGACTCCGCTTACGGCAGAGGAAATCTTAGAACTTGACAGTTATTGCCGGGAACGTCATATTGAACTGGTTCCGTCGCTGGCAAGTTTTGGACATCTGTGCACACTGCTCTCCACAAAAACATATGGGGATCTCTGCGAGATGGAGGATTCCTGGAAGGAGCCGTTTTCCTTCTGGAACCGGATGCGGTATCATACGATCAATGTCTCCGATGAGCGTTCCCTTCCTCTGATCAAAAAGGTGATCGCAGAATATATGCAGTTGTTTTCTTCCAACAAATTTAATATCTGTGCGGATGAGACATTCTGCCTTGGCAAATATAAATCGAAAAAACTTGCCGAAGAGCGTGGCGTCCATCGGCTTTATATTGACTATGTCAAAGAGCTTGCACAATTTCTGG
>SKES01001252.1_pt1 | contig 15823 bp, 17 predicted proteins | sample 4826851 | NCBI WGS metagenome assembly SKES01 (sample SAMN11008803, study PRJNA524170) | human gut metagenome | biome: Human fecal sample; material: Feces; isolation source: fecal sample from pouch patient p52 | host: Homo sapiens | place: Israel: Tel-Aviv | collected 2016-09-04 | reverse complement strand
CACTTAAACATTGGTCATAATCTAAAATTATTTCTGTTCCCTGCTGTCTTACAGTATCTTCATAAGTAAGGCATATGTACTCACTGTTTCTGTCAAATGAAATTCGATTCATTTTCTGTTCATTATAATAAACTGTATTAACCTCCACTTTATCGGATAGCATAAAACATGCCAAAAAACCTATTCCATAATGCCCTATTGGCGAATATTCTCTATCTTGTAGCCTATAATCATCTGACGCATAATAAGATACACCAACATTCAGAAAATACTTTTTCAAAATATCTATAGACATACCACTACCATTGTCCATAACCATAACTTTTTTTCGATCTTTGTCCAAAATCACTGAAATATATGGCTGATAATTTTGATATCTAAATTTTTCCATTTTAGTGGCCGATTCTTCCATAGTCTTACATGCATCAATTGAATTTTGTATTAATTCTCTTAACCCATATTTTCTATCACCATAAATATGCTCTCCCATCAATAAATTGGTCACTGCATTATAATCCAAAGAAAGTCTTAAATCAGAAAAACTAAAACCCTTCGATTGAATTTGGTTTACTACATTTGTTTTTAATGGTAATAGATATTTCTCGTCTACAAAACTTTCACATAAATCTACAGCATTTTTTAATTCTCCATTAATAGCATCAAAGTATTTTAAAAGTTTTCTATGAACAGATGGGTCCTGACTTGTACCCTGAAAGAAAATTTCTAATTCATTTGTTTTAGGGTTTCTTCTTATTTTATCATAGTTCTCTATCACAAAATGTTGTTTCCATTCTAAATCACTAAATTCCTTTGGGTTCAAATATTTATATAAATATAATGGTGCTCTTTGCTCATCAATATCCAAATAGTCAGATATTCTAAGTAGCACAGAGATATACTGTGCATTAAGATCAAAATGTCCCTTTTTTTCATCATTATGCAAGTTCTTTTTTATCCATTCAAAATCTTCATTATGCGACATGCATATTTGTGCAAGTTCAGATTTAAATGAAATATTTGTTGATTCTGGAATCAAAAATAACCTTTCATCCATCTTTGTCTCAATATAATCTCTCGCACGTTTACCATGTACCGGCCTTACGCACTCTTGCAAAGCGGTCATTTCATCCCCATATTTCTCAAGTACTTTACTATATTTTCTTTCACCCAATATCGCATGGTCTGCTTTGATTTCCTTAATTTCGTCCACATTTGCAATCATTCCAATATCATGCAACAATGCACTATATATAAGTAATGCTACTTCTAATTCACTTAATTTATTTATATCAACAACAAGTGCATACATATATTCCATCACATTTATAGAATGTCTTACAAAAACATTATTAATTTGCGGTAATATCGTATTAGCATATTCTATAGTTTCATCTAACTTACTTAAAAATTTACTATCTTTTTCCTTTAACCACATATATAAATGGCTTTCCTGTACTTTTTCTATCATCTTAATCACTCTCTATTAGTTATTACCTAATTCCAAATATCCATCTAATTTCAATATTCCTAATATAACAGGAGCCTCCAAGTTATTTAAACTCAAAGGCTCTCTTTTTCTTACATAACTTTATGCAAGCGCAGGTTCCTTCCCTGCAATAATCGCTTTCACTTCTTCTATATCCTTATCAGTAGCTGAGGCTATCTGCTCTGCTGTAAAACCATTCTTATACATTTTCATAATGAGTCCTGCCTCTCCAATCGCAATACCATCTTCTTTTATTCCCTGACTCAAGTTACACATAACGCTCACATCCTTCCTGAAGTTCTCCTCAATAGGAATATCGTATTCATTTCCAATTATGTTTAGTTTTTCATCTATTGTAAGTTCCTTGGATAACAATGCTCCCAGCAGACGGTGCAGTTCATACGTCTCATCATGTTCCGGCAGATTCTTTGCCAGTCCAAGCATGATGATATTCAGCAGGTCAAGATTTCCCTTCGGCTCGTCTTTCTGTGCTTCCACATTTATGATGATCTGCGACAATCCATCCAGCATTCGCACATAAAAAACGATATCAAATCTTACCAGACCTTCATTGATCTCTTCATTTTCTGTGTTGAAACCAACCAGTCTCTCACCATTTTTTTCGCTGGCTGCATTTGTGAGTCCAGGCTCTACCGGTACCGTACTGATATGTGGTGTTCCCTCAATGCAGTCGACCACATCCTTGGGATTCATGCCCTTAAACTCATCAACTGTTTTTACCAGTATATGTGCCAGTATGCTTTTCTGTCCTAACAGACGCTTTGCACTCGTATCATACTGTGCTTTTGAATCTGTTGCTTTCACTGCATTTTTCAATTCTGTATTCACTGGCCTTCCTCCTTTTTGTAACAGATATAGTCATCCCCAAAAAGGCATCTGACCACACCTATATTATAACTTACCCATTTCTTTTATACAATCAATTTTTACATTTGAAAAGGAACATAAGAAAAACTCCAAACCTGCCATAGACTCGGAGTCTTGATTCCATCCATTTTTACATTGTCTGCACTGGTACATGTTGTTCCTGCTCCTCATACTCCAAAACATCCTGCTCTGGCACATGCTCTATACTTTTTGCTTGCTCCTGCACTTTTACCATATACCGGATTTTAATGCTGCTGTAATCAACCCCTGCCGGTTCCAGCACTTTTTTCTCTAACATGTTTAACATCGCCTCGGTGTCAAATTTTCCCTCAAAATAAAGTTCCTCATCCACCTTTATCGGTACATCCATTTCTTCCGGTGAACTGCCAAGGATCGTCCTCCAGCGTCCGGCTACTTTTCCACACATTTCCATAAACCGCTCATGGATATCCGGCTGTTCATTACAGGTCTGCAAAATCCTTTGTGCCACCTTTCTCCATGTAGGTGTCTCTATCCATTCTCCCGGTGCGAACTGGACTGCCAGCGGTCTTTTCCCTTTCAGTTCTGCCGGGGACACTGTGATAAGGCTGCTTTCCCGGATCGTATCTTTCACACTTGTATGCACCTCGCCACTCCGGTACATCTGGAGCAGTGCATCACATTTGGTGTTTACAAGCTGTAACATTTCCTCCCTCAGTTCTTCTATCAGTTGCTCATAATTCATACGCTTTTCTCCTCCTCTCCTGTCACACAATCTTGTGTTTCTTTCTATAATCGTTCTTCCGTTTATTTCCCTATTGCACACTTTTCTGTTCCTATTGTTCTGCATTTGTTTCCTATTTTTATGCCAACAATAAAACGCCCGGATCATCGGGCATTTTATTCTTACCATAAACTGGCAGGAACAACGTTTCCTATTTACTTGCTGCCATTCCTGCCGCAGCCTTACTCATATCGAATCTCCTGTTCCATGACTATGCCTGACTGGAACTGTATCAGCAGCTTCTCGCTGGATTCCACTTTGATGGTGGAGATCAGCCGTCTCACAAGGTCATTGTCGAACTCCGGTATCTGGCAGGTGCTTGTGCTTAAGTAATGGTCGATATCTTGGATTCTCTGTTCATAACTGTCAGCCATCCGTTTCTCGTTTCTGGCTGTTTTCTGTGCCTCTTTTAAGGCATTGATTTCTTCTGCTATGATTCGGTAGCGTTCATCAAACTCCGGTGTGTAGGAACCGGTCTTTGCATTCTCTGCAATCAGTGCCACCATCTCTTCCTGTTTTTCTTTTATCTTTTCCTCGTATTCCCCGGACTCTTTTGCGGTGCCATAGCTCCCGATGACATGGATGATGTTCTGCCGGAAGTGTTCCATAAATTCCATATCATCACTTGTGATCCTGTGGATGGCTTCCATCACCGCCCTGTTTAATGCGTTCTCTTCGAGTGTCTCGGATTCCCCGCATTTCTTCACTCCGTTGGTCAGCCGATTGCTGCATCTCCAGACCACTTTCTTTTTCCCGTTTCTCGCCCAGGTGACTCTCCTGTACTCCTGTCCGCATTTTCCGCAGATCAGCATGCCGGTCAGTGCATAGGTGGAGGAATACCTGCTTTTCTGGTTCTTCTTCCGGGTGACAGCCGCCTTGCATAAGGATGCCCTCCGCATCATCTCTTCCTGTACCCTGTAGAACAGCTCTTTCGGTATGATTGCCTCATGGTCATCTTCCACATAATACTGCGGTACGATTCCAGTGTTCTTGACTTTCTTTTTTGTCATGAAATCCACCGTATAGGTTTTCTGCAGTAATGCATCTCCCATGTATTTTTCATTGCGGAGCATTTTGTCTATTACCGTGGAATGCCATTTGTCCTGCCCTGTGGCGGTCTTGATTCCCTGCTCTTCCAGATGCTTTGCGATCTTCCCGGTACTGTAGCCTTCCAGATAAAGGCGGAAGATCAGCTTTACGATCTCTGCCTCTTCGGGTACGATGACCAGGTCACCATCCTCGTTTTTGGTGTATCCCATGAACTTTGTGCAGTTTACGATGACCTTGCCTTTTTCAAATTTCCTCACGACTCCCCAGCGGATGTTCTCACTGATGTTGCGGCTCTCCTCCTGTGCCAGGCTGCTTAAGATGGTGATAAGGATTTCGCCGGTTCCCTCCAGTGTATTGATCCCCTCTTTCTCGAACACCACCGCCACATTCTTTTCCTTCAGTTTTCGGATGGTCACCAGCGAGTCTACCGTGTTCCTCGCAAACCTGCTGACCGACTTTGTAAGGATCATGTCGATTTTTCCGGCAAGGGCATCCTGTATCATGGCATTAAAGTCTGCCCTCTTTTTGGTGTTTGTTCCACTCTTTCCGTCATCTGCATAGATGCCGGCATTTTTCCAGTTTTCGTTTTCAGATATCTTGCTGGTATAATACTCCACCTGTGCCTCATAGCTGCTGTCCTGCTCTTCCAGTTCCGTACTGACACGGCAGTAGGCAGCGACCTTCATTTTCTTCTCTGACAGTTTCACATTCCGGTCATACTGCACCTTGGCAGGTATCATGCTGATCTTTTTTGCTGTTTCTGCCATCTGCTCTCCCTCCTAATCCTTGTACCCGGCTGTGACACGGCTCCCATTGATAAGCTCCACTTCTGCCATGTTTCCGCCATGCACCCAGATGCGTGCGATTATTTTTCTATATAAATTTTCATCAAATGTTTCCAGTTCCTTTTTCCCTGCAAGGATGTTTTTGACCTCCTCTGTCCGGAACTCCCCATCCCTGACCTCCAGTGTCCGGTAGCGTTCCTCTGCCCTTTCATAGAGCAATTTCATCAGGTCTGTTTCTGTGCGTTCCTGTTCTTCTTTCATCCGCTGCAGGTTCCGCTCCAGAACCCGGTACTGAGGGCTGACCTTTTCCTCCTGCCTTTGTACCCGGAGCAGGCCTTTGTTTCGTATCACTGCATTGATGGCTTCCACACACACCTGCTTTGCCTGCCCGTCTGTAATAAAACTGTTCCTGCAGTTTTTTGCTCTGCCAATCACATAACTCTTGCACTTCCACTTGGCAGTGCCGCCACGCTCTTTTTTGTGGCTCGGCTGGATATGGCTGCATACTGCCCCGCATTCTGCACACCAGATGACACCTCCGAAGAGGATTCTCTCATCCCTGCCGGACCGGTGGTCTGCCCTTCCAAGCTCTGCCCTCACCTTTTCCCGTCTGCGCTGGACTCTCTCAAACAGTTCCTCTCCTATGAGCTGCGGATAGTATTCTGTGCCAAGGTAGCTTGGGTTTTCCAGTATCCTGCCAATGGATGCATGGGTCCAGGACACTTTCCCTTTTGCATTGCATATTTTTCTCCCTTTCAGGTTCTGGGCGATCCTGCCTGCCGCCACTCCGCTGTCATAGTCTGTAAATATCTGTTCCACAATCTTTCTCTGCTCTTCGCAGATGGTGATTTTTCCATCCACAACCTTATAGCCGATTGGCATGTGCCACTGCATCCTGTCCGCCTCCCCTCTCCGTCAGTTTCAGTCCGTTGTGCAGGCAGAAGGTGATGTCGTGTTCCTTGGAGACCACGATCTTCTCTGCTGTCATTTTAAACAGTTGCTCGTCAAACTCCTCCCTTAATCCGTCCTGTTCTGCAATCAGTTGGATAAGCTGTTCGGTCCGTACAATTTCTTTTGTCCTCCGCAGCTTTCTGGTCAAAAGTGTCTTTTTTCTTCTGCATTCCGTCAGCTGCCAGCCAAGCTTGCTACTGCTCTCCATAAAAAGAGCAGAGTCCATATATCCTTTCCTCATGACTTGATTTAGGATTTGGCTCTGCCCGCTTATATCTTTGATTTCCTTATCCAGTTGTCTGATTTCCTCACTGTCCTGCCTTGCTGCCACAAGTTCCGTCAGCCCTTTTAACAGCGGCTCTAATATCGTTCCCTGATTGGTGTACAGCTTGTTCCACATGTCTGTAAAAGCCCGGTGCAGCACATCCTCCCGGATGGCTTTCATGCAGCAGCTCTCTTTATCCTCCACATGTCCGCTGCACGTCCAGATGATTTTTTCATATGGTTTCCCGATGTAGATTTTCTGCCGCCGGAAGGTTCTTCCGCACTCTCCGCAGATGATTCTGCCGGAAAACAGGTATCTTTTGGTGTAGTCACTCTTGTTCATGTGCAGTACATCCACCCGGTATGCCATCAGGTTGCGTACCGCTTCTGCCTCCTCATGTGTGACGATTGGCAGATGGCTGTCTTTGATGAGATACTGGTTTCTCTGTCCGTTGTTTACCCTGCGGACAAATGGGAACCTTGTTTCTGTATATGTCCTCTGCTGAAGCATATCTCCCTCATAAATGGGATTTTTCAGAATGTCCTGTATCACCCCGTCCTGCCACTTTTCTGCACCCCGGATCGTCGGAATGCCTTTCTGGTTCAGTGCCTTTGCTATCACATACACTCCCATGCCGTTTAAGTAAGACTCATAAATCCACCTTACGGTTTCTGCCTCGGATTCTATGATGACTAAATTTCCATCCTCGTCTTTTCCATAGCCATACGCTGGCGTCGATATGATATAGGTTCCATCCTGAAAGCGTTTCTGTATCGCCCATCGGTTGTTGCTTGAGATGTTTTCTGATTCCCCCTGCGCCACCGATGCCAGGATGGTAATGAACAGCTCGCTTTTTTCTGACAGCGTGTTGATATTCTCTTTTTCAAAGTAGATTCCAACGCCGATCTCCTTCAGCTTTCGGATGGTCTGGATGCATTCCACCGTATTTCTTGCAAATCTTGTGATGGATTTCGTAAGGATCAGGTCGATGTTCCCATCCTCACAGTCTGAAATCATCATCTGGAACTCATCCCTGTGCTTTACGTTTGTTCCGCTGATTCCTTTATCCGCATACACCCCTGCAAACTCCCACAGGGGGTTGCTCTCGATTTTTTCCGTATAGTACTCGACCTGTGCAGTATAGGAAGTTGCCTGTGCCTGACTGCCGGTACTGACTCTGGCATATCCGCACACTTTCAGCCTGCGTTCTTCCTGTGTATGTTTCTGCGCTTTTGCTGCCTTTATGACAGTCACTTTTTTTGCCATGCTTTTTTCTCCTTTCCCAGTATTTTCAAAGGTTTGCACTCCCTGTCAGCAACATACACTACCACATAGTCCTTTATATATCCAGTGTTATTACAGATATACTTTTGCTAATTCCGGGGAGAAAGTCTTGACATTCAAAACCCGGATTTTTTCCCATTCTTCCTCGGTTAACAGCTTATCTTCATGCATCCTTTTTAAGAGAAATTCGGCAATCTTATACCGCACCTCATTCGCTCCGCCTTCCATCATCTTTTCCCTTTTTCCTCCCGCAATTTAAGAACGTTAAATTCATTCTCCCAAGCCAAACACTTTTGCCCAGAAGAAACACCTTTACATCATCCCGATTTCAGCCATGGTTGCAGCCTCATCTTCTTCCCGGAAATACTGTTCCGATACATCCCTGCTGACTGAAAGCACCTCTCCTGCGTCCTTTTCTCCCATCTGGATTGGGATTAAGAACGGATTGATTTCCTTGCAGAATTCCTGATTCGGACAGCTATTGATAAAATAGCCGCAGGTATCTAATATCAGCCTGTCACACATATCTGTGATGACGATCTTTTCAGCCTCAAACATGTGGCTGCCGATATAATTTGCGATATTTTCTGCCGTGGTCGAGATATAGTCCTCTTTCCTCTCCCCTCCATCACTCGGATAAAGATAGGCATATCCTGCCCTCTCCGTTTCAAAAATCCTTAACATCATTTCGGTATCTTCTTTCTTCATCTCCTGTTTTCCTCCATTCCCCATTTTTCAGTTTTTCTTAACCCCACAAGAATACGGCGGAAGTTCCCCTCCGCCGCATGGTTTCTGTAATTAAGTCTTACTGCCATAATCCTTCACTTCATAAATAAAAAGTGTCTGTCCCTATTCGTCACTACTCCCCGGAACCGAAACGCCGCCAAAACAGAGAAGAAAAAATCCCAAAGCCGGCATTTCATGGGCAGTCAGTCCAGACTGTCTTTGGTTCCTGCCACTCGGACAGGCAGACATCACAGGTATCTCACCTCCACCACTGCGTGCTGGCTAATCTCAAGGTGTATCATTATAGGCCATTCCCCTCTTCGCGCCTGTCCACCACAGACAGGCTGTACCCCGGCTTTCCCGCTCGGCTTCTTAGATGCGATCTTTTTCACAGCATGGCTGGCAGAAAGAACATCTGCCCGATTGCTGCAGGAGTGTCACTGCGCCCCGGTTACGGCTCATGAAACGGCTAACGTATCTGAACTGCTGGATATGGCTGGCAGGATATGGCGTGATTCCATCCTGCGCTCGGAGTCCTGTATTCCTCTCCGGCATTTTTCAAGGTGCGTTTTGTCTGCCTGTGTCGTATCCACACACGAGACATGAGAGGATTCCCGGAAGAGACCATCTGTCCAGAAAAAGTTCCTCTCATAAGGTACTCACAGAAAAACACGTTTTGAGGGGGTATTAATCAAAAAATTTTTTTATTTTCTTTACCGCACCGTTTATGCTCTCCCGGATGTTCTTCTCTCCAACCCCTTCTTTCGCTGCAATCTGCCGGTATGTCATGCCCTCAAAAAAATAAAAATGCAGCCGCTCTCTCTGCACCGGGGTGAGTGACTGCATTGCTTTCTGCAGGGTTTCTATTTCCATCTGCCGGATGACCGTATCCTCTACCGATTCCCCAGTCAGCTCCACCAGATCTTCCGTTTCTCCTTCTGTATATCCGTCCTTGGTCGTATGTCTGATATCCCGCATTTCCTGTGCGTGGGCTTCTTTGCGGAACGTATCGACAAGTGCCTCGTAGACTTCTCTGGTCACATAGGTGTATTCCAGCTCTCCAACTGCATCTTTATAAAAATCCTTTACTCTGATCCTGATCCATTCTGACATTCAAATGTCCTCCATTTCGTAATTTTTTTGAAATGAAGGACATCTGGAGGACCTCTGGGTTTTACTTCACTGGAAAAAGACAATAAAAAAAGGTGCTGTTCCCATGCAAAATAAAGCATGCAAAACTGCACCCGGATGTTATCCTTATGAACTTTTCCCTTTCTGCCGCCCCCTGCAATCCGGTGCGGCATGAATTCCCCAAAACATGCCACGCCTTTCTTCTCCTAAGCCTTTTTGCGGTACTATACTTGGAAAGAAAGTGCGCTTCAATATAAGTGTAATAAGTCTTACGGTACCTGTAATAAGTTACCGTCTTGGATTGTCATCCCTCCTGTTTTCCAGAAAAAAAGTCCCTTCCGTTTGTTCGGAAAGGACTATCCATTTTCGGTATGCGACTGTATCCATAGCTGTGCTTTTCCTACGATCATGAACAGTGCCGTGATGCAGATGCCCGTATAAACAGCGTAAGCATACGGTATCTGGCCTGCATACCACAAAATGCCAAGCACAGCCAGTTCCAAGACTGCGATCAGCCTTGCTTTTCTGCCAAAATGCTTTTGTTCCTCTTTATCCAGTTTCCGGTTCTTGCTGTGCATGGGGCTGAGTAAAAAAATGATCCCTGCGGACACCAGCAATACTGCCAGCAGCCTTGCCAGCGATGTCTTGTAAAACACAGCCTGTGTATAAACCGGAACCAGCAGCACCAGATTGGAACCAAGATAACAGAAAATCCTGCTGTCTGAGTGATATCCACCGGTATAGCTGCGAAGAACCATAAAAGAAAGGGTAAACTCTGCCACAACCGCCAGTTGCTCTGTGAGCAGACCGATGACCAGTGCCGTCACAACGTTTAGAAGCAGGATCATACAATTGCGTATTCCAAACTGGTATAATTCCTGCTCCTCCTCTTTTATGATTCCCCGCTCAACCATACGGTGGCTGAGCCATTTCGTCATGATTTAAAACCTTCTGAGTTTTTTGGAATCTTCTGGCATCTTGTCCTGTCCGAAATACCACATGCAGGAACGGTTGGTTGCCATGGTTGTCACCATGAGTGCCAGTGCTGCCATCACACTCATGGATTTGCTGCTCAGTCGGTACATCCAGTTTCTTTTCTTCATTTTTAGTAAAACCCTCCTTTTTTTGATGTTTTCACTCTAACAGTTTCTGTACAGAAATCAATCTATCTGTAACAAGTTGCAGGTTTGCTGTAATAAGTTGCAGTCTCACTCCAGTTTTGCAACTCCGTTGAGCAGAAGGACTGCCTCAAAATGTTCCCCCTGATCTTTTAACAGAAGCTCCCCGCCATATTTTTCTGCCACTTTCCGCACCGAACGGATTCCCCTGCCGTGTTTTATTTTATCTTTTTTGTTTGTCTGTTGATAGGAACTTGTCCCGGATGGCTTGCTGTTCTTAATGGATAAAAGCAGTCTGCCCTCCTGAAACTTTGATTCCACATGAACATACCGTTTTTCCTGTTCCACTGCCATCGCTGCCTCTATCGCATTATCCAAAAGATTCCCATACAGAACACCCATGTCCCCGATATCTACGGATACTCTCTGGGGGAGCAGCGTTGTAACCTGCATCGGTATCTCTTTCTCTTTTGCCTTTACGCTTTTTACTTTTAATATGGCATTCACCACAGGATTTGCGGAATAAATGATCTCTTCTGCCAGCCGGATATCTCCCAATACTTCCTGCAGTCTGTCCTTGATCAGTTCCGCACTTCCCTGTTCCGCCGCTGCGAGCAGTCCCGTCAGCCGGTTCTTCATATCATGCCGGATGTCCTGTATCTGTTCCTGATACCGTTCCATGTCCTGATAGTATTCGTTCCGGTATAAGATTTCCCTCTGGATCATTTCCTCTTCGTGCTGTTTTTCTTCCACTGTCGTATACTTTTCAATCATCAGAAAAATTACATAATTAGTGATGATAATGACAAAGATGATGCACATGCACAGCACGACCATCTGTGCCGAGATTAATTCTTTTGCAACCTCTATCAGTAAAAAGCAACTGATCAGGCTGCATAAAGGTATCATTGTCAACATATATTGCGTTTCTTTTGGCATTGCTGATAGTCGAATGCTTTTTCCAGATTTCAGTCTGCAAAACACCTCCACAATTGTTGCTTTCAAAAGTGCCATAAAAAACACGATAAAATAATATGAAACCGTGGTATCGTCCAACACCTTTTCCATGAATGCCTTATTAAACAAATATCCTAACGGTCCTGCAACTCCCATAATCCCCATATACAGCAGAACCGCAATCAGCCTGCTTACAATCCCTGCCTCATACTGGCAGACATATACACAGAGAATTGCAACCATCGTCATAAAATTCAGCCAGCTTATCCCCATCTGGTTCACCGCACTTCCAATCAGCTCGCACACTATCAGCAGAATAACAGAAAACTCCATGGAAGTTTTTCTGTTTCCAATGAACTCCTCTAAATACCTGCGGTAAATGCAGAGGTCAAAAAGATTTATGACAAGCCTCACCCCATATAATGCCATGTCACATTCCTCCCTGCACAAATGCGATGTGCTTTTCCGTCAGCTCCTTCCGGTACCCTCTTGTCACTCCCAGCTCTGTGCCGTCTGTAAGCATGACCATGCCGCTGGATACAGAATGAACATGTTTCAAATTAACGATAAAAGAGCCATGAACGGCGGCAAACATGCGCTCGTCCAGTTTCTCCCATATTTCATTCAAATTCATGTTGGACTGATATTTCATTTTCTTTGTGTGGATAATCGCCTGACGCCCCCGCTTTTCCAGATACAGGATTTCGTCAAACTTCAGACTGTACCGCACCCTGCGGTAACTAAATGAAAAACTCTGATTGGTCAGATTCAGATAGGTTCCTGCCTTCTCAAACAGCACACGGAGCCTTTCTTCTGAGATTGGTTTTGGAATAAAATCAAATGTGACAACTTCAAATACACTTGGCATGTATTTGGTATAGCTGGTAAGAAACACCAGCAATGCTTTGGAATCTGTCTCACGGATCTGTTTTGCCACCGCAAGTCCGTCCATTCCAGGCATCTCAATATCAAGAATGTACATATCCGGCTTTTGCTCCGCATCTGCACATTCCCTCAATAATTCTTCCGGTCTGGTATAAAACACATACTCCACCGCATAGTCGATCATACGCAGTGTATAGCGTCTGATCCTTTCAATGTCCTGCTGATTATCATCGCAGATTGCTACCCTCATATATCGTCTCCTTCTCAAAATATATTTATCAAATATACATCCCGGAGACTGTGCTGCTTTAACGGCCTGTCATCAGCTTTCTCATATACGCAAGCATACGGTCTATAAATGCATCCCGTTCCTCCCTGCTGCAGTTTGCAAGGAACAGTTCAATATCAACCTTATGATTTGTATCCCCCGTAACCAGATAAGTCGGCTCAATCCTGTACTTTTCATACAAGATCAGCATTTTCTCTGGCTGTAAGCCATAGACACCACTTTCGATTTTGCGATAATGCTCTACCCCTACATCCAGCGTCTCTGCAAAAACTTCCTGCGTATATCCACTGTTTTCTCTGGCGGTTTGCAACCTTTTTCCAATCTGTATATTGATTTCCTTCTTCTCTGCTTTCATGGAATTCACCTCGCTTTTATGGTAATGATACCAACGAGAAATACCCGAAAACAGATTGCAATACAACACTTCAAAAGTCGTATTGCGACATATCCCCATAAACGAAAAGTGAGCAGCAGACACCAATCCGCTACTCGCCTTCTATCTTTCTTTATTCTAATTACATTTCCTGTTATTCCACCAGTTTCCAAAGCACCACATGATTATATTGGTAACTCACAATCCTTTAGCCAAAATCGCAGTTCCATAACAGTCACAGCAATTTTATATTTTACTTCGATTTCAACTTTTTCTGGCGGATTGGCTAAAAGCCTGTCAATATCCTGTTCCTCAACATCAGCCATTTTTGCTATCGTTAGCTTGGATATGCCATGATAGGAAACAAGCACTTCCAAAAAACCGCTTAATTGCTTATCCTTATCTTCAATCGCTCCAAAATACAGAAATCCTACTTCTATTTAAAATTCTGAATTATGAACTCAATTCCGTTACCAGTGAAGAATATCTTTTTGTCCGGTTCTTTATATCCTCCTCACTGACACCATAATAACAATATAAATCTCTGGCTATTTTCTTAAACCTTTTTATGACCGACTTATTTCCAGAGTAAGATATTCCAAATATATTCCAGGTATAATCTACCTCTATTTCCATTAAATCCTCACCAATTTTTATTTCATATAAATGAAAATCCATGGGAATTACATTATCAGGCATTTGGTCAATCAATTTATTTCTAATTTCCATTTCATTCAAAAAATTTTTAACAGATTCTTCATTATGAAAATCTGGTTTTGGAATATCCTTCCTTTGGCCCAAAAGTTCTGGTTTATGCTGCATAATCAAACTAGCTTTTAGATTTTTCTGTCGTTCTATCCAATTTGTTGCGGCAGGATTGATTTCCACTAAATCATAATGATCCTTTGCGTATTGCACCACTTCCGCAAGGGTATGCGGGTTGGCCGCTATTCTCTTTTCTATCCTTTTTCGTCTGGATTGATAGATAGCATTTCGGATTCTAATCTTTAGAGATTGCTTTTGAGCTTCTCCAAATATAAAAACACTTGTGGGACCATCTTCACCATTTATTATGGAAACTTGATTGATACTTTTATTTTTCATAAGTGCCCTCTACTCACAAATCCCGATTATATCGGTGATTCACAATCTTTTAGCCAAAATCGCAGTTCCATAACCGTCACAGCAATTTTATACTTTACTTCGATTTCAACTTTTTCTGGTGGATTGGCTAAAAGCCTGTCAATATCCTTTTCCTCAACACCAGCCATTTTTGCTATCGTTAGCTTGGATATGCCATGATAGGAAACAAGCACTTCCAAAAAACCGCTTAATTGCCTATCCTTATCTTCAATCGCTCCAAAATACAGAAATCCTGCTTTACTAAGTATTTTAAGACGCAATGCAGGATCATCTAGCAAACATTCCACATTGCCCATTACTACTCCATCTATTGTTTCTTCAGTTATCTCTAAATATTTTGAAAGAGTATTTTTATTAAAACGATACTCCTCAATTAAAGAAGTCAACATTTCTGAAATATTTTTTTTTTATCATATTTGTGCCTTAATCTCCACTTGTATCATTTACAATATTGCTTGTAACAAGTGTCCCTATGTGAAAGGCACACTCTACACTTTATTGTTGTTATCTTCCATTTCCCGAGCAATTATAACTTTTCCAATCTACGTTTATCAAATGCTCCAAAATTTAGATGCCAGCTCCCGATTTATGATAGATGAGAGAAAATTAGGATTATTATTCTGGAACACTTTCAGACTTTCAAAAAAAGCCGCTTTATTCTCTGTCTTTATATCTGAAAAAGTTGCATCCAGCTTCTGATCTTTTACATTTTTCTCCACATATTCCTCCGACTGCTTTTCGTAATTATCAACCATCGAAGGATTCTTTTTCACTGCCCCTTCATACCAATTTGTAAGGTATTTTAATGCATTAAGCTGTCTGTCCTCATTGCTACTTTCTTTACTAATCTTCTGATATTCCGTGTATGCACTGCCGTCCATCGTCCTCATCATATCAAGCGCATTTGTAGTCTTTACAAGATTGCTGCCATGTCCAAGATATGTACCTTTCCCTACTCCATAGTCCATATTTCCGTTATTGTCAGCTTTTCCTGCGCTCGCAAGCTTTGCGATAGACTCCATTGCTTCCAAAAATGGTTTTCTGCTATCTTCCGGGATAAAATTCTCTGCCGCATATTCCGCTTTTTTCATACCAAGTGAAATATTTGCCTGCCGTTCTTCCTCTGTCATAGAGCCAGTATTTCCAACAAGGAAATTCTGACGGATGATATCATACACAAATCCCTGTTCCTCTTTGCTGCAGTTCTCCACCGCAGATGCAACCGCCTTGTCTGCACCATACATTCCGGAATATGCCGGAAGTTCTAGTGAGTTATCAACCTGCGTAATTTCTTTTTGGAACGCTGCATTTCTCGCCTCCATTGATTCCCGCTGCTCCTGTGTTACATTGGCATCCACTATACCTTTCTTGTTTTCCACAAGTGCAGCCATTCCATCTCCCGAAAATTCAACAATAACCGCATCTCCATACTGCGAACCGATGTCCTTCATCGCCTGCAGGGTTTCTTCCCTTGACATCTTGTCCATAATCTTATTGCCATGTTCATCTGTAGTGTTAAATTCATACTTTACAAGGGTGTCTTTCTTATATATACCATTCCCATATGAGGGAATATTCGTTGTTCCTCTGTAAAACTGACTGTAATCAATATTCATAATATACACTCTCCTCTACTTTATTTTTTCTTAGGTATTTGTGAAATACCAAAAGTCTCATAAATACAATATTTTTACCACATAAAACATACTATATTTTTATAGTTTCATAC
>SKES01001244.1_pt1 | contig 15926 bp, 18 predicted proteins | sample 4826851 | NCBI WGS metagenome assembly SKES01 (sample SAMN11008803, study PRJNA524170) | human gut metagenome | biome: Human fecal sample; material: Feces; isolation source: fecal sample from pouch patient p52 | host: Homo sapiens | place: Israel: Tel-Aviv | collected 2016-09-04 | reverse complement strand
GTTTACAGATTTGACGAGCGGCGAATTGGCTTATGGACTTGTCTATAAGATACTTACACGCAAGAAGCATTTCATCAGTTCCGATTGTCCGATGTCGAAAGGAGACATACAATTATGGCAAAAGGATCTGTAAGAAAAAAAGGAAAGAAATGGTACTATCGCTTCTATGTAGAAGATGCAAGCGGCAATCTGGTTCAGAAAGAATACGCTGGAACAGAAAGTAAAAGTGAAACGGAAAAACTGCTCCGTCAGGCAATGGATGATTACGAAAGCAAGAAATTTGTCGCAAAGACAGATAATCTTACTGTAGGAGAACTTCTTGATATGTGGGCGGAAGAAGAACTGAAAGTCGGAACACTCAGCAATGGTACAGTGGAAAATTATCTTGGTGCAATCCGTTGTATCAAGAAACATCCGATTGCAGAACGCAAATTGAAAACCGTTACCGCCGAACATTTACAGGCATTTCTCGATCTGCTTACATTTGGTGGGGAATTTCCAAAACAGTTGATTACTTTTAATCCCATGCAGTATATTAAGCTGAAAAAGCAGGCAGAGGATGTGGATTTATTCTCCGATGATGAAGTAGAAGAAGGCATACAGCCTATTTCACATGAAGATTATGAGAGACTGATAGAATACCTCAAAGTAAAGAATCCCCCTGCAATCCTGCCAATCCAGATCGCATACTATGCGGGACTTCGTATCGGTGAAGTTTGTGGATTGACATGGCAGGACATCAACCTTGAAGAACAATGCCTGACCATTAAAAGAAGTATCCGCTATGATGGCACAAAACATAAAAACATCATCGGACCGACCAAGCGAAAGAAAGTAAGGATTGTTGATTTTGGTAATACTCTGACTGAAATACTGAAAACCGCCAGAAAAGAACAGCTTAAAAGCCGGATGCAGTATGGTGAACTTTACCACCGCAATTTCTACAAAGAAGTACAGGACAAAAACAGAGTGTATTATGAATATTATCATTTGGACGGAACCGAAGAAATCCCGGCAGATTACGAGGAAATCTCCTTTGTCTGCCTGAGACCGGACGGATGTCTGGAACTGCCAAGCACACTCAGCATTGCCTGCCGATCAGTTGCAAAAAGGTTGGACGGATTTGAGAATTTCCATTTCCACCAGTTGCGACACACCTACACAAGCAACCTTCTCTCAAACGGAGCTGCTCCAAAAGATGTGCAGGAACTGTTAGGACACTCTGATGTCAGTACCACAATGAATGTCTATGCCCACTCTACAAGAAAAGCAAAGCGAAACTCCGCCAGACTTCTCGATAAAGTAGCAGGCAACGACTAAATAAAAACTGCCCTTATTTCCCTTGCTGATTCCGCATAAGGGCAAAAATAAGGGAAAATACATATCATTTCACTATTTAAGGGGGCTGGAAAGCCTATTGCTTTTGCTTTTTACATAACTCACCTCATAAAATACCGATTTGCACTTCAAATCGTTTTCTTCATTCTATCACAGCATCTATTATTCTGCCATCAATCTTTCGAACCAGGTATCCATGACAATAATAAACTGGCCTGCGCCTTGCCACTCTTGCAGCATTTCATCCAGAGTTTTGTGTTTCTCATATTTCTGCACATACACCCAGGTGGCTATACCACTGGCCTCAGAGATAATTCCTGTTATGATCTTACGCATGATGTCCTCAAATTCTGCAATTTCCTCTTTGGGAACAATGTCATAGAGATCCGGAATCTTGAAATCTTCTTTCCCACAGTTCTCATGTACATCAATCAGATCTGCTTTCACCCTCTTTCTGGATTCCTCAGGTAATTTCAAATATTGCCAGATCATTGAGACCACTTCACTCCTCAAGATAAAATAAAATCAATAATAGATTCTCTTGTCATGTCCAGTACAGTATCTACAACCACTCCTGCAAACAAAATCAGATACAGAATAGTGCTCAGCACAAACAGGAATGCAACCTGAACCCAGTCATGGTAACAGTATGCAGTCGCTATAATCAACAACGTGAATATGAACCCAAGGATTCCTCTGACAACCGCATAAGTCTGTACTGTCATTTTCACTGCCAAGCCAATCACAAAAAGGATTAGCCATACCGGCACTAATAATATTTTCCCTGCAAGTTTTATGATAAACATGCGCACCTCCTATCTTGCCAGTCCTGGCATATCATGGTTCACCTCTGCCTGATAATACCCGTTCATCGTAGACGGTGCATTAAACAGAGCTGCCAGTAAATATTTCTTGATGTTCTTCACTTTGCTTGTATTCCCGCTCATACAGTGCAAGACATACTCTATATGTGAATAAGTCAGCATCAAAAACTTTTTCTTCACCAGTGACGCCGGATACCAGTTGCTGGCGATCAAGATCTTGTCGTTTTTACACATCACAGTTTCTATGATCAGGTTTACGATTTCATCAACCTGTCGCATATCGTCATGATGGGTTACTTCCAGTGACTCATAATCAACGGTCTCTTTGACCAGATTTTCATAAGCCTGATATTCCTCAGTAGGATTATCGCCATCGGATCTATTCTCATCTGCAGATACGATTTGATTAGATTTATTATAATTCATTTCAGTATCACTAAGATTAGTATAATTAGGGTTTGAAATGTAAACTTCTTGAAGTTTGTTTTCGAGACTTCTAGAAGTTTGATTTTGGGACTTCATGAAGTTTGAATTGTAAACTTCTGTAGATTCCTCATTTTTCTCAGAAGTTTGTTTTTTAAACTTCTCTAATTCTTCCTCCAGTGATTTCTCTTCTGTTTTCTCCAGCATAAAGGTTTTCACGTAAATAATGTTCACCTTTCCAAACCCCTGTCTGCGTTTCTCGATCAGACCAATTCCGGTTTCATCATCCAGTTCCTGCATGGATTTGATTGCTTTATTTCGACCGCAATTAAGTAATTCCATGATATCTTCTATCGAAAAGTAAATATATGCTCTGTTTTTTTCATCAAACCACTGATTCTTGATGGACAGAGACATTCGATCCAGCATCAATCCATATAAAATTTTGGCATCGCTTGATAAATCTTTAAAGTAACTATCTGTAAATAATGCTTTTGGTATACGGTAGAAGCTGAACTGGTCAGCTTCGGTACCGTAAAAATAATTAAATGTCATTTTTTTCTCCATAATTTCCTCCTTTCATTTTCTGCTAAGAAGTCCTCTTTTTAAACTTCTTTGACATTGTTTTCTTAGCTTTTTCTCTCCTTAACAGGACTGTTCCTGCATCCACTTTTCTAATAATGATTCAATCACCTGCTCCATATCTTTGGCTGTATAATCATCCGGAAAATACTTTGTCAGTTTCTTTTCTGAGAAAGTAAGAGACCGGGATACTTTCTTTGCCATCACACAGTTATTGAAAATCGATAACATCTGAATCTGATTGATTTGTCCATCATTCAGCTGATTTCTGAGTGCTGCAATCTGTTTTGGTTTGATGAATCCGGTGTCGCTGATATATTCGTAGATCCATCCCTGTACTTCCTTATCGATGTAGGAGATATTGACAGCAACCGTGAATTGAAGCTTTTTGTTATCTACCAGATCAAGAAGTTCCGGAATTAATTCTGTCAGTCGGATATAACGCTGAACACTTCGTGCACTTTCTCCAACCTGTTCTCCTAATAACTGATCTGTTCTCGACTTCGTGCCACTTTGGCACAAAGTTAAATCTGTCCGACTCCCCTGTCTTTTCATTGCATCAAGTTTCATCTTATAAGCAAAGGCTTTCTCACTGGGCAACAGTTCCTCTCGCTGAATGTTAGCATCCACCATCGCCACAATGGCATCATCATCTGATAATTCTCTTACGATTGCCGGAATAGTTGTGAGTCCTGCATCTTTTCATCATCCAGCACCTTGAACGGATGATTTTTAAATGGATGGATCTTACTGATCTCTATCTCCATTGCAGATTCTTCATTTACCACACCAAGCAATTCATCAATACTAGCCAGTTTAATCTTTTCGTCACTTCTATTTTTCATTATTCAAAACCTCCTGTGTCAATTTCATATATGCCTCGGCAACTTTTCCTTTCGGACAGTGCATGTAAATACTTTTTCCCTCTGCACTGGTCTCAGCCGCTTTTACAGACATCGGAATCACATTTTCAAATACTTCTATCTGGCTTCCGTAGGTTGTATGTACTCTCGATGCAATGTCTCTTGCGTAATTGGTTCTGAAATCTACCATAGTCAAGAGAATGCCCTCAATCGCCAGTTTCCGGTTCAGTCTTTTCTTTACTGTGAGAATGGTCTTGATCAGCCGCTGAAGTCCTTTAACAGGCAGATATGCGGCCTGTACAGGTATCAGCACGGAATCAGAAGAAACCAGTGCATTGATTGTCATCATACCAAGGCTTGGCATACAGTCGATCAGGATATAATCGTATCGGCATCTTATCGCATCGATATATTCCTTCATGATCATTTCTCTGCTCATAACATTTCCCATCGTTACTTCCAGGGCAGAAAGCTCAATATTTGCCGGAAGTAAATCTACATTTTCCTGGTGATGTAAGATACCATCTTTCAAGGAGATTTCTTCTTCATTGATGACATCCATCATGATCGTTGCCAGTGTAATGCGAAGATCATCCGGTTCCTCATATCCAAGACTTGCTGTTAAACTTCCCTGTGGATCCGCGTCGATCAGCAACACTTTCTTACCTTCTCGTGCCAGTCCAATGCCTACATTTACGGTTGTGGTGGTCTTTCCAACGCCGCCTTTCTGGTTTACTACGGATATAACTTTACACATGATTTCTTCCTCCTTTAACTTTCCCATGATTCTTTTTTCCATAATTTCAACAATGCCAGTATTTCCCGCTTCATCATTGCCGGTGTATAAGAATTTGGAAAATACTTGTGTAACTGCTCGTTTGTAAATGCCACTCTTGTGATCTCACCCTTTTTCACTTCACACATGATTTCTTCCATCTTTTCCAGTGATAACTGTTTTTCTTTACTCAGCTGCTTTATCCGCTGAGCCTGTGAGAGTGACGGAATCGCCTGTGCATAATCCATTGCTTTAAGCAGTTCTCTTTGTTCATTTTCTTTCAGTGCTGCTATTTCCACAGCCGGGCAAAAAGAAATAATTTCATCATCCAGCTTCTGCAACATTTCTGGTATCAGCTTTGTCAGTGAAATATAACGCTGCACTTGTTTTGGGCTATCACCACAATCCTCACTGATAATATCTATCGAACGTTTTCTTGTTTTTTTGTGGTCAACTTGGCTCTTTTTTCGACCACTTTTTCTTTTCAATACGTCATTCTTTAATTTGTAAGCAAAAGCCTTTTCACTGTAGCTGATCCGTTCTCTATGAAGATTCGAATCCACCATGCTTAAGATGGAATCATCTTCACTTAATACCCGGATGATCACCGGTACTTTACGGTATCCAAGTTTCTCTGCAGCATGTTTTCTTCTGTGACCGGATATGATTTCATAGTAGCCATCCGGTACCGGTCTGACGATCAGCGGATTTAAGATTCCATATTTCTCAATGCTTTCCTGCAGAAGAAACATTTCCTTATCATCTTTCACCTGAAACGGATGCTCCTTAAAAGGGCGGAGACGTTCAATCTCAATTTCTATGATTCTTTCTTCTTTTTCTCCTGATTGTCTGTTTGCATCAGTCATCTTGACTCCTTTCCTCCAGGATTCAGGAAATAAAAAATGCCTGCCTGGAACTTTTGTTGTAAGAAAAGTTCCAAACAGACATTGCCGTTTGACTATTAGCTGTAGCTAATAGAATTGAATACTGTTTCAGCTAATTTATGTTTGCAGGTTTCGGAGAGATTGTTTCTTTTCCTGCCTTTTCTCTGATTTACATCCCCAAATAAGGGGTGACAACAGAGCGGAACCCAAATGTTAGCTGGACTCTTGAAAAACCATGTTTGCAAACCGGTGATTTTGATTAGCTGTCAGCTAACAAAAATCGGATTGTGTTAGCTGGAAATGGATCATTTTGAATGGAATTTCATGCCACGAACGTGATTAGAAAATAAGAAAAGCGTTCGCTGTCAGCTAATCCAGCTAACATTTTCGAACGCTTTGAAGCCCGTCGCCAAGAGGATTTGAACCTCCGACCCCTCGCTTAGGAGAGCTCCAACCTATTGTCACTCTCTGTCAATCTGAGGTAAGGTAAACCCAAGTGGGATACTATATAAAACTGTTTCCGATTCAATTCGAGTTATTCTGAATACCCCCTCTGTCAAGCTCTGTAAAGCTCTGAAAGTTAGCTGATTGTTTGCTCCAGCTAATAATTGGGGAATGCCTTGATATTACCATCGACATCTGTTATATGACCACCATGCTTCGTACGTTCGATCATGGTAAACAGTATTCAATTAAACTTCCTATCGAAAGCACAAGATATTTTCTTGTCTATAAATAATATAACGCATACGAGACGGTTTGTCCATGCGTTTTTGACTGGCAAATTTTCTTCAGTAAAAATATCTGTAACCTTTTTTGTAACTGAATCTCCATCATTCCATCATCAAATGATGGAGATTCCAATAGATATGATGGAGATAGACTAATTACTTCATCGTCTTCGCCAGTGAATTGAGCAACGCCCGCATCTCTGGATTCGCCAATACTTTTGCCAGAAGTTCCGGATCGACTTCATCAGCAACAGGTGCATTATTATTTTCCTGCTGTACATGCATCTGTGGATCCAGATTCTTCTTCTCATAAAATGCTTCTTCAAAAAGCTCTGCATTTTTCCTTCGGTCATCATCCAGAATATGAGAGTACACATCCGTAACCATATTGACCTGCGCATGGCCGGAATCACCCTGTACCGCCTTGATGTCTCCACCATTCAATTTCAGCTTATAAGTAACACTGCTATGACGGAAACTGTGAAATACAACCGGTGGAAGATTATAATCCTCGATCAGTTTCTTTAAAGGACCACGGATTGCTCCATCACCAAGAGGAAGACCAAAGGTACTTGCCATAACCAGGTTATAGTCCATATATTCATCACCAAGAATTTCTTTCATTTCATCTTGCTCAGCTTTCCAGTCTACCAGCATATTAGCGACACTCTTTGGTAAGAATATCTTACGCACACTGCTTTCTGTCTTTGGTGTTTTCAGAATACGGACCGTAGAATTCTTCTTATGATTTGTCGGGAATACCAACAACACATCTTTTCCATCCAATGCATTCAACGATTCTTTTCTTATACGCTGTGATTCTTTGTTGATGAAGACATATGCACGGTTTTCTTCAATTGCCTCAGGAGAAATATTTACACAATCCCAGGTAAGACCAAGCAGCTCACCAAGTCGTAAGGAACATGAAAAGGATAGATTTATTGCAAGCTTTAATCGCTCATCTTCACAGACACTGAGCGCATACATTAATGTATCGGCTGTCCAGATGTCTCTTTTTTGTGATTTATGTTTTGGTACAGTCGCATGGGTGCAAGGATTCTTCTCCATCAACTCCCATTTCACTGCCTGTTCAAAACAGTTTCTAAGCAGCTTATTAATATCCCTGACCGTACTGGAAGATACAAATTCATTTCGACTGGTTTTATTCAATGGATTGATAACTGCACGTCTCTTCAAAAGACTCTGATAATATCTTTCGATGAATCGGGTATTGATCTCTGAAAGTTTCGTATCACCAATAATTGGAAGAATATAGTTATTGATAAGAGAGACATTTCCTTCATATGTAGAAAGCGCCCAGTTTTCTTTTCCATAAAGTGCAACATACTCTGTAATAAGCTCATCCAGTGTTTTGCATTTACGAACGACAAATGATCCCATCTCTTTTTTATATTCAATTTCTTTTTTTCTTCTCTTTGCTTCGGCTTTCGTTTCATAGGTTTCCCATTTCTGTTTCCTCTCACCTTTTTCATTCGTATAAGAATAGATTACATTAAATTTTCCGTTTCGTTCTCTTATTGATGCCATATTATTGCATACTCCTTTCCAAATCTCTTTGCTCCATCCAGTCCTCAAATTCATCCCGACGAATTCTAACTCGACTGCCAACTTTTATTACTGTGAACTTTCCTGTATCCGCCCACTTGTTGATCATGCTTCTGCTGACCTTTGCCAGATAGGAAGCTTCATCAAAAGTAAGATACTTTATATTTCCATTGCTTCCTCGTATTCCGGTCTGTGATAATTTCTTCCGCCGGTAATTAGCCAGGGCAATATTTTGTTCCTGTGCAAGTTCTTCATAATCATTCGATGGATCCAGCTTATACCGATCCTGACCTTTCAGGAATTTTTGAAAACTCTCTTTTGTGATCCTTTTCTTTTCTGCAATCACAATGAATTCAAAAAAATGACTATACTTCGGATTATCAAGAATTGTATATACTGAGCTTCTGGTTGTTCCTAGCAGCTGTGCCATCTCTGGCATCGTAATAGTTGCATCTTCCAGAAGAGCGTCCTTTTCTCTGTCTTCCTTTGTCCGATACCGGGACTGGCTTTTATACCAATTCTGAAAAGATTCTTTTGGTATACGTTTCCAGTAATCGACAATAACAGCTTCCATTTGATTTTTCTTGAGTAAATCATAAACAAGATATTCATCAACACCCAATAGATCCGCGACTTCCTTAACAGAATAGGACCAGGATTTCAATTCTTTCCCCGGTTCTTCTCCGGTAACTTTATGGTATTTAATCTGATTGGCGTACCATTTTTCAAAGCTGGCAATATTGATTCGTATCTTTCCGGCAATCTCCTTTGATTCAAAAACATTTTTATGCACCAGCCAGTATCGATCTGTCTTTTTTAATCCCAGTAGCTTTCCCATTTCCGGCACGGTCATCCAGGTCCTCTTTTGTGTTGGACGCCGTTTATAAGAACTTTCTTCTGATATCTTCGAAATGATTTCTTCCACATCGTCCGTTTCCGGAACTTCTTTTTGTTTCATAATTGCTGTTGCCATTTATTCTTCACTTCCTGTCTTTTTTAGTGTTAGTGTTTTTTCTTATATCATATCTCAAATCCAGATAAAAATTTAGGATGTCGATGCAGACAAAATCTGCCTGATCAACACCCTGTTTTTTACTGTTCCAAGTTATCGAGCCAGTCATCGAAACTCTTCTTAGAGATGCGATACTTTCCGCCATCCAACTGGATCCACCGGAATTCCTTTTTCTTCAAAAGGTTATAAATAGTAGGTCTACTGACTCCTAAGATTTCCTGTAACTCTTGAACTGTATAACATCTTTTTTCTGACATTTCTTTATCCTCTTTTCTTTGAAATATGAAAGAAAAATTATTCCTTCATATAACGAAACGCTCAGAGCATGTTTTACAGTGGTCAAAAGCAAATTTTTTACTTTTTTTCTTACGAGTTTTCTTGCGTGTTTTTTTTAATGCCACTCGTAAGAAACTCGTAACATTAGATTTTTGCATTTTTCCTGAAATTAGGTAAAGAAAAAGAGCATATGGAATTGAATCCATACACTCTATGATTACTGGAACTTTATTTCATTTAATGGTTGATTGAATAATAAGGAGATGGGATACGATGAGAACAATATTTGCAGAATACAATCCACAGTGCAACAGTATTGATGTTTATACCAGTGCCGGCTATATGCTTCGCATTGACTGCTGGGAAGCTGAAAAGAATTTAAAGACTACACCTGGATCAGAATGTGCTTTGACATCTCTTGCAATTGATGAGCCATTAGAATATGCAAGGTTATATCTTGATGGAAATTTGCAGATGTGGGTAGATGCGGAAGATTCACTTGAACTTTAATATTTCCTATTAAAAACATATAATAAAAGTCCCCCTTACTATTTTTGAAGGAGAACTTTTGTTAAAATTTATTAGAATTTTCCATTCTGGTTCTGCCATGTAAATTCATCAACGATAGTTTCCATATAGAAAATGTTAGATAAAAAAATTCATTAGAATTTAAAAATTAGCAAAAGGGCAGAAGCAAGGTCTAATCATAAATTTATTCTGTACCTTTTGCTTATTAGGGTATATAGGATATTTCAACAGACGCTTATAACAATCCACTGTATATTTTTAAATCTTCATCCTTAAACACATTAAAGATTACCTTTTTTATTCTGCTGTCTTTGTTAAGATACTGCTTTACAGTGTTCGTTGCAATCTCGGCAGCTCGTTGCTGTGGAAAACAGAATACACCTGTAGACAAACAACAGAATGCAATAGATTCCACACCAGTATCAGCTGCAAGCTTTAGGCACTCTGTGTAGCAGTTTGCCAACAGGTCTTCATCTTCTTTTGTGACTTTCCATTGTATAATAGGTCCTACCGTATGAAGAATATATTTTGTCGGAAGATTGTATCCCGATGTTATCTTTGCTTTGCCGGTCTCTTCTTCATGCCCCTGCTTTGCCATAATTTCATGCATTTTCAGACGAAGTTCCATTCCAGCATAAGTATGAATAAAGTTATCAATACAGGCATGCATCGGTGAAAAACAACCAAGCATCTGTGAGTTACACGCATTCACGATCGCATCACATTTCAAAGTGGTAATATCCCCCTGCCAGATATATAATCTCGAATCGGATTTTACAGGTGCAAGCGTGTCAACATCTGTGATTCCACGCTCTATATTTCTTTCTGTAAGATACTCATCCTGTATTTTCAAAAAATCATTACTGATTGGTCTTGGCGGTCTGACATTCATAAGTGAGCGGAGCAGATTTTCCTGCCCCTGCTTATCCGTAGGAATGTTCTGTCTGCCAAACGGTATTTCTTCTTTTAAAAGATACTGAATCAGATATTCTCTTCGCTCATCCTGTGTCATAATACCAGCCCCCTTATATCAGTAATTGCCTTTGCCATATCACCGCCAATACCGATTGCACATTCCCCGAAGCTTTCCGGAACTACCGCTTCATCCATATTCAGGCGTATCAAACTATAAGACGAGTTCTCCCTCACCATCTTTTCAAAAGGGAAACGTATAATAATCGGCGTATTAAATCCAACTCCAAGTTCCAAAAGAACAACCTTTTTATCTTTATGCTGTTCCAGAAACCCCGCATACCTGTCGGCTGCCTCATGCCACGCTTCATCTTCCACAAAATAATTATCACAACGGAGATTCATAGCCATATTGCCGCCACACACCGGACATTTTGGTACAAGTTCTGATGGAATCAGGCAGTCTCTTCTTGCTTTATCCATTTTACGAAACAGGTCTTTTGCATCGTAAGTCTTTGGATGACAGGCTTTCTGGCACTGGATTTTCCCATAATCTCCCTGTGTTGCAAATATTCTTTTTTCATCGAATCCCGCTTTATAAAACTGATGATCCACATTGGTTGTAAGTACAAAATATTCTTTGTTCTTTACAATATCATAAAGCTCTGTATAAAGCGGCAATGCCGGAGGATCAAAGCGGTTCATCAATGCATGTTTTGACCAGTATCCCCACTTTGCCTCCTCAGACGGATATGGATAAAATCCGGCTGCATACATATCTGTCATGTAGTACTCACCGTATTTTTTTATAAATTCTGCAAAATTGTCTGTAAACCTTTTACCACCATATTGGATTCCCGCAGCTGTCGATGCCCCGGCTCCTGCCCCGATTATAACACAGTCTGTATTTCTTATATTCTTTGCTGCCCTGTCAATCTGGTCTTCATATGCATCCTTTTGGAATACATAATCCCTTGCCGGAGTACTACATAAAAAGTTTCTCCAGTCAGCATGCCCTTTTCTGATTTTCTTAAAAATCATAATGAACCTCTTTTCTCAATACACTGCTTCGGACAAATTTCTGCACATCTTCCGCAATGCAGACAATGATTCTGGTTGATAGTAACCGGAACTGAAGATATATCAATGCATTTTTGCGGACATACAGAGTAACACAGTTTGCATCCAATACATTCTTTTCCAATAAAATACCCTGTCTGAACTGCCTCGGTTTTTCCAATTGTTATAGTATCCCTCACAATATTTGATGGATTGCTGATATCAAAATACTCTCCCTGTGCCTCATACAGCCGAAACACTTCGATTGCGTCTTTCGTATCTCCCGGATAGATTTTCTTCATATATGGATTTTTTTCAAACATAATATCAAGATTCTTTTTTTCGATGTTCTTTATTTTTCCACGCAGAGACACCGCAATTTTGTCTTTTGTTGCGGATATTGCCACATACTGCTGCTCCATTAACTGGTCATAAAATGCTTTTCCCTTTGCTGTAAGGAAATACACACCTTCTTCATCATAGTACATCATATCTATGATTCTTGTCTGAGGATGTCCATCTGAACCTATCGTTGCAACTGTTGTTGAATGAATTTCATCCACCAGAAGTTTAAGATAATCCATTTTTGTCATTTCAAAGTCTCTCCTTTCAGTATCGGTGTAAGTTTTTTATATATCATCATGGCAATTGCTCCAATCACCAAGCCTTTTAAGATATTAAACGGCAATGCATTGAATAGCACAACGTCCAGCTTTGTCTTAATAAATGGCAGAAATTCGCCAAATGATGCAATCAGCTGATCCAACGGCATAAATGTTTCAAACAGTGGAAGTAGTATAAAATAATTTGCAATCGCTGCCGCTATTCCCATAACCACACTTGAAATAACACATGCCCACTTCGCCATTTTCTTAGTCTTTTTGTATTTGTATATAAAACCGGCAGCCAGTACATAAGATGCCCCCATCAGGAAATTAGCAAGTTCACCAATTCCTCCTGTTGATGTTGACAGAAGCTGTAATATATTTTTTATCAATTCTATCATCACTCCTGTAACCGGTCCAAACGCAAACGCCCCAATCAGTGCAGGTAAATCTGACAGATCCATTCGTGCAAATGATGGACTCAAAGGAACCGGAAACTCTAAAAATGCCAACACATATGATATAGCTGCCAGTAGAGCTGTCATTGTTATCGTCCTTGTAGAAACTAAATTTTTTCTTGTTTTAATAGTTGCTGTATTGTTACTCATAAATCTCCTTTTTGTGAGATATGCCTGAATTTAAAACAGCCCGCAGGATGGGATTTCCTGCGGGACTTGTTTTATCATATCTTCTCTCATCCGGACTTTACCGTCGGTTATGGAATTGCACCATATCAGCTTTTGCTCGCAGACTATACTGCCGGTCAGGAATTACACCTTGCCCCGAAGACTGTAATTTTTTCTGTTAATTATCTTTAAAATTCATAAGGTGGATTTCCAGAGAAATCTGCGATTAAACCATGCGGATTTTCAAGATAGAATACCTCAAAAATAGGATTATCTGCTGTCTGATACTGTCCCTTAACGATAGGATTGTTCATGCATCCTTCCTTTACACTCTTGTTGTCCTCAAATACTGCTTTACCATGAAGACGAATCCATGCGTATTCAGGGGAAGATACTGATACTTCTACTTCAGGATTTGCTAACATATCCTTGTAAACATCCTTTGTGTTGTTAGTACAGAACCAAAGCTTTCCGTCCTGCTCAAAACAGAACATGAATGGACGGCATTTTGCCTTTCCATCTCTTCCGACGGTTGCTAAATACTGAACCGGGTTTTTCTGTAAAAATTCTACTACTTTCTGCATTTTAAATTACCTCCTTGATATGTTGTAACAACGATTATTACATCTTGTAGCTATACAATATCATCCGTTTAATGTAATGTCAATAGTTACATCAAATTTTTTGTAACTTTTTTTGTTACAACTCATTTTGAAGATTTTACATTGATTATAAAAAATAGGCTTCGCCTATTCAGCTCCCCTTCCCCTCAATCTTGAGGGGTTAGGGGGTTTCTTTTTCTTCCTTTTTCCTGCATAATAGACTTATGAATATCTTACAAAGAATCTTTACCGACTATTATGAAGAAATAAAATATACCCTTCATCCCAGAAAGACTGAGATGGAAAATATCGATAAGATGTTGGGCTGTGGCGATCCTTCCTTTGGCGGAGCTATGTATGTCTGCACCCATTGTGGCAATTTTAAATTTGTCCCTTTCCGTTGTCACAGCCGCTTTTGTCCCACTTGTGGTAACAAATATGCCATGGAACGCACTACCAATATGTCTTTTAAACTGGTCAATGTTGCTCATCGCCACTGTGTTTTTACCATTGATGAAAATCTCCGTGATTTTTTCCTCTATGACCGCTCCCTTCTTAACTGTCTTTTTCATGCAGTTAACAGCGTCATTTCCCGTATGTTTTTCAAACTTAATAAATCCAAAAACTTCACTCCCGGCTTTATCATGGTTTTACATACCTTTGGCAGAGACCTCAAATGGAATCCTCATATCCATTGCCTTCTTTCAGAAGGTGGGTTTAGTGATGATGGCTTCTGGCGTCATGTCAGTCATTTTAATTATTCTTACCTTCGCAATGCGTTCCGCACTGCACTCCTGAATGAAATGCATTCTAAAATTGGACCTTCTTTTAAAAAAATCAAGTCCAAATGTTACAACGACCATAAGCAGGGCTTCTATGTCTATGCCAAACCGAATCTTTCTGATTCCAAAACAGTCATCAAATACATTGGACGTTATCTTGGTCGGCCTGTAATTGCTACATCCAGAATAGACAACTATGATGGTGATACTGTTACCTTCCATTACAATCGGCATGAAGATAATAAATATATTGTAGAAACTCTCCCGGCAATTGATTTTATCAAACGATTAATTCGTCATATCCCTGAGAAGCACTTCAAAATGATTCGATATGGTGGCTTATATGCCAGACATCGAAAAACAGACGAAAAACTTTATCGTGCGATCTCGAAAAGCAAACATCGTATTTACCGGAGTTTCAACCAATGGCGGACTGCCATTCTTTCTTCTTTTGGTTATGATCCTTTAGAGTGTCCGAATTGCAAACACAAAATGGAGCTTTTGGAACTCTATTATAATCATAAGCGCGTATCCCTCGAAGAACTCTATGAGAGAGCAATGTCCAAATCTTTCGGAAAGCGTTCTTCTGCATGATTTCTTTTTTCACGTTCTATGATATAATCCTCTAAAAGGAGGAATACTACCATGAAATCTAATATCGAGGAATTACGCAAAAAATACATGGACAATCCACCAGAAGGAATGACATCTAAGGACATTCGCAATATGAGCGAGGATGAACTTCTGGATATGGATTTCTTTTTAAACGAAGATGATTTATTTGCCGATGAGGCTGGTATAGAAGGTTTTTATATCTTCTAACGAGCGTCATCTTGTTCTCATGCCCGACTTTGTGCGGGCTATTTTCATTCATTGTTCCAACAAAAATCGGAATTTCCTATTATATAAAAAAAGAGCGCCTATCCATCCCCAATGCGGGGCAAATAGACGCTCTATGTACATAACGATATTTAATTTTATCTGCTATAACTGCATGGTATTCAAAACATCCGCCTTTTTTGATTAGCTGGATTTTTGGCACGATTTTGGGGCTGATTAGCAGGAAGGGCATTTTCATTAGCAAGAACAGCCCGTTTTCTGCTAAAAATTAGCTGGCGATTTTGTCTTATAACAACCGTTCGATTCTGGAGGGGTTGTCAAAAATCAAATTTTGGAGTAGAATTTTATCTCATACAGTGAAAGAGCTTTTTCGTAGCTTTTTATATAAGAAAAGCCGAAAACCCTTGAAAACAAAGGCTTTCGGCGTTGTTCACTGGCGTCCATAAGAGGATTTGAACCTCCGACCCCACGCTTAGGAGGCGTGTGCTCTATCCAGCTGAGCTATATGGACGTGTCTGATATATGATTATAGCCCGATCAAAGTCGAACTGCAATCCCTTATTTAGTTTTTTTTGAGGTGGCCGTTGTAACGCAACCTTAGGAGGCGAGTGCTCTATCCAGCTGAGCTATGACGACACATGCCGCAAACCCTTGATTTTACTGGGTTTCTGGGATTTTTCCCTTCGGCCATATATAAG
>SKES01000729.1_pt1 | contig 15964 bp, 10 predicted proteins | sample 4826851 | NCBI WGS metagenome assembly SKES01 (sample SAMN11008803, study PRJNA524170) | human gut metagenome | biome: Human fecal sample; material: Feces; isolation source: fecal sample from pouch patient p52 | host: Homo sapiens | place: Israel: Tel-Aviv | collected 2016-09-04 | reverse complement strand
GAAGATATCCTTCCATATTGACCAGACGCTGAGCGGTTCCTGCCGTGTAAATCCCGGCCGGGCGGTATCCCGGAATATTTAAGGCTCCTCGCGGACGTTCTCTGCATCCCATGGCAAGTACAACAGCATCTGCCTGTATCTGACAGATTCCCCGCTCGCTGCTCATCGCTGTCACACCCCGCTCTTTTGTGATATCCATAACCATGGTGTTTAATCGATATTCAATGTCAAGCGCTTGCACCTGTTCGATAAATCTCGCCGCATACTCCGGACCTGTCAGCTCTTCTTTGAATGTGTGCAGCCCAAATCCATTGTGGATACACTGATTCAAAATACCGCCAAGCCTCTCATCCCTCTCCAGGATCACAATCTTTTTGGCTCCCGCAGCTTTGGCCGCCACTGCCGCTGCCAGTCCTGCCGGTCCTCCGCCGATAATCACAATCTCATATCTTACCATCTTTATTCCTCCCCACGATCATCCCGGAACCTGCTCCGTTTTTCGTAATCTCTTCCTGTCTGATTTTCAATTCCCGCTCCAGGATCTCCATTGTCTTCGGTGTACAAAAGCCTGCCTGACACCTTCCCATTCCAGCTCTCGTTCTGCGCTTGATTCCATCCATGGTCGTTGCTCCCAGAGGTCTGTGAATGGCATCTAAAATTTCACCCTCGGAAATCATCTCACAGCGGCAGACAATTCTTCCATACGCCGGATTTTTTCTGATCAGCTCATTTCTCTCTTTTGCTGGCAATTCTGCCGGATTTAAAATTCCTTTCCTAGCTCCGCAAAATGTAGGATTTTCTTGCAGATCTAATATCTTTTTTGCAAGCTCTGCCGCCATCCTTCCAATTGCAGGAGCGCTGGTCAGCCCCGGTGATTCAATTCCCGCACAGTCAATAAATCCCGGCGCATCCTCCACTTCTTTGATGATAAATTCATGTCCTGCTTCATGAGCCCGAAGCCCTGCAAACCCTGTGATCACCTGCCGAAACGGAATGTCTTTGACGCTGCGCTGCGCTTTTTTGCGAATTTCCTCCATTCCCTGCGCAGTTGTGTCTGTTCCTTCTTTTTCTTCTATATCCATTGCGGTAGGTCCCACCAGCAAGTTTCCATGCACGGTCGGTGTAACAAGCACTCCTTTTCCAAATTTTCCGGGCAAAGTAAATACTGTGTGGCTGACATGCCCTCCTGCCGTCTTATCCAACAGGAAATACTCTCCTTTTCGAGCCGTAATGTGTATCTTCTTTTCACTCACCATATTGTGGAATACATCTGCATACACTCCGGCAGCATTGACGATCACCTTTGTTTCATACATCGTATCCTGTGTGCAGATCCGATATCCGCCTGCAATCCGTCTCTCAATCTTTTTCACTTCCTGATCCAGACAAAACTCCACGCCATTTTGCGCCGCATTTTCTGCAAATGCGATCGTTAGTCCGAAGGGGCAGACAATCCCGCCTGTTGGTGCATACAGCGCAGCAACCGCCTCGTCAGAAATATTCGATTCCAATGCTTTTAATTCCTCTCTGTCCAGGATCTGCAGACCTTCAACCCCGTTTCGTTTTCCTCTCTCCAGCAATTCATTTAACTTCTCCACTTCGCTTTCATTGGTGCAGACCACAAGAGAACCATTCTTCTGATACGAAAAGTCCAGCTCTTTTGAAAGTTTTTCCATCATTTTATTTCCTTCCACATTCAATTTTGCCATCAAAGAGCCTTCTTCTGCATCAAATCCTGCATGAACAATCCCGCTGTTCGCTTTGGATGTCCCGCAGCAGATATCCGCCTCTTTTTCCAGTACACAAAATCGTCCCTGATAACGAGACAGTTCTCTTGCGATTGCCGCACCGCTTGCTCCTGCTCCGATTATGATCACATCATACATGTTATTTCCTCCCATACAACACAAAAGAGCCTGACAAACAACACACCCTTCGATGTGTTATCCGCCAGACTCTCTTCTCTTTGGCTTTTCTATTCTGTTACTATTACTATATACCTTTTTTTCCGGTATTGACAAGTGTTTTTTGAAATTACAGACAATTTTCTATGATAACTCTTCTTTTGCCCATCCATGTGCGTACTGCACAGCTTTTTTCCATCCTTTGAGCATTTTCTGCTGTTTTTCGATTTCAATGTCTGGCTGGAACACCCTGTCAATGTCCCAGTTCTGTTTTACATCTTCCTTATCCTTCCAGTATCCCACTGCCAGACCTGCCAGATAAGCAGCTCCCATGGCAGTCGTCTCCACACACTTCGGCCTGTGCACCGGCGCCCGGCTGATATCTGCCTGTGTCTGCATCAGGAAATTATTGGCACTTGCACCGCCATCCACTTTCAGCGCAGAAAGAGCGATTCCGGAATCTGCTCCCATTGCTTCCAGCACATCATTTACCTGATAAGCGAGTGATTCCAGTGTGGCGCGAATAATGTGATCTTTGTTCACGCCCCTGGTCAGTCCCACGATCGTTCCTCTGGCATACTGATCCCAATAAGGTGCTCCAAGCCCGGTAAATGCAGGAACCACATAGCAGCCATTGGTATCCTCCACTTTCTGTGCAAGATATTCTGTATCTGACGCTGAATCAATCAGACGCAGCTCATCCCGCAGCCACTGAATCGCAGCACCTGCCACAAACACGGAGCCTTCCAGTGCATAATTAACTTTTCCTTCCATCCCCCAGGCAATGGTAGTGACCAGACCATTCTCGGAAAAGACCGGTTTTTCGCCAGTGTTCATCAGCAGGAAACATCCGGTTCCGTACGTGTTCTTCGCCTCTCCCTCTTCGAAACAGGTCTGTCCAAACAGCGCTGCCTGCTGATCTCCTGCCGCTCCTGCAATTGGAATCCTTCCTCCGAAAAATCCGGGATCTGCTTCTCCGTAAACAGCACTGCTCGGCTTTGCCTGGGGCAGCATGCATTTTGGAATATCCAGCTCTTCCAAAATCTCATCATCCCACTCCAGCGTATTGATATTAAACAACATCGTCCGGGATGCATTGGAATAATCTGTGACATGCACCGCCCCCTTTGTCAGCTTCCAGATCAGCCAGGTCTCCACTGTACCAAACAGTAATTCTCCCCGTTTTGCCCGTTCTCTTGCACCTTCCACATGGTCTAAGATCCACTTCACTTTCGTTCCGGAAAAATAAGCGTCGATCACAAGCCCGGTCTTCTTCTGAAACATCTCTGTCAGCCCTTTATCTTTCAGGCTGTCACAGTACTCCGAAGTTCTTCTGCACTGCCAGACAATCGCATTATACACCGGTTTTCCTGTATTCTTGTCCCACACGATTGCTGTCTCTCTCTGGTTCGTAATTCCGATCGCCGCAATATCTGCTGCCGATGCATTGATCTGATTCATTGCCTGTCTCGCTACAGAAAGCTGTGTAGACCAGATTTCCCTCGGATCATGCTCCACCCAGCCCGGTTTTGGAAAATACTGCGTAAACTCTTTCTGTGCCATACTGCAGATTTCCCCTTTTTCATTGAACAAAATGCACCGGTTGCTGGTTGTTCCCGCATCCAGTGCCATTACATATTTTGCCATTTTTATGCCCTCCATTATAATTTCCAGACATCCTGATTGGTCGAAGAAACCGCGATCGCCCCTACTGACAGTGCTGCGATCACATCCTCTTTTTCTGTGATGAGCCCGCCGGCGATCATGGGAATCCTGCTCACTTTTGCGATTCTTCCAAGTACTTTTGGCATCACTCCCGGAAGCACCTCAATAAAATCCGGTCTCGATGTCCCACACTGCATTTCCAGATTTTCGATATTTTTGAGTGCCAGTGAATCAATCACAAAAAAGCGAAGTACCGCAAAAATCCCCAGTTCTTTTGCCCGCCGCACCAGTGCCGGTTTTGTCGTGATGATCCCGTCCGCTCTTGTCTGCCTGGCGATAAATTCCACAGATATCTCTTTTGCGCTGAGTCCCGCAATCAGATCGATATGTACCATTGCTTTTTTTCCCGCAGCTTTGATTCTCTCCAGAATCTCCGGAATCGTACAGACATCTCCATAAAGCACAAAGATCACCTGAATTTCTTCCATCTCTACTGCTGTCTGTAATCCGGCATCATTTTTTACTGCGGCAATGACCGGATTTGCTTCTACTGCCTCATAAAACTCCTGATTCATCCCTCACCTCTGTATGTCTTTCGTTTTTTCTTATTTTAACACTCTGGCTGTAGGAAAGCAACAGAATGTCTATTTTTCATCCACTCATATCCTGTGTTAACTTTTACAAGAAAAGCCTGGAAATCATTTACACATTTTGTTGCTGATTCCTGTAGTATATCTTATAATTATTTTAGTAAGTTTTCTATACAAGAATACACGCAATACTTTTAGTAGATAGGGAATACCATGAAAAAATTGTTACCATTATTACTTTTCATTTTTTATTAATCATAACAGGGGCTTCGCTACTGAGTAAAGAAAATAGCGGAACATCAAAGAAAAATAGAGTTTTCTTATTTTAATAGTACCCCAACTGATCAGTCGACTTTAGAAGTATATTTAATTGACAAACTGGAAAAATAAATTATATACAGTTTTGCAATTATAGGTTACAGAATTTTTATTACTCTGTAAACAAATCTCTATCAATAAGATAAAAAATGCTGCTCCCTTTCTGTTCAAGGGATACAGCATTTTTTCTTTTTCTGTGATCTTTTATGAATTTTTATGCTTCACTTTTCTTTTCTGCAGATTCCACAACCGGCGCATACACATAATTCTTTTTGAATCTGCGCTTTCTTGTGATCCACATCACCAGGGAAAGTACAAACAATGCTCCAAATACGATCAGCAGTGTCCTTACAACATCTACCACTAAAAGGCCGGTATCTTTGATCTCTGTATCTTTTCCGATACCGTTCATTCCGCTGGAATTTGCAATTGCATACAGGTTTCTGTGACATGCCTCTCTCATTGCGTTGACAATGACTGCATCATTTTTATAGTCTGGGAGCTGCTTTGTAACATATGGAAGCATCGCGTCAAATGTAGATACACCTGCTAATACTCCATCCACACCATTTACATACGTTGTAAGTACGTTATCTGTAATGATCAGTCCGTCACATCCCCATTCTTCTCTGAGAATTCCTGTTACAAGCGGCTTGCTTCCACCTGACCAGGTACATCCCCAGCGTGTGTAGGCAATCATCACACCGTTCGCATTTCCTTTTTCCACAGGAGCCTGGAATGCCTTAAGATAAATTTCTCTGGCTGCCTGCTCATTCACCCAGACTCCAAGACCGATTCGATCCTGCTCACTGTCATTGAGTGCAAAGTGTTTCATAACAACACCAACACCTTTTTCTTCGATTGCTGCCACTTCATATGCTGACATTTCTCCAGAAAGGAATCCGTCTTCACTGTAATACTCAAAGTTACGTCCACCATAAGGTGTTCTGTGAATATTATTTCCCGGTCCGTAAAGGATTGAAACGCCTGCTTTCAGACAGTTGTTTCCAATTACCTTTCCAATTTCTGTCATCAGATCGCGGTTGAATGTTGCTGCCATTACGTCCTCCGATGTAAATGCAGTTGCATCCATCTCTGTCTTATCCGATGCGATCAGAGAAGCTGTCAGACCCTGCGGACCATTCTCATCTCTTGTTCCCGGTGCCTGTACAGATTCCAAAGGCATTGTCCAGTGGAAGGAATCTCCGATCAGAGAAACCATATCTTTAAAGCTCAGTTGATCTAACAGCTCGTCCCATGCTTCATCGTCATAGGAAAGCCCGATCATATCAACCAGTTTTTTGCCGTTTTTCGCTTTCATTGTCGGCATCTTTGCTTCTTCATAATCATCTGGATCATACTGTACATCCTGCAGATCTTCGATCATCTGCTCTGTCAGCTTCATTTTCAGGATGGACTGCGGAAGTGTTCCTTCCCAGTCATTTCTGGATACATATGTAATCTCATCTTCTGTTCCTTCATACAGATTGATATCTGCATCAGAAAGCTGATTTTTGATTTCTGTTCCGTTTGCGGAAACTGCATATGTTGTGCTGTCAAATTTCGGATTGTTGTATTTGTATGTCAGACTGGAATTTCCGTCTGTATCCATACGTCCGTCTGTGTTGTCTACTGTGTATCCCTTTGCTGCAAGAATATTGTTCACTGCATTATGGGCATCTGTTGCAACTGTCAGATAATAGTCCCCTTCATCCAGAATATAAGTTCCTGCTCCATATGTATCATAAGAAGCCAGTTCTCTTCTATCTACTGTCATATTCAGCGTCTCAGATGCTCCCGGTGCAAGGATTTCTGTTTTTCCAAATCCACACAATGCAACGGAAGATTTTTCTACACCATTCTCAATGTCATATGCTGTATATGGAGACTGGAAGTAAACCTGAACAGTTTCTTTTCCAGAATACTCTTTTCCTGTATTTGTTACTTTTACAGAGACTTCAAATACATCTTTTTCTTTGTTGTAAGAAACTTTCAAATCACTGTATTTAAAATCGGTATAACTCATACCATATCCGAATGGATATGCCACGTCATCATGATATTCGTACGCACCTGAGTTTCCAGACTGCATCACATAATCTTCATAACGTGTCTCATAATATTTGTATCCTACGTAAATACCTTCCTGATAGATCATGTATGTTTTTGCATGTTCCGGAATGATTCCTTCTTCATATCCTTCATACACTGTCGGCACAAAGTTCATCATTGCCGGTGCAGAGAAGTTGTCATACAGATAGGTATCCACCAGGCTTCCTGAAGGTGTCACATTTCCTGCAAGAATCTCTGCCACTGCATTGATTCCTGAAATTCCAACATCCCCGATCCACATACATGCATCCACGTCATATTCATTATTTTTCAGAAAATCTACTTGAAGTGTATTTGCCGAGTTGATCAGAACAACAATCTTTTTCACTTGACCGGCTTTTTTCATTTCTGCAACGTTCTGAAGCATTTCTTTTTCATTGTCATCAAGTGCCAGATAATTTGTCTCTTTGAAATCCAGATCTGCACCCTCTCCACCAATACGGGACAATACCACAATTGCTGCATCTCCATAGGATGCGACAGAATCTTTTACATCATCTGTATACACATTCCACGGAACCTCTGTTGTCTTTTCCCCTTCTTCTGCAACCATACCTGCAGTTTTTCTGGCGTACTTGCTTCCTTCTCCTTTACTATAGAAGTTCCAGAGTTTTTTATTGACCTCAAATCCACTTTTTTCAAGTGCTGTCTTCAATGTATCTGCCGAAGATGCATCGATATTACCGGAACCGGTACCTCCGTAAACCAGGTTTACAGAAGAGTTTGAAAAGCAGCTTACCTTCGCGCCTTTCTCCAGCGGAAGTGCGTTATTTTCATTCATCAGAAGTGCTGCACCCTCTTCTTCTACTGTTTCACAGAGCTCCAGACCATACTGATTCATTTCTTCTGTTGTTTCAAAATCAGATTCATAGTATACTGCATTTTTATCTTCATTCTTCAACTTCCAGAATGAACCGCCGACAAACGCTGCAACTGTATTGTCAAACATCGACAAAAATACTAATATCGGAATCAGTACAATGGAAATGATCCCGCTAAAAAACGTCAGCCCCTTCCACGGACGTGTTGCTTTTCTGCGCGCCTTGCGATAGGCTTTCTTTCGCACTTTTTTCTCTTGTTTTGTTTCATTCATTACTCAATTCCTCCCAATTGCACTCTTAGCTTAAAACATAAGAGCATTCTTTTCGCATTGATACTATCTTAACAATTCCACAATTTTTACTCAACCGCTTTTGACTAAGTGGTATTTTTGCACGCATAAGTGCAAAAAAGTTCCAATGTCCGAAATGCATTGGAACTTTTTGATACTATTCTTTTATCGGAAATAAAATTTTAAGGCAAAAACATCCATCCTTGATCTTTACCTGAAATACCCCATTGTACTTTTTCACACTGTTCTTAATACTGCGCAGTCCATATCCGTGATAAGCCTTGTCATGTTTTGTTGTTACCGGAAGATTGTCCTCAAATTCCAGCTCTTCCTCTACCGGATTCATGATCTGGACGATCAGAAACTGATGTTGTCTGTGGATCAGTACATCGATTTGACGCTTTTCCTGTTTTGGTAAATTTTTCACACACTCGATGGCATTATCCATTGCATTTCCAAAAATCGTATACAGATCGATAGGATGCAAAAACTCCAGACCTTTTCCATCTGCCACGCAGGAAACCACAATATCATTCTCCTTGCATGCAAGACTCTTCTCTGTCAGAATCGTATCCAGTACATCATTTCCCGTCTTTACCATTGCTTCATAAATCTGAATGGAATCCTGAATCTCTTCGATATATTTTTCCCGTTCTTCCTTGGTGCACATGTCCCGCAATGCTGCAATCTGGTGTTTCAGATCATGGCACTTTCGATTGATGATATCAATATTCTCTTTCGCGATCCGATAGTGCTCTTTTTGCTGTCTCCAGAGAAGATCCGAAACCAGCCGCTCCTGACGCATGGCACTCTTTTTAAATAACTCATTCTGCAGATACAATACAACCACACACAATATCTGCATCTGCAAAATACTGAACCAGTTTCCTCCCTGCAGCCCTCCGCTTCGGTTGTTCACACACTGTTTTACAAACCACAAAAACAGGTATCCCTGCATAGCCAGCAAAACCAGCGCTGAGGTCAGCTGTCTCGGCCCGATCATAAACCGCTTATTTTCCGGAATCCAGATTGCCACTGTGTAACGGCAGACAATCACCCCGGCTGTTCCTACCAGCAGCAAAACAATCGGAAATACTTCTGCCGGGATCTCCCAGCGTTTTCGCAGTAGCCAGCAGAATACCATACTGAGTTCATAAGCAAGACACCAGGTACAGGATGCCCATACTGCATAATAAGATGCGACCGCCATCGTCATTTTTACATTCACCCACAGTGACAGCAGCATCATCACATATCCCAGTGCCATCCACATCATCGCTCCAAACCAGTTTTCCACCTGAAACAATAAAAACATCCCTGCCTGTGCCAGAAAAATTGCTGCCGCTGTCACTACAATAGAATATCGAAAATGCTTTCTTTTTGAAAAACCTGCTGCATAAATAATACCAAATCCAAGATAGATCAATGTCGCCAGTATATTCACAATCCAACTCATCGTTAATTTCCTTCTCCTACGTAGTCCATCAGTGCATTCAGGAACGCATTCTTTTTACGCTGACTGATCTCCAACTCTTTTCCTGCTACAATCACCGTACTGTCCCTGACCTCTGTCACATATTTCAAATTTACGATATACCAGTGGTTACACTTTACAAAGTGATAGGGGGAAAGCATATCCAACGCATTCTTTATCGTCCCACGTACCACATATTCGCCTTCACTCGTGTGATAATACAACATTCTGTTCTGTATTTCCACATAATAGATTTCCTCCACAGGAACCTTCTTGACCGAATCCTGCTGCTTTAAGAGAATCTCTTTTTCTATTTTCTGAATCCGCCCGATAGCTCTTGTAAGCTTCAATGAAAAGGTGTAGTAATTTACCGGCTTCATGACAAAATCTAAAGCTCCCACAGAATATCCGCGAATTGCATACTGGATCATATTCGTGATGAACATCAGTACAACGTCTTCATCTGCCTGACGGATTTTCTCCGCGGCTTCCATCCCATTCATCCCGGGCATCTCAATATCCAGAATCACAATATCATAAACGGGACTGTACCCCTCAATCAGCTCTTTCGCATCTGAAAAAGCAGTCAACTGAATATCCTCACCATTCTCTTTCTGATATTTTTGTATATATTTTTCAATTTTTGCTAAAAACGCTGCATCATCATCCGCAATTGCAATCCGAATCACTCTCTCACCTCCATTTTTTGTATTTCTTTTTGTTGTACTATAAAACCTGTCTCAAGATCCTTTCACCGATTCAAAAGCCGTTTTTTGATTGTCTCTCCGTTTTCCATCGAGATATATGGAATCTCCTGTTTCCGGTTTGCAGTCGATGCAAGCAGATGAACCTCTCCTTTTTGAAGCTTCACCACTCTGGCAAATATGTTTTGTGAAAATTCTACATATTGAATATCTTTGTAAGATATGTAACAAATTGTTCTTCCAAAATATCCATTTACAATCGCCATATGGCTTACCCCCACAGTGCTTCCCGCCGTCAGGAAATATGCAAGAACAAGCAATATCATCCATATGCTAAAAATAAGCACTCCCAAAATAATTTCCTTTTGGAACTCCGGAAAATAATAAACAGAAAGCAGTGCTCCTGCGACAAGAAACAATGCAAAAAGAACTGCCGGCCAAATCCAGGCAATCCATGTTGCTATTGGCTGCCGTACAGTCTGCATCTGTACTGCTTCATAAAATTCAGGAAGTAATAAGCGAATCCGCTCTTCCATTTGATTTCGTTTACAGTACGGAAGAAAAAAAGATTGGGTTTCCGCGGCATCATCCCCCATTCCGATATTGATGATCTCTGCTGTATATCTCCCGGTCAGTCTTGCAAAAAATGTTTGCTTTAACTTCAGTGCGCTGATTTTCTCTGCCGGAATTGTGTAATTTACTTTTTTCAAAATCCCATAACGAATGTATAATTTATTTTCATTCCGATCGATTTTAAAATCATAATACTGAATAAATCCTTTTACAATATTCCATATGGCAGAACTGAATATGGCAATCAGCATAAGAACGCTTAACAGCATTTTTACAATACTTTCTCCCACACTGACAGAATGTATCACTTGCAGAACCATCCCTGCCGCTCCGACAACGCATCCAATTACTACCAATACGGAAAGCAGATTGACAGAAAACAGCCCATGTGTAAAAATATCCCCCATATTCGTTTGAATCGCCCAGTGATCTTTGTCTTCTTTCGAATATTTCTTCTCAAAGTCTCCTTCCTGTCCCTGCATTAACTTCATCACATATAATCGAAACTGCTCAGCCTCCGCCTTTTTCAATATGATCTTTACATCTGTTTTATCTGATGTAGACATACTGTTCGTATCCAGCTTCACTTTACATGTTCCAAGAAGCATTTCCAACAAATTCTGCTCTGTATTTACATTCGAAATATTTTTGAGACCAATTGTATTTTTCTTTTTATTCCATGTATTACGCTCAATCACGATACTGTTGTCACAGATCGAAATGTAAGTCTTCGACCAGATGATCCACTGATATAAAAATATCAGCAGAAAAACTGCCAATATCACTCCGCCGCCAATATATACCGTGAGACTTAATTCTTCCGATGACCCCTTTTCAATATAATCAATTACATCGTCGATGTTCGTAAAAAACAACACAAAAAGAATTCCAAATGTTGCTCCCAACTGCTCCAGTATCACGGAAATGTGATTGCGAAATCTGATCTTATTCTCCATCTTCTTCCCTCTGTTCTTTCACAATCTCATTGATACGTTTCTGTAGATTTTCTGCAATTTTTTCCGCCTTTTCTTCCTCCAGAAAGCGAAGCGTTACATCTCCTCCTGCGGTAGTAACAGTCACTTTTGCCACATGAAAGATCTGATCAATCGGACCTTTTGATATCTCAAGCTTATGCAGACGTTCAATCGGCACAATATTTCTCTTCACAAAGAGATACCCTTCCCGTATATCAATACATTCCTCATTAATACTGTATCGATATCTGTTATAACGGAAATAAGGTTCTACCAGCATGGAGACTGCCGCATAAATCAGCAGAACAGCTGAAATCCATCTTCCAATTTCAATCTGTTTTGGAATCAGCCAGAAGATATTCACGATCCCGATTAAAACAATAAAGATCACATCGCCGATTATTTCCGCAGTATACATGCACCCCAATGCCCGTCTGGAAAGCTTTTCATATGCCATACATTTCTTCTCCCTTTTATTCCAATTCCTGTATCAATTCAGAAATCAACTTTTCGTCCTCTTCCAACTCTTCTGCAATTTCAGAAACCGACATTTTCTTTAGCAATTTCTTTTGAATCAGTTCCTTTAGAAGTTCCCGTCTGCCGGACAATTTTCCTCTCTCTTCTCCTTCCTTTATACCGGATAGTCTGCCTTCTTCCCATCCCTCTTCCCAGGATGCCTCCCGCTCCTGCCTCATATGCTTTTCTTCATCATATTCATAGATACTCACTTGCTTCACCTCCGCTCGGTTTTGTGTCAAAAACTCTGCCAGAATATCTTCCTCAATACATTCGCGGATTGCCTGCTCCACAGCCTCACTGATGGGCATTGTACAGATCGAGCAATTCCTTCTTATCCTGATAGAGCATGGCAAAAATACGTGACTTGTACAGTCTGTTTGCCGGGAGTTCTGTGGTTTGCTTCATAAAGCTTCCTCCTTTAATTGAATCGTTACAGGAGGTTTTCAATCCGACATCTTTCTTCTAAAAACCTCTCTGCTGTTTTAAGTTGATATCAAAGCATAGAGATTTTCCGATATGACTTTAGAATAAAAGATGCGGAATGGTTCCGCTTAGAAAACCAGAAATAATGCTTCCTGTATTGTAACACGATTGCACAGAAAGAGGAAGAAGAATTTTTTCTTTTTCAGTAAATATCCAATGTATTCATCTGAAATGCTATCTAACCGTATAATTCATGTTTCCAAAAAACGACGCCGGACTTTCCCCGGCGCCGTTTCTTTCAAACCATTGATTCAATTTTACTTTTCAAAAGAATTAGTCTTCTTTTGCTGTACCATCATAGAGATTTACCAATCCCTTCAGGTATTCGTATCTTTCCATAGCCTCAGCCTCATTCTGCGCGAAGAGTCTCTGTGCTTTTTCAGGATTTGCTCTCATCAGGGCATTGTAACGAACTTCTCCGTTCAGGAATTCCTGATAATCTCCCTTAGGCTCTTTGCTGTCCAGAGTAAATTTCTTCTCAGCTTCCGGATTGAATCTGAAGTTGTTCCAGTATCCGCATTCTACTGCAAGCTGTTCCTCTGTCTGTGCTTTGCTCATACCTTTCTTGATTCCATGGTTGATACATGGAGCGTAAGCGATGATCAGGGATGGTCCCGGATATGCCTCTGCCTCTGCGATTGCTTTCACTGTCTGGTTGAAATCTGCACCCATTGCGATCTGTGCAACATATACATAACCATAGCTCATAGCAATTCCTGCAAGGTCTTTCTTCTTCGTCTCTTTACCACCGGCCGCGAACTGTGCTGTCGCACCTGTCTTAGTAGCTTTTGAAGACTGTCCGCCTGTGTTGGAGTAAACTTCTGTATCAAATACCATGATGTTGATATCCTGACCGCTTGCCAATACGTGGTCAACTCCACCGAATCCGATATCGTAAGCCCATCCGTCACCACCGAAGATCCACTGGGATTTCTTCGCAAGGAAGTCTTTATTTTTCAGCAGTTCTGCTCTCTCAGCACATCCGCAGTCACAGTCTTCCAGAGCTTTTACAAGCTTGTCTGTAGCTGTTCCGTTTGTTGCACCTACTGAGAATGTATCCAGATATTCCTGAGCTGCTGCTTTCACATCATCGTTTGCACCGTTCTCTACAAGTTTCTCTACAGATGCTTTGAGTCTTTCACGGATCGTATTCTGTGCAAGAAGCATACCATATCCAAACTCTGCGTTATCCTCAAACAATGAGTTAGACCATGCCGGACCTCTTCCCTGTGGGTTTACTGTATAAGGTGTAGACGGTGAAGAGTTACCCCAGATAGAAGAACATCCTGTTGCATTTGCAATATACATTCTGTCACCGAATAACTGTGTGATCAGTTTTGCATAAGGTGTCTCACCACAACCTGCACAAGCTCCTGAGAACTCAAGCAATGGCTGTTTGAACTGACTTCCTTTTACCGTAGTCTCTTTGAATTTTGCAACAACTTCCGGTTTGATCGGAAGCTCTGTTCCATAATCAAAGAATGTCTGTCTTCCGGCATTTGCTTCCATGTTTCCCATAACAAGCGCTTTTTCACCCTTCTTACCAGGACATACATTTGCACAAGATCCACATCCTGTACAGTCATAAGCAGATACTGCGATCGAGAACTTCATGTTCGGCATACCGATCATGTCGATCATATCCATACCTTCCGGTGCGTTTGCTGCTTCTTCTTCTGTCAAAGCGATCGGACGGATAACTGCATGCGGACATACATATGCACAGCGGTTACACTGGATACAGTTGTCCGGCTGCCAGATCGGGATATCTACTGCGATTCCACGTTTCTCATATGCTGAAGAACCGGATGGTGTAGAACCATCTACATATTCATTAAATGCAGATACCGGAAGTGTATTTCCTTCCTGTGCATTTACTTTTGCCTGGATATTTTTTACAAAATCTACAACGTCTGCTCTTCCGCCTTCTCCAACGTGAGGAGTTGTAAGACCTTCATCTGCTGCATCTTTCCAGCTTTCCGGAACTGCGATTTCTACAACCTGTTTTGCACCTGCATCGATTGCATCGTAGTTCATCTGTACGATCTTGTCACCTTTTCTTCCGTAAGTAGCTTTTGCAGCTGCTTTCATCAGATCGATCGCTTCCTCTTCCGGAATGATCGCTGCAAGTTTGAAGAATGCTGACTGAAGAACTGTATTGATACGTCCGCCAAGTCCGATTTCTTTACCAATCTTGATACCGTCGATCGTGTAGAACTTGATATTGTGATTTGCAATGTAGCTCTTAACCTGTCCCGGAAGGTGCTCTTCCAGTCCTTCCATATCCCATGAACAGTTCAGAAGGAATGTACCTCCATCAACCAGTTCCTGAACCATGTTGTACTTGTCAACATAAGAAGGATTGTGACATGCTACAAAGTTTGCCTGACGGATTAAATATGTTGATTTGATCGGTGACTTACCGAAACGCAGGTGAGACATTGTAACACCACCGGATTTTTTGGAGTCATAGTCAAAATATGCCTGTGCATACATGTCTGTGTTATCTCCGATGATCTTGATGGAGTTTTTGTTCGCACCAACAGTACCGTCAGCTCCAAGTCCCCAGAATTTACAGTTGATCGTTCCTTCCGGTGTTGTTACCAGAGGTTCGTCAGCTTTCAGTGACAGGTGTGTCACATCATCTTCAATACCGATTGTAAATTTCTGTTTTTCATCGTTGTGATATACTGCAACGATCTGTGCAGGTGTTGTATCTTTAGAACCTAATCCATAGCGTCCTGTATAAATCGGAACTGCATCAAATTTTGTTCCCTTTAATGCTGCAACAACATCCAGATACAGTGGCTCGCCAAGTGCTCCCGGCTCTTTTGTTCTGTCAAGAACAGAAATCTTCTTCACAGAATCCGGAATTGCATTGATCAGTGCTTCCGCTGAGAATGGTCTGTAAAGGCGAACTTTTACAACACCGACTTTTTCTCCGGCTGCCATCAGATAATCGATTGTCTCTTCGATCGTATCACAGACAGAACCCATTGCAACGATCACGTGCTCTGCATCTTCTGCTCCATAGTAGTTGAACAGTTTATAGTCTGTTCCAATCTTCTCATTTACTTTATCCATATAATTCTGAACGATTGCAGGAAGTGCATCGTAATATGGATTACATGCTTCTCTTGCCTGGAAGAAAATATCAGGGTTCTGAGCAGAACCTCTCTGACATGGATGGTTTGGATTCAGTGCGTGTGCACGGAATTCGTCAATTGCATCTTTATTTACTAAATCTTCCAGATCTTCGTAATCCCATGTCTCAATCTTCTGAATCTCATGAGATGTTCTGAATCCGTCAAAGAAATTGATAAACGGAATCTTTCCTTCCAATGCTGCACAGTGTGCAACTGGTGTCAGGTCCATAACTTCCTGCACACTGGATTCACACAGCATCGCTGCACCTGTCTGACGACATGCATAAACGTCAGAGTGATCTCCAAAGATAGAAAGCGCATGGCTTGCAAGTGCACGTGCGGATACGTTGAATACACCCGGGAGCTGCTCTCCTGCCACTTTATATAAGTT
>SKES01001238.1_pt1 | contig 15993 bp, 19 predicted proteins | sample 4826851 | NCBI WGS metagenome assembly SKES01 (sample SAMN11008803, study PRJNA524170) | human gut metagenome | biome: Human fecal sample; material: Feces; isolation source: fecal sample from pouch patient p52 | host: Homo sapiens | place: Israel: Tel-Aviv | collected 2016-09-04 | reverse complement strand
AAAAAAAAAAAAAAAAAAATAAAAATTTTATATAAAAGGCTTTACAAATGATATAAACTTTAGTATAATAATAATTGTAAGGAACAAACCTTACGTTATAAAATTAAATTTAAACATATAAACGCACATATCTTGTACAAAATGTATTAAACAAAATTCTTTAAAACTCTAGTAAAAAAAGTCTTGACAAACATTTAAGACTAGAGTATAATAAAAGCATAGGAAGGGAAAACACTTCCAAAAGTAAAATACAAAAATATTTAATGAAAGAAAGAGGTAATGTAAAATGCTAAACTTAAAAGAACAATTAAAGAAAGACCAACAATTCGGATTTGATTTCATGGCTAACAGAGAGAGCGGTAAAATCAAGGATTGGAAAGACGAAATCGTAACAATCACAAACGTTGATTTAATGGAAAATGTAACAGATAAAATGACAGGTGAAGTTAAAGACTTAATAGTATTCACTATAGCAGAGGATGACAATCACTTCTACTTTGGCGGTAACGCTATAACTAATATGTTTAGAGATTTCTTCGAGAAATACGGAAAAGAAGCAATCCAAAACTTAGTGCAAAGCGAAGGCTTACAAGTTGAAGTATTAGGAAAGATATCAAAAACATTCAAGACAGAATACATCACATTAGAGATAAAATAAAATTTAATATATAAAGTTCACGTAGTACCTTAATAAAATAGAGATATCCAATTAGGGTATCTCTTTTTATGTGTGTAGGTATAGATTGAAGGGTACGCACGGGGTAGAATCCGCCTTCACTATTGACGTTTGAATGTTGCGGAACGACCTACACATATACAAAGGGATATCAATCTCTAAATAAATTAAGGTGGTGATAATATGGAGCTTGATGAAGCTTTAGTAAAAATTACAGAGCAAAATGATACAATCGTATCTCTACAAGAAGAGATAAGAAGAAACAAAGAAGCGTTAGAAGAAAAGGACAGAGAAACTCAAAGATTAAGAGAAAATAACATGAAGTTATTTTTAAGAGTTTCCGGTGGTGACCCTAACGAGGAAGAAGAAGATTTCAAACAACCGGAAGTAAAACAAACCTTTGATGATTTTATCAAGGATTGGGATATATAAAAAGGAGTGATTAAATAATGGCGGGCAAAAAGAACAACGTTGAGGTAACTCAAGCCCTAATTAATGACGTAGGGGGAGAACTTAAAGCAGAAATCCAACCAATATTGGACGACCAAACAATGACGGTTGAACAAAAGAGTAGAGCCGTATCTACTAAGTTATTCGGATATAGTGTATTAAAGAACTCATTTATTAGTGCTTTAATAAACAAGGTATTCATGACTAGATTTTGGAGTAAAGCGTGGGAAAATCCTTTAAAGATGTTTGTTGACGGTAATATCACTTACGGTTATACAATAGAGGATTTATACGTGGAAGCTTCAGACGCAGTTGATTATTCAGCTCACTTTGCGGGCGGTACTACTGAATGTGATGATATATTTAAGTTAGTAGACAATAAGGTTTATGCTAACTACTTATCTATCAACTTTGAGAAGAAATTTAAGACTTCTATTAAAGACTTTGATTTAAGAAGAGCATTTACAAGTGAATACGGTCTAGGTGATATGATTGGTCAATTAATGACTAAGAATATAAGAGGGCTTTATAGATTAGAATACAATCTATTAAAAACAATGCTTACTAAGTACCTAAGTGGTATATCCGAGGAAGATGTCGCTATGGGGTCAAACTCTACGGCTACTCAATTTATACAAGACACTCAAGTAACTAAAGTTACTGGAGCAACTACGGCAGAGCTTATCGAAAACTTACTTTTAAACATTAGAATTTACGGGGAGCAATTCGAGTTTGAAAGTGATAAATATAATAGTGCTAAAGTAATGCAATTTAGCCCTATGAGTGATACTGTAATAGTTACTACACCTCAAGTATATGGTCACATAGATAACTACTTAGCTAAAACTTATAACGAGGATAGAGTGAAAATATTAAATAAGATAATTCTTATTGATAGCTTACCTGACGTTAATGTAATGAAGAGTGGTGATACTGGAGCTACAGAATATACAGATGATAAACCAATAGCTCTATTAATGGACGCTAAGCTATTACAGTTAAAACCTTCATTACTTGAAATGAGAGAAATAGAAAACCCTAACGCATTAGCGAAAAACTACTTCTTACATTTCCACGGTTTAGTAGGTATCGTACCATTCTTAAACTGTAAAGTATTTACGGCTACAGAGGAACAATTACCAAAATTGGAGGGCTAGACAATGAAAGTTAAAGATTTATTAGGGGACGGTTACACCGTTCCCGTTGAAACTAATTTAGTAATTAAAGCCATGCTTAATAAAGTGGCTAAAGAACTATTTTATGACCAACATTATTCTCAAGGTTACGAGCAAATAACTAGAGAGGGAACACCATTAGGAAATAAGGTTAATGAAGTATTTTTCTTACAACAAGGAGAACAGGCTTCAATGTTTGCACCATTAGAAAATAATATGGTGGGGAGCATAAGCAACGGGTCAAAAAACATACAAGCTTCATGTATCTTCAATGAACATGAAATCAAAAGAGCCGTTAGAAATGATTTAGATTTACAAGACATCTACGACAGAATGTTAAAAAATCTTAGAACATCATTATTAAAAGAGCGTAGAAAATTATTCATTTCAGAAATGACGGATTACCTAAATAAGAATAATGTTAAAGTTGTCAAGGGTCAAAAATTAACAGACCTTGCAAGTGTAGCAAAATTAGGATTTCAAGTACCTTCTACTACGTATAATGTACAAGGTGTGGAAGTACAGAGCTTTGAAGATGATATAATCGCTTTAGGTGATTTTAGAAAATTAGGTTTAGCGTTTAATGAACATGAAACACCATTTATAAGGTGGCTTCAATGGAACTGTATCATTGAAGATACTTTACCAGTAAATGTTAATAGTACGCCCGTAAATCCGGATATGATTTTATTTGATAAGAGAGCAATGAAAATTCTAGTTAATGATAGTCAATTTTCATATTTCTTTGACCCGAACCTATTAACATATACTGTTACTTATACAGAGAATATAATTGTAGCAAGTAACAAGGTATCAAATATATGCGTATTTAAAGAAGAGATAGGGGGAGCTTAAAATAATGGCTACAATAGATTTATTAAGAGTAGAGCAACAACTATTCAATAATAGTTACGAACACGTTGCAGATTTTAAAAGCCCTAGCACACAAAGATACTATTTTGATAGTAAGATAGTTACTTCATTTAATAAGGATATTGTAGTCCAACCTTCACGTATTAGCGTAACTTGTCCTTATCCTTATAGATACTTTCTTGATAATAGTATCAATTATGTAAGAGCCTTTGAAGATAGTAAATATTATTACTATTTCATCAATGATATAGTATTTACGGCTCAAGCTAGAACAGAGCTTATACTAGAGCTTGACGTTTGGCAAACTTACTTATGGAATTATGCCGTACTTGATAGCGTTGTCGAAAGATGTCATGTAAAAAGGTGGAATAGTGACGGTACACCTACAAAAGAGAGTATGTACGCAGATGAAGCAATTCCAACTGGTGAATATGTAATGGAAAATGGAAATTCAGATTATAATATTGAAACTTTATCAGACACCGTTGTTATAGCAAGTACCGTGCCATTAGGTATTTTAACAGAGAGCACGGGTGGGGGTGGTGGTACTAACCCACCGAGTGGCTCAAGTGATTGCGGAGATTGGACAAATGGGGTAATGAGCCGTAATGGTTTTAGATTTATGAAAGGCTATGAAGGTTTTGGAGCTTATCTGTATAAGGATAGTGGGGGCGTACCAACAATAGGGTATGGAGTTACAAAGTCAGAGCCTAACATATTCAATGATTTAGTTTCAAGACAACCAGTACCGGAAGAATACGGGGCTCAAGTGAGCTATAAGCTAAAGCAAACAAATTACGGTAAACCGATTGTTAACTTTTGTAAAGAAATTGGTATCACTAAACAAAATCAATTTGACGCTTTATGTGACCTTGCATTTAATGCGGGCGTGGGTGCGGTAGTTGGTACACCTACTTATACATCACTTCCAAATGCCTTACGTAAAGACCCATTCAATGAAGCTTATATCCGTCCAATATGGGAAAATTATATTGTACGTGACGCTTCGGGAACTGTATTAAATGGTTTAAAAGCTCGTAGAAAAGCCGAATGTGATATATACTTTAAAAACATTTATGAGTTTAGACCAATAGTAACCATAAACCAAAATGGTTCATATGGTAAACCAATTACGGCTAACGACGGTAACGGTTGGCTTCCGGAGTGTAGCTCAAAGCCCGAGGGAGTTTATGTGGACAACAAAGCGGGCAATGATTGGCTAGTACCAGTTACTGGTACAATCTCGGCTATGTACCCGTCTTATCCTTCCGGTGCTCCCCATAATGCGGTGGATATTGCTTGTCCCGAAGGTACACCCGTCTATGCTTCAAAAGACGGAGTAGTAAGAGTACGTAAGGAGCTTACAACAAGTTATGGTAAATACTTAATCATAGCTCATGGAGATAGTGACGTAGTTTACGCCCATAATAGCCAGTTGCTCGTAAATGTTGGGGATAATGTAAAGCAAGGACAAATGATTGCAAGGTCGGGTAATAGTGGTAATTCAACTGGAGCTCACTTACATTGGGAAATCCGAAATCCTAACGGAGAAATAATCCAACATGGAGTGAAAACTGTTAACCCTATGCCAGGCTACAAAGTGGGACAAAAAGTATAAAGGAGTGATTAAATGGCGGTCGATACTTGGGAAAGTAAAATTAATGACCTACCATATGGCTTATACTTGTATTTAGTTGATACTGATAAAATAGGGTCAAGTGTAATAGGAGCTTCGGGGGACAATGTTTTCTCATGCTTCTATGCTCCCTATGTAAGAATTGAGGATTTATCTTTTACACGTATTCCATATGATACAGAAAGGTTCGGAAAAGTTTCAGAGGTTCGCCCCGGGCTTAATTATGAGCCTATGGTAAACAGAATAAATTCAATTAAAAATGGTAGTAGATTTTTTGAGGTTAGACCAAAAGTCTATGACGCCCCATTATCTTTGGAAGGTAGAAGGTCTTGGAGAAATGAAAGTAAATTGCATACTTACCCTTACACTTATTTAACTTTATATGACGGAATAAATGAACCATTCAATATTAAGCCCCAGTATTGCAAAGGCAATCAATTAGATATTGGAGTTAAAATGTCATTAGATGATAAACTTACAACTTCATTATTTATTCAAAATTATAAAGGTGATACCCACGGCAGATTTGAAGGTCTAGTAATAGGAGCTAACTTAGAGCTTCCAACTACTTCAAGTAACTATGCAAACTTTATTTCGAGAACTCGAAGTACATTACTTCAAAACTCAAAAAATATACAAGAAAATTTTATTGTAAATAATGTCGTGGCAGAAAATAATTATGAAACGGCAAAAGACACGGCTTTATTAAGTGGCGGTGTAAATGGATTAGGGAATATATTAAGTGGTAACTTAGGGGGCTTATTAGGTACGGGAGCAAATCTCTTAGGCTCGGCAATTAGTGCAAACAATAGTTTAGCAAATACTAGAATGATAAATAGCATGAATAAAAACATGGCTTTAAAGTCAATGGTTGCTACAGTTGCAGACGCTAAGACAGTACCGAATACTCTAATCTCAAAAGGTTCTGATATCATGTATGGTTTACGTAACATGGGTAAAGCTCTTAAAATGTTTAAGTTCCGTCAACGTGACGAATACATGGAAGTAATAGGCGACTTTTTCGCTATGTATGGGTACACCCAAAATAGATTAATGGAAGTCAATACTAAGAGCCGAAAATATTACAATTATATTAAAACTAAAGAAGTTAACATTACAACAATAAGTATTCCAAATACTTACTTGGATAAATTAAGAGCCATATATAACAATGGTGTAACAATATGGCACGTTGACGACCCCGACGTGACACCATTAAACTATAGTAATGATAATACAGAGGTGGAAGAATGATAATAGGTAGTAGAGCAGGTCATAGTAAGAATTGTTTAGGAGCTGTAAGCTTACGTAATGAATGGGAGTGTATGAGTATTCTCGAGAGAGAAGTAACTAAAATATTGAGGGAGCATGGTCACACGGTAATAGATTGTAATAGCTCCGCCAATACCAAAAATGGTGAGCTATCCGAAGGGTGCAGAAAAGCAAACGCCCAACATATTGATATATTTTTATCCTATCATATGAACGCTTCTAAAAAGCATAACGCATACGGAACTGAATGTTGGGTACACCCTAACGCTAGAGCTTCATGTAAAGATATGGCTCAAAGAATTTGTAACAATATGTCAAAATTAGGTTTCTATAATAGAGGTGTAAAAACTGGTTTATTATATGAAATGAATAACGTAAATGCTCCAAACATAATAATAGAAACTTGTTTTTGTGATAATGAAAAAGACATAAGTATATGGTCACCTACACCATATGAGGTTATGGCTAGACATATTGCAAATGCTATTGACCCGTCAATCCCTTTAGAAGCTAAACCGAAAAGGTGGCAAGTCAGAGTTTACGCATTTACTAGCAAAGAGGACGCATTAAAATGCTCCGAGAGAATAACAAATGAATTAAAAGCTTATAACGTAGTAGAGGAGATAAAGTAGATGGATGGATTAGTAAATTTAATATCAAATATAGGTTTCCCAATAGTAGCGTGTTTATTCATGTTTAATCAAAATCAAAAATTAACTGAAACTATCACGGATTTAAAAGTCACTTTATCCGGTATCGAAAAGAGGTTAGAAGCATGGGAAAGAAAAGAAATATAAATAAAGTATGTGCAGATAGAAGAGGGCTTCTCTTCTTACTGTACAAAAATCTAGCAACAAATGTATTTAAGTGGGAGGGTCTACCAAATGGAATTGAGAGCCGTCATATAGAGAATTTTTTATTTGAACATGGTCAAGTAGGTTTCTACAATGATAAAGATTTAGGAATGATTTGTTTACCTATTTCAAACTATGGGGAGTTAAATATATATGGTGACCCTACAAAATTTTATATGTACTCTAAAAATGGTAACTATAGTAAAACCATTCCGAGTGATAAAATAATAAGGTGTATGGATAATCCAAATCTAGTACCAACTAGACAATATGTAAACTACTACGTACAGGAAATGTTAGACATTGAAACGGCTATACGTGCAAACCTTAGAAAACAAGTAAAACCATACTTCGCTATTGCTACAGATAAGAATAAATATACTGTAAAAAGTATCATTGACGATTACGAAAACGGTGAGGACGTGGTAATCATAGATAAGACATTAGGTGAGGACGGCTTCGACGGATTAAAGCTCCTAACGGCTAACGTTGAGTATTTAGTTGATAAGCTAAGAGCCGAAGAGAGAAGCCGTGAGAGTGCTCTATTAACTTACTTAGGTGTAAGTAATGTCAACATGGAAAAGAAGGAAAGATTAATTACAGATGAGGTCAATGGAAATGAAGAGTTTGTAAATTTAAATCTTAGTATTAGAGCAAAAGGAAGATTAGACGCTATGCAAGAACTCCAAAAAATATATCCTGATGTAAAGTGTGTTCTTAATATGGAATACTTGGAGCAATTTTTCAAATCATTAAGAAGTGAGGTCATTGAAGATGGGCTACTATAATATAGAACTTAGAAAAATACAAAATATATTTAACTTTGATTATCCATTCTTTGACGAAAGTAAAAGAGCTGATTTTGAAAAGCTCTTTTTACGTCGATATGCTTTTCGTCAAATTGGTTACCCAACCATTGGAGAGTTCAAATATAGATTACAAACTTACCTTGAAGAAAACAATGATTACTTTACTCAATTATGGGAAATAGAGCTAAGATGTAAAGCCATTGATTTTATGAATAACAAAGAATATACAGAAACTTTAAGCCGTGATATTTCAGAAAAGGAAAAAGAAGAAATAATCAATAAGAGCTTACAAGAATTTTTAAGCAATGAAACATCATCAAATAGTGGTTCTAATTCTACCGTAAGTGATACTCTAAATTCTAGTGTCAATGACGGTATGGCTAACTTAGGTTTTGATAGTGGATTAACTGGTAATACAAAAGAAACTACTACCGAAACTTTGGGAACTGAAAACACTACACATTCAAATAGCTCTAATAATTCTAATAGCTCCGATAATTCAAATAGAGATAAAGTGTTTACAGAAAATGTTGTTACTCATGGGGTCGGTAACATAGGCGTTACAAGTGCGTCAGATTTAAAAAAGGGGTGGATTGAAGTTACCTACTCATTAATAAATAAAGTGATAGACGGAGCATATGATTTATTTTTACAGAGATATTAAGGAGGAAGAAGGAAATTGAAGTATTTCGAGATTAACGAATTGTTAAATAAATACCCCGATAAGTTAATTTATATTATAATAAGTGGTAGGGGGTATGGTAAGTCATGGAGCTTACAAAGAAAGATGATTGATGATTTCCTAGAACATGGAGCTCAAAGCGTTGTACTTAGAAGGTTAAAAACTCAAGCCGACGAAATGCAAGAAACTTACTTCGATAAGCTCCTGGAGAGTGGGGCTTATGACGGCTACACTTTTAAGAGAGTTCATAATAAAATGTATATAGACGGTAAACTATTTTGTACCTTCTTAGCTCTTAATGGAAGCGGTGTCGGTCGTGGTGGTTCATATGGTAAAGTTATGAACATAGTTGTTGAAGAGATAATGCCAGAGCCCGGGGAACATAAAGTAAACAGAGAGTACCAAAAGCTTGAGAGTTTCTTGGCTACAGTTGACAGATTCGAAGATAGGATAAAAGTATTTTGTGTGGGTAACAATACTGGCTACTATTCCCCTATATTTGACGCATTAAAACTTTATCCAACTCTTAAAGAAGAAGGTTATACCAGTAATGAAGTTGCCGTAATTCAAAAAGCTCAATCAAGTAATGAATTTAAAGAAACTGTAAGAAAAACAAAGTTAGGGCGTTTAATGGAAATTACGGGAACGGCTAAATATAACATTGATAATGAAAATATATCAAATGATACTTTCAACTGTGTAAGCAAAAAGGAGCTTAAAGAAACTAATAAACTAAAGCTTAAATTTAGGGTGAGAGTTGACAAAGAAAAAGTTATTACTATATGGGAATGTCAAGGGAAAGAAGTTTCATATTATTATGTTGATAATGCAACTAAAGGATTGACACAAGAATACTTCTTTGACTTTGAATATCAAAAAGGTAATAATAAACATATCACACAACTTAATCCTTACACTATTAAAGAGCTTGAGCTTAACAATAAACTAGGATATATCTTTTTTAACAATCCGGAAACTAAATACTTATTTAATCAAATCAATCTATTCTTTAAAAACTCGAAAGGTGGAAAATAAATGATTAACAGACTTGAAAAATATGATTTAAATTGTAGCGTGTTCAACTCATATGATTACGACGATTGTCTTGACCTAAATAGTTTATTATGTAGGTTCTTCACAAAAATAAATGAGTGTATAGAAGCAAGTAATAAAGCTCTTACACTTATGGAATGGTTAAAAGAAGTTGGATTAAAACAAGAGGTAGTTACTTTATTAACTCAATGGAAAGACGACGGAACTCTTGCGGAGCTTATTTCAGAACAAATCTTACAAGAGATTAACCAAAACATTGAGAATAATAAAAATGCTATAGACCAATTAAAATTAAAAGATTCTCAACACGATAATAAAATCCAAACACTTGAAGCTAAGGACGAAGAAATAGACGGGGAAATCTCTAATTTAAAAGCTAAAGATTTATTATTAGACGGTGAGGTGGAAAACCTAAAAGAAGAGGTTAGCAACCTTAAACTTAAAGACGGTGAAATCGACGGAGAAATAACTGGGATTAAATCGAGAGTAGGTGTCAATGAGGGAAATATATCAACCTTACAAGGGAACGTTACAGAGTTACAAAGTAAAGATAGTGAGCTTGAGGGTGAAATTGATATATTAAAAGGTTCATCTACTATTAAGGTAGTTAAAAATGAAAGTGAGTTAAGAGAAGCTCTAGGAAATTACAATACTATTATATGTGATTTTACTATGTTAGATTTAACAACACCAATCGAAATCCCGTCAAATACTAAACTTCTTTCATTCGTTAATACAGTTGTAAAAAATAGTGAGGGAGCTATGGACAACTTATTCCGTAATAAGTCAACTGGTGGGGGTGGATATGACGGCTCACAAAATATCGTAATATCCGGATTTGTTTTTGATGGATTAGATAGAGAAGTTACTGGATTAACTTTACTAGGTTTAGGTCATTGCAAGAACTCAAAAATTATTTACTGTACATTTCAAAACCTTCATGTATGGCATATGATAGAGTTAAATGGTTGTAAAAACATTGAAGTAAAATATAATGTATTTTCTAACTATGGCACTCGTAATACAGTAGCAACGGAAGCCATTCAACTTGACGGAGCTTTCAACTCAACTGTATTCCCGTGGTTTGCTCCATATGATAAGACAATGTGTGAGAACATCATAATTGAGAGCAATCAATTTAATAATATAGGGCTTATCAATAATCAAGTTGCTTGTTTTGGTAACCATTGGTATGAGAGTGGTTATGTAACTAAGCAAGTAAGAGCTCGTAATAATACTGGGTCAAATGTTGCTTGTTTCTGTAAGCTTAATGATTATAAAGATTTAATTATAGAGGACAACGATATATATAACATTGGTATTTTCTCATACTTTAAAGCTCAACAAAATGCAACTAATAGATTAACGCTTCATAATAATAGTGTCTACGGGTGGGACGGTTTCACCGGAGAGCAAAGACTTATTATGATTGAAAATAACTCTAATACCCCTAAATGTGAAAGAGTTACAATTACAAATAATAAAATATCTAATATGGCTACTCATGCAATAGGTATAACCGCAGATGATGTTGTTATAAGTGAAAATACTATAAGAGGGGTAAAGAAAACTGGTATTTATATGTACGGGGGTGAAAGGTGGTCAGTAAACAACAATATACTTTTCTTTGTTGGTGATGACACTTCAAGCCCACAAATAAAAATTGGTGGTAATGCTTCTCTTCCAACTAAACACTTTACTGTAACTGGTAATGTATGTATTGGTAACAGTAAAGTCGGAGAGATTAACGTTGCAGAAACTAACGGGGTCGGTGTAGTAGCAAACAACGTAGCAACTATAAGTGGAAGCACTTCAAATATAGTAAAAGCCAATAACGTTGACCAAAACAACGGAAGAGATTAAAAATAAAGAGAGGGACAATCCCTCTCTTTTTACATATATTCACTAACTAAAATCTTACAAACTTCGTAAGTGTAAACACTCCTAAATCTATTAAGCATTAGATTTAATAATTGAGTTCCTTCATATTGTTTTATGATAGATTCTTCTTGAGCTTCCTTACCTTTCATAAGTGATAACTTTCTAAATTCAACTACTTTGTATTCTTCATAAGGTAAATTCTTTTTGAATAGCTCCATTAACTCCGTAAGCTCATTTAACCAATAGTTATATTCTTCTAAGTATTCTATAGCTATTTGTTCCTCAAGCTTGTTTGCGTCATTGTAATGTAACTTTTCAAAAGCTTCATTAGAACTTTCATAAGAGTTTAATAAAAATTCCTTTGTAAGTGATAAATCATTTTTCATTTCTTCATTCTCCTTTACTTCTTGAATTACTGGCGTTGGTTCTTCTATATTATCATTAGATGATAGAGCCATTAAAGCCCCACCACCTAGAGAAAACATTGTAATTAAAATGTAAATTAATCCTTTCATGATTTGCACCCCTTCATTTATCTTTCATAATCCATTGAGTATATTATTATAACATCTTCCTTGAAAAAGTAGTGAGGAAACTTATTATTTACTTTGATAATATAGTAATCCTCATGTTCTTCGGTTATAGTCCCGTAGTAGATTTCACCTTTGAATTTAAATTTACAATACTTACCTAACATTATAGCTTCACACCCCTTCTCTTAGTGATTAAGATGTAGTCTTGTTTAAGCCCTATTGTTATTTCTAACATATCTTTAATTTCTTGAAAATTCTTGTATTCAGTACCAAAGTAAGAAAATCTCACTCCATTAGTTGATTTTAATAGTTCTCTTAATTGCTCCTTAGTGATATGGTCACCTTCTAATACTACGTGAGTTACTTTACCAGTTTTTGTTGCTTTTATTACCTTCATTATTATACACTCCTTAACATTTCAGTTTCTATTATATCAATAAATTTATTAACTACTCTATGACCTTGCACCGAGTTTAAAGCTCCCTCGGGATATGCTTCATATATAAGCTCAAAGGCTTTATCTATTCTTTCACTAAATGATAGTAACAACTCGAAAGGCTTGTCAGATTTTTGGATAGCTTCGAGCACCTTCTTTTTAAACTCTTTGATTGGAGCGTCATTACCTTTTAATGCTCTCCTAAATGCTCCATTATCTTTAAATAAACCTATGTTGCTAACTATGTTAAAAAATTCAGTTTGGATTGCCTTATTAACGCTTGTCCTAACATTACGAGCATTAAGCTTCTTGTAAAGTCTATCGTTATTTATTATCTTCTTAATGTCGTTCTTATCTACTGTACCGTCTTTAAGAAGGCTATCTCTTAATTCAGTTTTTCTCTTAGTTACTAGCTTCTTAGTATTTTCAGTTTGATAAGTTGCTTTTGCCACATTACCTATAACTTGTACTTTTTCATCTGAAAAACCAAAATACTTTTGAGCTTTTTTCATGTTGTCTTTGTCTTGTAAGAAAATGTAACTATTGTTTTTAACTGCTCTGTCCCATTTTCTCATAAAGTCTTGTTTGCTTGTCCTCTTTGCCATTTTATTTACTCCCCTTTCTTGACTTTATTATATCATCATATGGGGGGTCATTTCAACCCCCTTTTTAAAAAATTTTAGTGAGGTACATAAGTTGTATTTTGGATTACGAAGTCAATATTAGTTAATAGCGTACCACCTTTGACTTGCTTACTCTGTAATTTCCCCTCGATTGCTTTACCTAGATAAAACTCATTAAATCCTTGTTTGGCTAAAATTGATTGAGCCTTTTTAGGAACGCCCGCACACGCAACGCAAATACTTTCACTCTTAGTATCATAAAGCATATACTTTTTAGCCCCTAGAGATTTAAACTTATCGAAAACGTGCTCTAAATCCCATTTACCTAACTCGTAACCGTCAAGCTCATAATCAATCTTTTTAAGAGCTTCAATTAATTGCTCCTTAGTTAATGAACAATAAATGCTATCTGTATCAGTATATAAGAAATTTTCAACACCTATTGCTTCAATTATCATTGTTTGAATTTCTACTCTAGCATTAGCCGTTACGAATGAAGCAAAAGGTACATAATATTCCTCACTATCATACTCAAGTAAATCAATTTCATTTCCATTTTCTCTCAATTCTTTTTTACAACCAATATCCCATGAGAAAATACCGTCGTCATTTAAAAATAAATTGTCAAGTGTCTTTCTAACCTTTGACCCAAACTTGCCATACAATGAATTTAAAAGAACTTTTATTGAAGAATACAAAGCGTCAAGACCTTTCTCACCTTTGTTTATTCTTCTTTTAACTTCGTCCTTCATTAAGTATAATTCTTCTATATACTCTCTTAATAGACCCCTTTCGGCTTTATATAATAAGACCTTACCAGTTTTTAATTCTGAAAATGTAATATCCTCGTCAATAAAATCAAGTTCCGCATGGTAACCGAAATCATAATATTTATTTAAGAAGTCATGCTCTACGTTAGTTATAGTAAAGTTATAGTTAGCAATTTCTTGTACACCTTTTTTATATATTTGTATTTTATTTTCATTATCCCAGTAGTTTCTATTGATGAAAGTATTTCCGTTTTGGATTACTTTTCCTTCCATTTCAAAGCTCATTTTCTTAAATTCCATAGTTGCATTTACAGAACCTAACTGTATAACTTCTAAATCATACTCTTTTTTCTTTGGCTTTACATAGTCAAAACCAGTATTAATAATATATACATGGTCGCTCATGTCAATATTCATTTCTTCCATGTATGCTCTCATTTCCTCAATACTATCAAATTCAATAGGTGCTCCATATGGTAATAAACCGTAGCACATCTGTGCCGGATAGCTTGAGTTTTTATCTATTGATACACCATGTTTCTCTACTATTTGATTAATGTATTTTAAGTTTGCGTGCGTCCACCCACCACGGTATGAGTAACGCTCCATATCTTTAATTTTTTGACTTAATTCAATTCTTTTATCAATTTCAAAGTGCTCATTGAAGTTCTCTCTAGCTTCTTTAATATCCATTATTTCACTTTCACCATTACTGAAAGTGTAAGCTATAGCCGTATTAAAAGCAATAGAAGCTGATGTCTTTAAGTTATCTGATAAGTAGATAGTTTTCTCTTTACCTTGAAAAGTTAAAAGAGTGTCATAATAAAAGTCCTCAACTAGCTTCTTAGTTGCGTATAAGTCATTATATAAATATTCAAGTTCTAAGGCATCTAAAATATGACCGTTCTCTCTTACTCTGTCATAGTCATATTCATTATTAAGCTTATAATACATTTCTTCCATTTCAACGAACTTGTACGCTTTTTCAAGGCTAGTTTGTGCAACCTTTAGCGTATCCCAAAATTCAATATAAATCTTTACTTCTTGGTCTGTAACCTTGCCTTTGTTCTTACCTTTAGTAATTACTTTTTGATGTTTGATAGTGTCTTGTAAGCATACTTTAGCCCCATAGTGAACACCATTAGCTTGAGTGATGTTATAACAACCAGTATCTAACATAACCTTATTAAAAGAGCAACCTTTCTTATCATTGTATGCTATTACACCAGTTGAATATACATAACCTAAATTATTTAAAACATATTGCATGAAGCTATTTTCATATTTCACGTTATGCACACCAACTTTAATTGTAACATCTAAATTCTTTTTATCTCTCTTTTGGTTCTTCTTTAAATAGAAGTTTAGATTATTTGCTATTGTATTATACACGTTCTCGAAAAACATTTCCCATGTTTCACATGCAAACATATTATTATCTTTATCACCTATTGCCATAGCTCCAAAAGCATAAGTCTTTACTTGTTGCTCCATGTTAGTATCAAGTAACATTTCCTTTTGAGTACGACACGTTTCAGTATCTATAACATAATGGTTTGATAATGGTATCTCTTCAAGTGTAGTGAAGCATTTATCTTTTATTGTATTGTAGTGTTCATTGTTTATTATATTTAAATCTGATACTTGATAAATCATTTCTAAACTCTCCTTTGCTTGTCCTTCTATATTCATTATATAATAAAAAAAAGACACTTTCAAGTGCCTTTTTAAAATTTATACCATATCATCTATCATTATGACTAAATAATCCTTCTCAACTTTTACACCTAATACGTTCAAGTCCTCAATTAGACTAAATACCTCGGTTTCACTCGCTATATCATATTCGTACCCTTGAAATATCATATAAGCCATAGAATTACTATTGGTTGATATTCCACGGATTTTAATATCTGTATCTCTATAACAGAACTTTTCAATAAACTCTTTAAGCTTCATACTACCCCCCCCTTATAATTTCATTATAGCCTTAATTATTTTCCATTTAGCTTTTAACCTTGCCTTACCTTGTCCTACAATACAAAATTGTCTTGTATCTGTTATATTTATTCTGTAGTTTAAATTACTACCATAAAATATTGGTTCGCTATCCTTAGTTACTACTATAACATCATTTACACATACACGGTCTTTTAAAAATTTAATCATAAAATCACTCCTTAATCATATAAAATATTACTTAATAAAATTATTATGGCTAGTACAATTATTATAAAAAATAATGTACTCTCAAAAGTATTGTTATATAA